>JGI20214J51650_10000456_pt1 | contig 25179 bp, 30 predicted proteins | sample WetSurMetagenome_FD_51650 | JGI IMG/M metagenome (IMG submission 51650) | reverse complement strand
CCGGTGGCATCGTTCGTGTTCTCGACACCACGGGCGTTCTCCATGAGCGGTGTCGCGCGCACACTTGGCCTGGCAGGGTCGGCATCGGTTCGTTCTCTGTCTGGGTCCGCACGTGTTGTCTAGGGGGTGTTGATGGCTACCAGGGTTGATTTGATATTCCGTGAGGGCAACGACGAAACGATCAGGATGACGATCGTTCCGGATGATCCTGCCGAAAATATGCTGCTGGTGTCGAGTCTGCGAACGTACGTGAAAGCGTCGCCGTGTGATGCTGATACGGATGCGAACACGCTGGTTCTGACGACAGCAAATCCGGCACAGATGGTCATTGTTTCGCATACTGCTGGTCAACTTGTTGCTGAGGCGTATGTGCCGGCAGCGTATTTGGTTCGCGCGTTTGATCGGACGTGGCGTGTCGATGCCCATGTTGGTTCGACGCATCGGACGGCCATGTACGGCAACGTGTCCGTTGTGGATTTGTGATGGAGGGTCGATGAGTCCTTGCGGTTGGAATGTCACGACGTGCGGCTGTGGCACGTGTTGGGATAGCTATACCGATGATGTTCGTAGCCGCGCCGAGTCGTTGGCAGCGATGGTGATGTGGGCGGCAACCGGGCGACAGTTCGGTTTGTGCTCGGTCACGGTTCAGCCTCAGGTGCGGCATGAATTGCTGCCGGGGTATCAGACATTTCCGGTTGCCTATGAGGGGTTTGACAACGGACCGTATATCGAGCATGGCCAGTGGAAAGAGGACTGTTCAGGGCAGGACTCGGTATGCCGGACAGGTGCTGGTACGTGCGGCGCCCTGTTGAATGGGCCGACGAAGACAAGCCAGATCACGTCCGTCAAGATCGATGGTGTCGCCCTGCCGGCCGGGGCGTTCGTGGTGGCCGATGGTGACACCCTGGTTCGTACCGATGGGGTGTGCTGGCCGACGTGCACGAACGCGGCGCAGCAGTCGCCCCCGGCGTTCGAGGTGACCTACCAGGTTGGCAAGGCGATNCCTGCTGCCGTTCAATCGGCGTTCGAGACGCTGGCCTGTGAGTATGCCAAGGTCTGCGCCGGTGGAAAGTGCTCGCTACCGCAGACGATGCGCACGCTGACCAGGCAGGGTGTTGAAGTGACCGTTGCCGAGGTGCCGGAGGATGGGCGCCGGTTCCGCACGGGAATCAAGGTGGTCGACGCGGTCATTGCCGCCGTGAATCCGGCCGGCCTGTCTCGACGTCCGATGGTGTACTCCCCGGATACGCCACGGCCAGTTGTGGTGTCCTGACATGCCAGAGGGGACCACCCACCCAAGTGGTCCCCTCTGGCCTCACCATCACCCGGTCAGGCTGCTTGTGGCGTGGTCCAGTCGACATCGGTGTCGGGCTGGCCGAGTACCTTGCGGACGGCCGCGAGCCGTGCGGCTGCTGCTTCTCCGTCGGCGATTGCCAATTCGAGGTTCGCGAGGACCCATTCGGCCGGCGTGCCGAGCTGGACCAGGGCAGCGACAGTCGACCGGGCGCGCGCCATAAGGCGGTCACGCTCGGCGATCGTCTGTGCTGCCGTGAGTGCCATGGGTTCATGGTAGCGGTGGGGTATGACATGTCCAGGGAGATGGGCGATTTTGGGTGTTGGTCACATTGCGGATATTTCGTACATTCGTGCTAATCATGGATGTTCGGCAATATGGTCTACCATGACGGGCTATGCAAAGTGATGTCTGCAACTTGACGCCCTGCCAACTTCGCGTGTTGGCCGGCCTGCTGGACTGTGATGGGCATGAGGCGTACGGATACACCCTGATCAAAGCCGGTTTCAATCAGACCACCGTGTACCGGTCGCTCAAGCGCGCCGAGNNTGCCGGCCTGGTCTCCACTAGGTGGGTACGCACGGNGACCGGCCAGCCCGACCGAAGGATGTATCGCGTCGTGCCCAGCATGGTCGACGATGTCCGGGCCATGACGGAACGTTCAGCGCGTAACCATCTCAGTCGACTTATCTAATCACCCAATCGGGTACATGTGCGCTGTAGAACTTCCATGTTTTGACGTGGTGGCCGTAGCCTGAGTCAAAGCAAGGGAGGCCGACATGTACACCGTCACCGGACACACCTTGGATGGCTCGGCAGGCAAAACCATAGCCTGTTCACCAACAGAAATCAGGGGCGCCTACCGGAGTCTCGGAGCGTCGGCAGCGTGGATCGACGTGGCCATCGAGAACCAGAGAGTAGAGATCGCAATCACCCGAGCCGGCTGCAAGGCCGGCGTCAAGGTGTCTGATATTTGTGACCCAAGGGACTTTTCGGTCGTTCGTGTCGGGCACCGCTGCCCCAATTGCACATAAAGCAGGGCCCCCCGGCGCGAAACGAGGGGCCCAACAACGACACTTTGGAGATCTCAATCATGGAGTACAACATGCCCCCATGTCCAGAGGCGATCGGAACCGGCGTCAAGTCGTCCATCGCCTGGCAGGCAGCCATCCAGACCATGGCCATGCGCTGTGAGGCTCAGGCCCTCGATGGCATGGCCGTCAGCTGCGACGATCCGGACTGCGGGGACCTGAACGTGTGCGACTCGTGCGCGGTCCAGATCGTGGCGGCTGGAATCCAGCTGGACAGCATGCTGCCGCAGTACGTCTCCGATCTTACGGACGTGACAATCCAGGCTCTTGCCGAATGGGACCCGTACGGGGTGGAGGATCTCGGAAGCCTGGTTTCCAGGCATGTCATGGGGATCAACATGAACCGGTAAACGGACGGCTCACGTACGCCACGGCAGCCCAGACAGATTGTCTGGGCTGCTGTTGTCTGCTGGTCAGAGGCTGTCCAGAAAGGCCGTCCATGCCGCTGGCCCGAACCGGAGTACCGGCGACCCGTTGCCAATCTTGCTGTCCCTCATCATGATCGAATCGGGTTGGTAAGCGACTTCAACGCATTGATGTGACTCGCACTTACTGGACCGCTGCCACGGCAACGCAACCTCGACGCAATGTTGCCCCTGACAGCGGCTTGACTTTTTCCACGCTGACTGTTGTGTCATGCCATCATCATCGCACTGGTACGCTGGTCTGCAGTCCGTTCGACGAGCAACGCCCCTACCTCCCACCGGTAGGGGCGTTGCTCGTGTGTGACTGGTGTGGCCGTTCCGATCCTGGGTATCATGTACCCACAATCAGGAAGGATCATGATGGATGACACCGACCGGCCGACAGGCAGCCGAGCGACTCCTACCCGGGCCGATGTGCTGTCCGTGCTCGTGTGGCTCACCAAGGACGGCCACGAAACGGCCAAGCAGCGGCTGGCCGACATCCTCCGGAGTGACCAGGACGGAACCGATTCTGTCGGCGTTACCGACTTGGAGCGGCTCAGGATTTCATCGGTGCTGGCGAACGCTCAGATTCGCACGCTGCTGACTGCAGTTGCGGACAGCACGGTAGACGTGATGGTTGACCGGTCATCGGTGCCTGCGGTCGCGGCTCTGGCTGGCATCTCAGAGTCGATGATCAGTCGACGTCGGTCGAGGGCGCGTAGTCGACAGTCCGCCAAAAATGGGGATGGCGCTACCAGCTCTTAACCCAATGGGTTAAGATCGTGGGTATGGGAAGCACTCAGCAGGAATTTCAGCTTTCCGGCTTGACGCCGCCCCCGCGCCGTCGGCGTCAAGCCGGAACCAAGCAAGACCCCATCGTGTTCGTCGGCTCCCGGATGAACGTGCCAGACACCAAGCCAACGGACCATGCCGAGGTGACAACTACCGGCATGAACCGGACATTGAAGGTCGGCGAGGCTATCGAAACCCGCTTCATGGACCAAATGATCACTATCACTCTGACGGCATTCCAGGACGTGCAAGGAACCCGGTCGTTGTGCGGGTACCGGGTCGCCACGCTCGACAACCGGGCACGACAAGTTGATGGCGGAATCCACTGCACAACGATCATCGGTTTCGGCCAGGCGAAGGAAGCAGAGGCAAGGGCCTTTGCTCGGCAGGTGGCCATCCAGTTCATGCGGGCCGGTGAGGCCATCCGGTGGACTGCGGTACGGGACGGACAGCGGTACACCAGGGATTTCACCGCATCGGACTCCTGGAAGTAGCATGCATGCAGCAGGGCCCGGACGGTCGCACTGTCCGGGCCCTGCTGCATGCTCGGCTACATCTTCACGACGCGGTCACGGATCACCAGCGGTGCGCCGTCGGCACCCTTGACGTATGGCAATATCCATTGTGGGCGCTGGACACGCGGCCGACATGGGTCCGTGTGTGATCCCTGCCAAACGTTGCGCCAATGGCCCTCGACCGGGAACCGGTGGTCACGGCCAATCTTCCGTTCCCCGTTCCGGGCGCCTGATCCGCTGTGCGACTGGCGCAACCTGGTGACGAGCACCGAATCCGTCGCGCGGCTCGACAGCACGCGTGCTGCCCGCTTCCGCTCGGCCCTGTCGACGCGCTGTGTCGTGCTCTCTGTCAGATTGGCCTGTTTCGACAATTGCAAAGTGGCCAACAGGGCATGAAACCACGAATACACACTTTCAATGTCTTTGACGACGGTGAAAGAATCGTCATCAACATACCACGGGTAGAGGATTTCGTTTTCAATCATCAGTGGCGGTTTCGACGTGAAACTTGGCCAGAATTTATCAGACTGTATCGGATCGGTCCAGAACGATACCCAAACAGAACCTGCGACAACGCCATCGACTATCCTGGCGTTCGGGGAAGACTGTTTTAGTTCGTCAACCCCGTACGGCCCCCATGTTGCCGCGCGCACAGGCGTAGGCGGTCCGCCGATGTATTCGAGCATCTCAACGGCACCGCTTGCCGCTAGGTCTTCCATGCTGCATCGAGTTTCGATGGTGTTTGACTTGACGCCGACCTGTTTGGCGATGATGGCGCACTCTCTGACTGCCTCATCTTGACTCATTTCATATTTGATCATGATTGTTGCAATCAGGTCTGCCAATTGCTTCATTGTCGTTCGTCCAACGTCTTCGATATTGCATATCCTGCGTATTGAATGTGTCAGTGTTTCGACTTCCACATCTGGCCTGAGAATGACCGGTGCATTCCACCACATGAATCCAAATGGCGATGGCAGGTCGTATGGGTTTGGCGAGAATTCCGGCATTGACGGAGCGGCGTGGCGAACAAGTTCGCATAGTTCGGTGTCGACGTAGTACATGCTGCCTCTGATGAGCCGTTCACATTCGCAGCGGAGTAGGACTTCGGGTTTCAGTGACTTGCCGATTATTGCGCTAGCTGCCGAATCGCTCAATTGGTACTGTTCGTCATAGAATACGTCACCGTATTGCCTCATCCATTCGAATAGCTCGCGCCGGACATAGGGCATTCTGTCCGGTGAGATCGATTCCATGAGTACTCCCACCATGTGCAAAACGGCCAACAATTCCTGTCATGATACAACGTTGGCCGGTATGGTGCTTGTATGGAAATCACTCCGCGAGAACGAAAGCTACTCAACATCATTCAGGACCTTGACCGTTGCGAGCATGGGCGGCACCGTGGCGACACGTGCGCTGGATACTCGGCTGCCCGACCGCGCGCGGGCTGCTTGGGTGGTATCAGTCTTGGCAATCCGTTTCTTACGCCTGGACGGCCGATCGGATACGACCGATCCGGAAATCCGTACATCATGCCAATCTTGCCATTCACGACTGGCGCGCCGGACGCGTGGAAACCTCAGGACAATTCCGCGCTCGGGCTGTATTTGGAAATGCGAAACCTGGTCGAGCCTGTGTTGCAGGTGCCCAGCATTGACAACTATGTGCCCGACCTGATGAGTGAGGATCAGGTAAGCGGCATCATCGACAGCGGTGGTTGGGCTGTCACTACGATTCCGTGGCTCAAGAAAGGTGTCATTGCCGTTACCGTTGGTATGTCGACACGCGGGTTGCCGGAATTGATGCTCGTTGGGCTATGGGATGCCGGCAGCGCGGTTTTCATCATGAACGCTATCGCGTGTGCTCACGCGCAAACGATTGAGGGCGTCGCAGTTGATCAGGCATTCCGTATCGGTGACCACATCGTCACATGTACCGGGCCGGAAGAAAGGTATGGGCATCAGCTTGTGACTGTCCTCGGTGAGCTGTACGGCGATACGGTGCCAGTGATTGGATTGACCGTTGAACGGTAGAACACATCAGATCATCAACGCTGCAACCGTGTCGTATGTGTCGGCGATCGCCGTGGCTGCTGGTTGCAGCGTGCCGCCGCTAGTCATCGTGGGTTGTACGGCGATCGCTTGGTGGTCCGCTCGGTGGCCGGACGTGGCCAACCCCAAGAGCCGCCCCGGTCGGCGCCTTGTCCGGTGGGCGCCGACACTGGCCGAACTAATCCAGTGGGACGACGGCCGTCCGGACGCTGGCCACCGACGCAACTGGTCGCATTCGTTGCTGTTTGGTCTGCTCATAGCGGCCACCGGCGGCAACCTCTCGGCTTTCGCGGCGGGCCCGTGGTGGTGGTGGATCGGCGCCATGGTTGGCATGTCATGGATGATGCACATCCTGGCAGACTGCCTGACCTGTCAGGGTGCGGCTGTGCTCTACCCGGTGTCGCTGCGGGTCCTGCGGCCTCGGTACGGCGCCCGGATGCAGAGTGGTGGGCGTGTTGAGCGGGCTGTGGTCGTGCCGATCGTGCTGGCGTTGTGGGTGCTGGCGATCGTGGTAATGGTGGTCGCCCGGTGATGCCGCTATGGANTGTGTTGTGTCTGGACGATGCTGGCGTTCCTGGTGGCACCGAGCTGGACCGGGTGAGCATCGTGCTTGATACGGACATGNAGCGTGCCGAGCGTGAGGCGGTCGAGTTGACCGCGTCGTGCGGATTGCGGTTTCGGGTGTATGCCGTGACGCTGGCCGACGGCGGGTATCAGGTCGAGCGGTAGTAGGTCAGGCTGGTTTCGTGTGGCCCCGGGATCTCGCGGTTCCGGGGCTCTGCTGTGTCGGCCGATCAATGGTCAAACTATGAACGATGTGCGATATCGTGTATCGTTCATGCTATGAGCGAGAAGCGGCCAACACAGTCACAGGCACAGTTGATCGACTTTTTCGACGGCGGACCGGTGCCAACCCGACGATGCACGCCGGGAACGTATCGGGCATGCGTCGCAAACGGTTGGATCGAACCAACCGATGCACACCCGTACCATCGGGCGACCAGTAAGGGGATCGAGGCTGTGGCATCCATCGGAGCGCCACGCGTCGCCAACGTCGCTGCCGCGACGGCCGAGCGGCGCCGCATCGGCGATCGTGGCAGGGCTGCCATCCTCCGCGAGCACGGATGGACCTGCACACCGCCCGAAGGATACAAGGAGTAGCGCCAGCAACTCATGGAACAGGGCCCCGAACGCCACCATCTGAACGGTGTCCGGGGCCCTGCTGTGAGCGCCTCAAGGGCTGTCTGGTGTCGCCAGATGGCCAGTGGCTGAGGCTATTCAGTTGGATCGATGATCTTACTTGAGCGGTACCGTGATGTCCAGTTGTTCATGCCGAAGCTCCCGGAACACCTCCCACGGGAGTAGGGCAGAGCCGTTGTCGCCCCAACTGGCACCCCATGAGTTGTCCACGACCAGGTCGGTTCCCTTGATGCCCCGGACCAAGATCTCATGGCCACCGACACAACTCCCGGCAGGCCACAGCCGGCCGTCGGCATCAGGCTCGGACATGCCCTCATACCAGGCCATGCCCATAATGACCGGCCCGATGTTGAGGGCAACGCGTAGGGCCCGCTCGGTGAACACCCACCGGTACCCGTCGATCAGGCCGGCCTCTTTGGCGGCCTTAGCTGCCGCTAGGCCGGACGATCCGGTGTCGGTGGGTGGCCAGTGGCCAGGGATACCGTCCGGTCCGCGATCGTCGAGCTGAGTGGCCCTGGTGTAGAGCGCATGCGCCAGATCGAGACCGAGAAACTTGGTGTCCGTGAGCGCGCTGGCCAGCGGAGCGGTACCGAGCGCACCGACCAGGGCGGCACATGTGCAGCACCCAAGGTTGCCCTGGTCCAAGATTGGTGTGAACCGGCGCCACGCAAAATCCTGCGATAGTTCCGAGCCTGTTTCAGGGAATGCATATTCGCGGTTTTGCGGGTCGTGATTGACCAGCCGTCCGAACTTCACTTGTTCACGCTTCCGTATTTGGTGATGGAGTTTTGGTACTGCTCGATCATTGATTGCACTTCTAGGATGACCTCGGCGGCAACGCTCTGTGCAGCGATGTTCCAAGCCTCTGCGATTTTTGGCGACCGCTCCTTGTATGCCGGAAGCTTATCGCCATTGACGGACACTCCGCCCACTGCCGAACAGTAGGTTGAATATGCCAATTCTCCGAGTCCAACGATCCTGGAACACTCCAAACAGAGTCGTTCAATCGCGATCGGTGTCGGTTCGCTTGCTGGGTCCTTTTCCGTTTCCATTGGGATCCCACTGTCCTTTGCTTTTGAGGATGTATCGGCGCCCGAAGTGAATGATGAGCCATCCGGACAATCCGAAGATTCCACACATTGTAACTTCGCCTGGCACGTAGTTCACCAGCAGGTCAGTCCATGGCCACGTGTCGTCAGAACCGTCGAAAGCAAATAGAACCTCAGTTCCTACTGCTACACCGGTCACCGATAGGAACGCTATACTTTTCCATCCACCTTTAATCATGCCATTCCCTCACAGGTCCACCGGATATATTGCGTTGACTGTCATGTTATCGCCGCTTTGCATGTTCCATAAAGAAACCGTGGTGTCGCTGGAAACTTCCATATGCGGAACCTTGTTGATTGATGAATTGATCATACCTGAGCATGGAAAACACGCTGCCGTTACTGGCAAAAACCGTTGAGGCAGGATTGCGATTGCGACACCAACGGCTATGAACCCAGTAGAGAACGTGCCCACAACTTGGACGCATCGTGGCGGATTTGCCAATACCCGGAACGACAATGGCTGATGGCCGGCCCAAGTCCCGTACCCGTTGATTAGGTCCGGCTGGTACCATTCACCAACATATGAGTCGATACACCCAATGATGTGGTTTCCCGACGGTGGCGTCACCATGACCATGACGCGCGAGCCGGCTGGAACCTGTCCGATGAGGGACATAGCTGGTATTGCCGTATTTGATCCATCGATGCGTACTCTTGTGGCCCCGGTAGTCGGGTCTGGTTCTACCGTCTCGCCTGGACGCAGGTGCCAGCTTATCCCAAGTTTGTCGGCGTTCGAGATGACCGACTTGAGTAGCTGGATTGTTCCAGTTTCGCGAATTGGAGAACCTGCTACCTCGGCAAGAATTTGCTTCACAACGTTGAGATTGCTGCTCATCAGTGCTCCGAAATGTCGACGATTTCATATGCCCTACGAAGTGTATGGCGCATAGGGCCGCCGGCCTTGAGTGTTAACGACCATCCGATTTCCAGCCACTGCATACCATTGAATCGCACTACGGTGAAGCCGTCGTGTCTTGGGTCTGGTGGCGTGTCTACTTCTAGCCGTTCGGCAATGGTTTCCTGGATTCCCCAAGCCCTTGCATAGAGTCTCGCGTATTCGCTCGATGTTACCTGAATGTCTTTGACGGACGGGATTTTGAAGCCACGGTTTGCCACAGAGTGTGGCGCCGATGACGGTATCTCGTACGTTCCAACGTATGAATTGCCTGTTGTTCCGGTGTCGTTGGAAATTGCAATGAACACGTTTGGCGCTGAGACGGTTTCGTCAGTGACAGTGATTGAATTGCGTATGGCGAGACTATTGGCATCCCAATCGACTGTTGGGATGCGTAGCGCCGGATCGAACGCGACGATCATTTTCAAACGCCCGTTGTTGCCAAACCATGGCAAGAAGTATCCACCGGTTGCAGCCATGTCCGACAGTGCGGTTGCCCGGCTCGAGCCGATGGACCACGCACCGTTGCATGTTGACGGGCTGATCTCGATGTCTGGTTCAGCGATTGGCAGGCCATAGAGCAAGTCACGGATTGACTCTGATGTGATCTTCCCTTTGGCCATGTATGAGTCGTCCATACGTTGGTCGACGATTGACATTTCGTCAACAAGCGCTAGCGGCAGTATCTTAGACATCTTGCCAGTTGTGCCATCGATGTACGGCGTAGAGACGCTGTCGCTGGGCATGTACCGGCCAAGCGGAAACTCGCCGACACCAGCCATCTCCATGGTGATAGAGATTCGATGGCGCAGCGGGTCAAACGACAGGGCATCTTCACCAATGAGCGTGAGTCCCTGAACCTTCCGAGATATTGTCGTAGTCGAGTCGTGAGACAGGGTAGCCGACGCGTCCATCGATGGATGAATTTCGCCAAGTTGTTCGCCGGTGACGGATGACAGGTAGAACCGGTAGCTGGTCTGCCGCTGGCCGATGTTTCGGTCAAGGTTCAGGATGCTGGTTGGGTCAAGAATGATGCCCATCACAGAACCTCCTTTGTCCATGTGATGCCGGCACCGTCAACGAACGTTGTCAGGTTCTCGTTGGCCTCAAAGTCGGCATCGAATAGCTTAGTTGATGTTCCGGCAACGTACACGGTGACATGCTGACATATCCATCCTTCCACGCTGGTCACGGTGATGTATGAGGTGTCGTCGATGCTTACGGCATACGCCTCTGTCGACGTTGTTGTTCCAATGGCTGTCCAGCTAGAACCGTCGTACGAGTAATAGTAGGTAACTGTCGAGTTTCCACCACCAGCATCGGCATCTGACACGGCGCGAAGCCATGTTGGCCGCATGACGTATGGAACGGTGGATGCTTTTGTGTCTAGGAACGAATTTGTTCCGTCGTAGCCGTAGAACATGAGGTTGTTGACGAATGACGAAAATGTGATTTGCTGATCGAACCATGGATAGTCAACATACGGTTTTTGAATGGTGAACAGAATTTGTCCGTATGTGTCGCGCCTGATGATTTTCATCCGGATGTCGAAATCGCGGTATGCGCTCATCGAGTTCAGGCCGAACGCGTGTGCCTGGATTTGCTCGTTAGATGTCGACGCTATGCCAAGGTATGGCTCATCGACGTCAAGCGCGGTCGGCTCGGCGGACACCTCAGTGACGTTGACCTTGGCGAGCATAAGGTGTGTGCCAGTTTCTATCTGGCGTACCGTGCTACTCGGCACACCGAGCGTGGATAGCCAGCGATTGCCGTGCTCGTCCCGGACGCACACGTACGGCAGGGGCGCCCATGCCAAGTCACGTACGGCGCTGAAGCCGTCTGACATCGTCGTATCCGGCACGCCGACAGCATTGGTCATCAGGACACGTTCAAACGTCGTCCCGCCACGCTCTGCCGGCCTGGTGGCAACCTGGTAGTCGCGTCCGAACAGGGCCATGGTCGACGCCGACGCTGCCTCGACGAAGCTAAACGACTGGTCTGACGACTTGGACGTGGTGTGCATGTAGGCCAGATTTTTCGTTGGGTCGGCGTTGCTGGTGAAGACCATGACGCCGTGGCCGACGTCGGTGCCAGTGACGCCCGGTGCCGCCATGGCGATCGACGCGGTTGTCGACCATGCTCCGTATGGGCCGGTTTTGTGGACGGCCCTGATTCGGTATGTGGAGGTAACGCCGATGCGTGCCTCATAGTCGTCGAATTCACCAACAAACGCTGTCGTTATCTGTGCGATTGTTTCCCATATGTCTGCCGGCATGGTGGTATCTCGGCGTTGCAGTTCGTAGTATCCCCACCATGAGATCATCTCGGAGGTAAGCTTGGTCCATGTGACATGGTTGTAATGGATGCCGGTCGGTATTGCTGTTGGGTCGATTCCACAGTCGTTCGTTGCGGTCAGTGTTTGTGTCAGCTGTGAAACGGATAGTCCGGTGACGGTATCCATTGCTTTTGCCAGCATGAATGAGACATCGGTCGAGTAGTATGTGTCTGCCGCGTCCTCGGTTGCCCATACCGTGTCAGAGCCGTAGTTTGCCACTGAGTTGATTTTTGGTGTGAATACGTACGTGTCCAGCTGATTCGACGTCGCGCACATGATTTCCCATGCGCGATTGTGGTTTGTCTCTGACCAAATGTGCCAGTACGTTTTTCCTCCGGTTCCATTGAGGACGGCCGGAGGATTGAGTTTGATCATCACTTTTCGCCATCCGTCGATGATGATCGGCAAGGCGAAAAATTCCTCAGTCGTCATGGAGCCGACCGGACCAACCTCGTATGTGCTGGAATCGATCTGGCTTACCCGTAGCCGCCCGTTGGTCGATCCGACAGCGCGGGCATAAAACGTGGCCCATTCGAATGTGCCAGCCGTGTCGTTGACGAGCGTTTGCTTGACGTCAGAGTACATTCCGCTCCAAACGGAGCGTTGCGACATCATGATTTGCTGCTGTGTGTACACCTGAGATGCTGCGACAATGGTTGCCCGTGTCTTTGTGTCCCAGCTGGAGAACATTGCTATAGCTGGAATCGTCTGTGTTGGAACACGTTCTTTGACAGATTCAACAGCGGCCGGCTTTGTGAGCTTGATTGGTTTGAGTGTCGGAAGATCAGAAAGCATGTCGACGGCAGAAATGACAACTGGCACTTCGCGGATGACTGCTTCGTCGCCGGTATATGAGCGCGAAATGACGAGTGTCGCTCGCGAGCCGTCTTCGAGGGTCGGCGAGTTACTTTCTTCTTCTGTCCAGTAGTACGGGGACGACATGATTGGAATGTCGTATACGTACTGGCCATCGATGATGGTTGAACCGTCGTTGATGTCCAGTCCGCCAACGCCGATGAGCGAACCAACTTCGCGGTAGGTCACCTCAAGCGCAAGATAGTGGATATCGAAACCCCAACCAGCAGCGTCGGGGCCCGTACCGATCTTGATATTGATGTTGTTGGCGCCAGACTCCGCCATGGCGTATAGGCCGGAATTGTCGGTGTCGTTGCGCCAAATCCATGGCCCACGCAACGACGATGAAGATGGGTCGTGTGTGGCATAGAAGAATGGGTTGAGTTCACCGAGCCGGCTACGGTATGCGCGGGTCGATTCGTATGGCCACCGTGGCCCTGACAGCCTGGTGTCCATGAGGTACGACACGCCTAGCGTAGGGCTTTCTAGGTAGCACTGCATGATGTTTTCTGGCGCGTCCTCGAATGGGCCAGCGGCCAGATAGACAACTGATACGTCGATGATCTCAACGCCATCGATGAGACTGTATCCGGCCAAGTCTGACCTGGTGTCAAACCAATACCGCACCCAGCCGTTTGCCCCGGAGATTCCGACGCAGTACGGGTCGGATGGGTTGCCAACCGCATGTTCGACCGAGGTTGCTCCTGGGCTGAGCGCTCCACCGGTGCCGAGTTGGCCGGATGTGCATTTGATCGTGATTTTTTTCGCCGGTGTCGTCCAGTCCTGCGGATTGTCAGATTCGTACAGTCTGGCGATGATCTCGGCCTTGCCGGCCTGCCCTGGTACCGGAGACTCGGACACGACGCGTGCAGCGGCAATCGTCGTGTTGGCTCCAAGGTGTTCGGCCGAGAATGTGTAGCCGACCTCGGTTGCTGTGTCGAGGGTCAGTGATGTGTTGGTGATCGGCACGAATGCGTTGCCGATGACTGATGGTTTGTACGGGTCATATGTGGCCATCTCAGATGCCCCTCACGAGTGTCGCTGTGCTGGTCCTACGTAGCTCGCTGGCGATCCCGCTACCAACGGCAACGCCGGCTTGGTACGCCTCAGCCTCGCTGACGGCGCCGTTGAACGTGACGGTTACCGACCCTGGCCCAAACGCAATCGATGCCCCGTCTCCGCCACGTGGGGCGCCTGCAGCGGCGATCGCTGCCGAGATGGACGACATGCCTGGTCCGGTGCCGATGCTGCCTCCTGCGGCTGATGCGGCGGCTGCGGCGGCGCTCTGCAGTCTTGGTAGCTGATCCTGCATGCCGCTGGCGATCATGCGGACTATCTTGCCGCCTGAAATGGTTGGGTCGCCACGACCGGACAGGGGTCCTGTCTTGGCTGGCGAGAACGGTAGGAAGTCTCGGATACTTGACGCAATTGATGACATCTTGGACCTGAGCGAGCCGATCCTTGATTCGAGCCCGTTGATCAGGCTCTGGATGATCCGCTGTCCAGCGTCCCAGAGCAGGGAGCCGATGTTGCCCATCGCGTCGATGCATCGGCCGGGCAGGCTGCGCACGAATGACGCAGCAGAGTCGACCTTGTCACGGATCGAATTGACGAGATTCTGGAAGTGCGACGAGATGTTGTTTACGAAGTTGGCTATTGATCCTGCGGTGTTGGAAATGCTATTTACTGCACCGTGAACAAATCCGACAATTGATGACCACACTGATGACGCTACGCCGACCAGCCAATTCCAAGATCCAACGACTGTATTGATGAACGGTGACATGTATGTCGCCCACAGAACGTCCCATACCAGACCGATGTTCGACGTCGTTGTTTGGAAGTACCCCCAAAGCGAAGATAGTGCAGATGTCAGCATATTCCAGCCAGACATGACCGTGTTGATAAATGGCGATACGTAGGTCGCCCACAGCATATCCCACAGGATTCCAATTCCGGTGATCGCTGTCTGGATATACCCCCACAGGACAAGCAGGCCAGACCACACGAGATTCCAACCAGCCTGCAGGAATCCGATTACTGGAGAAACGTATGTCGACCACAGCATCATGAAGCCATTACCGATGGCTTGGATGGCGGGCCAGATGTAGGTATTCCACACCATCATGACCAGGTTTCCGACCGTGGTGAAAGCCGCACTCATGAAGTTCCACCAGGCTTGTACAACGCCTATGACCAGGCTAAATCCTGCCTTCAAGATTGAGAAGGCGATACTGAAAACGCCAGATACGACCGTCCATACCAGGTTTCCGATCGCTGTGAAGATAGGCCCGAATGTGTTGTATAGCCACATGGCTACCGATACGATTCCGCCGATCAGTGAACCGATCGCCGACGCTGCCGGGCTGAATACGTTTTGCCACAGCCACATCACGACAGGTCCGACACCACGAATGATCGTTACGATGACGCCAAATGCTGTTGATATTACGGTCCACAGGAATCCGACGACAGCGGCTGCGCCCTTGAACGCCGGAATGATGATTGTGTTGATCAACCACAGGACAACCGTTCCGGCGCCATTCAAAATCGCGCCTATGGCCGAAATTGCCGGATCGACCACGTTGTTCCATAGCCACAGAATGATTGAGCCGAGAATCTTGATGGCCGGAACAATGAGTGAAAGCAGCGGAGAAACGGCGTTCGTCCACAGCCACATGATCACGCCGACTAGGCCGCCTATCGCACTCTTCACAAAATTGAAGAGTGGAACGAGCACCGACGACCAAACCCACATTAGTGCCGTTCCGATAGCTGAAAGCACCGGACCTATGATGGTCCATGCTTGGCGTGCTGACGTTGCGAACATTCCGAAGATTCGCATTGCTGTCGCGCCGACTGCGGAGAATATTGGTACGAGCGCGTTGAATAGCGCAACGCCGATGTTGATCAGGATTCGGATGGCGCCAACGACAATCTGTACCGCCGGAACGATGATTGTTGTGAACGCCCAGCTGATCACCTGAGCGACGATCTTGACGACGTTGATGATGCCGGTCAGGGCCGGATTGACCACGCCTGTCCAGAACCAGGCGATCGCCGATCCTGCGGCAGCGAACACTGAGGCGCCGTTGGCTGTCCACCATGAGCCGATCGAGCTGAACAGTCGGCCAAACGAGGAGACCAGGGAGGACAGTGCTGGCTGTAGCGTGCCGGTCCACAGTCCCATTACGGACGATCCGAACCCGGCAAGCACCGGGCCGATGCTCATGATCGCCGGTTTGATCGCTCCCCATGTGGTCGACATGGCGCGGCCAATCGTCATGATGGCCGGCTCTGCCTGCTGCCAGAGCATCACGAACGCTGCGCCGACGGCTGCTGCGGCGCCCTGAATCCACGTCCACGCCGGCTGGATCGCTGACTGCCACATCCATAGGGCGGCTGCCCCTACGGCCCTCAGGGCGCCGTCTACGACGTTGCGGAATCCATCGAGTTTTTGGTACGCGATTACGGCGCCTGCTGCCAGCGCGACCAGGGCGAGGATCACCCACCCGATCGGGCCGGTGAACGCCGCTGTGATTGCCCCGTCTGCCGCGAACGCTCCGCCGATCTTGGTCAAGATCGGGATGATGAAGCCGATCGACTCGGCCAGCTTGCCGACGATGAGCAGTGCCGGGCCGAGCGCCGCGACGAACGCGCCGACGCCGGCAGCAGCGGCGAGGATGGGCGGGGGCAGGGTAGCCATGCGGCTCACGAGCGCGGTTGCCCGGTCTGTGAGGCTGGTGAGGATGGCCAGCAGGCCGGCGTCACCGATGGCGATCATCAGTCCTTCGACCGATGATGACAGGTTGTCCATGGAGCCGTTCAGGCCCTGCATTTGGATCTTGGCGACTCGGTCTGCAGTACCCCCCGCGTTGCGGAGGTCGGCTGTCAGTCCCGCGAGCGCCCCGGCGCCCTGGCCGACGAGAGCGGTCATGGCCGGTCCGGCCTCAAGGCCGAAGATGGCCATCATGTCGGCTGTGCTGGCCCCCGCCTTGCCGAGCTGGCCGACGATGTCGACGAGTGGCAGTAGCTTGCCGTGCGAGTCTGTGACCTTCACGCCAAGCCGGCCGAGCGCGTTTTCAACTTCGTTTGTCGGCTTGAGCAGGCGCGCGATCGAGCCACGTAGCGCCGTACCTGCTTCGGACCCCTTGATGCCGGCGTTGCCCATAAGGCCGATCGCTGCTGCTGTTTCCTCGAACGACAGGCCAGCTGAGTTGGCGACCGGTCCGACGTACTTGAACGACTCGCCCAAGTCTTGGAGGCTGGTTGCTGTGGCCAGGAATGTCTTGGTAAGTACGTCGTTGACTCGGCCAATCTCAGTGGTTTTCAGGCCGAACCCATTGAGGATTCCTCCGGCAATATCCGCTGCTGTAGCAATGTCGACCATTCCAGCGGCTGCGAGGTTCAGGACGCCTGGAATCGCTTCCATGATTCCCTGAGTTGTGAAGCCGGCCGACGATAGGACGTACATTGCGTCGGCTGCTTCTGTGGCTGAATACTGGGTTGTTGAGCCGAGGTCGATCGCCTGTTTGCGTAGCGCGTCGAATTGTGTGCCGGTCGCTTCCGTGCCAGCACGGACGCGGTTCATGGCCTTTTCGAAGTCACCGGCTGTTTTGAATGTCGCTGCTGCTGCTGCTGCGATGGGCAGCGTGACGGCGACGGACATAGTTTGTCCGGCGCTGGATAGCTGACTGCCGAGGTTCGAGAACATCGACGCGACGGATGCTGAGGTTTTCTTGGCCGACGACTTGACCTTTTCGCCCTCTGCGTCGGTCGCTGTGCTGAGCATGCCGAGTTCACGCTTGGCGTCCTCGACTCCCTTTTTCACCCCGGCAACGATTTGTTCGCCAATGGGTGATGCGTCAATCTTTATGCCTTTTATGGCGTCTTGGATTCCTTTTTGCAGTTGCTGCGCAAACTTGCTGACGTCAGCAACGGCAAGGATTGACGCCTCACCCGACTTACCCATTCCCTGATCGTTCCGGAGACCGGCCGGATAGTCCGCGCTCCGAGTGGATCATTTGGAGGCTTTGCGCCACCATATGGCCATGGGGAAACCGCTCATTGATCTCAGCAGGGCCATGATTGGCATCGGCGCCGATGGTGTCGTGTTCGACGATCCTGCGTCACCGATCATCGTGACCGTCGGACTCGACACGCATGACCGTGTCAGCTCGATATCGGTTATCGTCCGGCACCCTGTTGGGCGCCTGTCCGGCTCGGCGCTGGCACGCCTGCCGCTGCGGCACATGCAGCGGCTGGCCGTAGCGGCTACGTCGGGTGTCACGTCTGAGCCGTGGTGGACGGCTAGCGCCGTCGCTAAGCCTGCTGGGTGCCGGTCATGGCCGGACGACCACTGGGCTAGGGTGCTAGCCGTTTGGGCATGGGCGGAGCGGGCGGGGCGCCCTGGTGGCGGCTACGGGGCGATTGCCGATCTGTGGGGTGTCTCCGCCCGGCCAACCGCTCGGCGCTGGCTGGCTACCGCGCGGGAGCGCGCTAGCGTGTCCAGCTCATAGCGGTTCCTACTGGCCCTGCTGGCCCTGCTGGGCAGCGAACAGGGCGTCAAACGACGCTGCGGCCTGCTTTGGGTCGTAAAGGTCCTCGGTTGCCATGCTGGCCGGCGCTTTCATCAGTTCGGTGTCGATGTTGCGTCGGTGCTTGTCGTCCCCGCCATCAATAATGAGTGAGTATGCGGCGCTGCACCATGCCGAGAACGGGACGGTTCGCGGGTCCATGCGCAGCGATATGGCGCCACAGATATGTGCCGTATCCATGACTGCGTGAACGATGCGGTAGGCGCACCACCAGGCCATGCCGGACGATTTGGTAATGGCGTCGTGTGCTGCTAATTCGCATTCCTTGGTTCGTATTTCGCCGGAGTATATTACTGCGTCTAGTTTTTCGTCGTCGATCATTCCAGGGACAATGTCGAGCATCCGGTGTTGCCGAATTGGAATGATCCATTTGTACGCAGGTAGCGGCGGCACTGTGTATGTGGACGATCCGATTTCAACGTTGATCGACCACAGGCACAATGCCGCCGTGCCATCAAATTCAATCACTCTGGTGTTGCCAGGGCGGCACGCTTGGCCTTTGGCCCGTGCTCGGCTGCTCGACGCTCGGCACGGTTCATGTTTGCGTCGACCAGCGATTTCATGCCCTGGTCCATGATTGGTTGCAGGTCTTCGAGCTTGACCTCTCTCGACAGTAGGGCAATTTCAACCCACTGCTTGTCAGCGTCGTCGTCAAGGATCGCCTGAATGGCTGCAATGGCAGCGTCGGTCATAGCGATTGCCTGATCGCCAGACATTTCGCCAGTAACGCCACCGTACCGATTGGCGAACCGCTTCATGATCGCCAACTGTGCTGCGTCCGGAATGGAAACGACAAAGTCCCGGCCAGCTGCGCGAACGGTGGCCTTTTCCAGCGGCGATCCGTCGGCGTTGCGTAGGCCGCTGTCCGGCTGCTCCGGCTCGCCCTGGTCGATGACCTCACCGGCGATTACCCGGTCGTCTGGTGTCGGCTCGACCTTGGCTGCTGCTGGCTGGCGTGGTGCTCGTTTGGCCGGCGTGGCCCGTTTGGCTGGTGTGGCCCGTTTGGCTGGTGTTGGCATGGTGGTACCTCCCGGTGGTCACTGTAGATGATCATTCAGCGTCTGAGCTTTCGCCCTTGGTGGTCTTCCACGTCCAGCCGAGTTGTGCGCTGGCCTCTGCCCCGGCGTCATGGAGCCATGGGCGCGGCCGGCGCGCTTTCTGCCGTACGCGTTTGGTGAAGACTACCCGTCCGTCAACTTCGAACCTCAGATACTTTTTCCGTTTTGGAACGATTGTGATGGAGCGTCGCCCATCGTGCACAGCGGCGGCATACTTCGTACCGTTCCGCACCACCCCACGGACACTCCGGGCCGACTGTGTCAACCGCGTCCGGTGCATAGACTTCAGGCGCCCGTTATCGACCGGGCATTTCACGATCGCCCGATTCTGGGCAACGCGCTGCCAGTCGACAACCCGCACGACAACGACCGCTTGCGCTGTTTCGATCGCTGCTGTCCGGTCGAGCGTGACCTTGGATATCCGAAGATTGATCGTGATCACATGATTTCCAGCCACCCGAGCGGATCGTCTTCAACAGCCGCTTCGAGGTACCCGCCGTTGATGAGGTTCTGCACGCGCTCCGTATATGGCACTGCTGCCACATCTCCGACCCGCATCGTGTCGTGGTTGATGAGTGCTCGCACCTTGACGATTCGTCCGGCATCGTCGACCTGGTGGGCATCGCTGGCCGGTTCGCTGCCTGCCGGCTCGACTGCTGGCCTCTGTGTCTGCGCCTGTGGCTTGGTGTGGCGCCGTGTCACGGTTGACTGCTGCTCGCTCATGAGAGATCCCCTTGGCAGGTTGGGTCGCACGCTTTCGCGCTTATGGTCACGGTCAGCGTGGTAGTGATGCAGCCGCCATCGGCTGATCCTGGTGACTGCTGGCCGAGATGGACAAGCCGAGTCGGGTGGGATGCGGTATAGCGGCAGGCTGCTCGGCGGAGCGCGGCAGCGTCTGCAAATGTCTGCAGAGCCACCGTGTTCCAGTTGTCGCAGGACACGATTTCGTCCGGCTCTGGTGTCGGTACGCACCGGGCTATGCCGGTTTCGAATTCGATGGCCCACCGTTTGACGCCGCACGGTTTGACGGCTGCGTCGAGGTCGGGGAACTCGCCTGCCGATGATGGCCATGCGCGGGACCAGCGGACCCATGCGAGGCCTTCACAGCATTCGTCGCGGGTTTCGCTCAGCTCGACTGATACGACGTCACCGGGTCTGATACAGATGTTTTGTGGTGGAAATGGGTGCTTGTCTGGTCCGCACTCAATTGTCAGTGCCGATAGCAAATCAAGCGCTACGGGCGATATGACGAGATCGTCAACCATGGGCTGTCCCCCTTGTCTGGTCGGTGCCAGCCAATGATCGTCCATGGCAACACAAAAGGGCGGCCCACGGATACCCGTGGGCCGCCCTGCAGTTGGCCGACTAGGCTGCTACGCCGGCCGGTTCCCGGCGAGCGACCAGCGACCATCAGGCAGCTTGGACACGGCTGGCCGGTCGCCGCTGGCCATCTTGCCCAGCAGCGTCGATACCCGCTGCTTGGATACCGCCTGCTGGGTCACCGTGGCAACAGCATCCGTGATCTCGACGACGCGGGCCGGTCCTGGCTTGAGGGCAGCGAGAATAGCCGCCCTGGTGGTCCCGGCGCCGATCTGTGTCACGTCGGCTGATTCGTCTGTGTCGTCGTCCGGCTCGTCGTCCAGATTGCCGATGGTGTCGGCGAGGTACGACGACACGATGTCAGCCGGCCTGTAGACCGCTGGTTCTGGCTGTCGGAGCCTGGTTCGCGGGGCGATTGCTGGCGTTTCGATGTCGTCACCGATCGCGCCCATAGCGTCGATCTTGTCTTTGAGCCTGCCCCACCGGTTGGTGTAGAGCGCGCCGTCTGCCAGGTCTTGCATGGCTTGGCTGTCCTGCATGGCCTCTTGGATTTCCGGATTGTCCTTGAGTGCCCCAATGACGTCGATTGTGTCAAGGTTGTCGATGATCTGTCCGCCCCATCGGTCGATGACGGCCCGGAATGCGTCCGTTTTAATAATCATGTCATCGATGATGGTTCTGTCGACGAGCATGCCACGTGCGATCCTAAGCTGTTCTCCTGTCTTAGTGCGGATCCATCCAACGCCACGGTCGACAATCGCTGTCTTGGGTGGCGTCTCATCGAGGAAATGAATGTATTCGCCATGCTCGATAAGTTGGAGGCAGAATCGAATTGCTGCCACGATACGAAACGCCTTGTCGACAGCGTCCGACGTTCCGCGCAGCGCGGAAAGAATAACGCGTACCGCTTCGTTCCGGCCAATCTCGCCGATCTCATTGGTGTAAGCCCTGATCAGAGCACCGATCGCACCGGGAACGTTCTGCATTTCCTTACCCTCATCAATGATGACAATGATGGCTGGGAAATCCTTGTCTACACGGAGCACCTCATCACCAGACTGGCGCTTACGGCGGATAGCCTCCGGCGACATCTTGCGCCACTTCGCGATTTCCGTTGCCGCATAGAGCATGCAGAGCGCTTCCCACGGTTCCGTTGCGACCCAATCGATACCAGGCCGCTTACTGCGACCGTCGGCGTAGGTCGTCAAAAACGGCTCTGACGCTCCACCTCCGTTCAGGTCAATCATCCAAATGAGGGTGTCTTGGCATCGCATGAAGTGAGTGGCAATCGCGCGAATCAGGGTGGTCTTTCCGGCGTCCGGCGATCCACCAATGAGCATCGAGTAGAGCCGTAGGCAAATCTCGACTGGATTGCCGAGAGAATCAACGGCTACCTGAAACGGTTCATAAATCGACGATGGTGTTTTCGGCTCATCGAAAAGATTGGCGGTTGACAGGGTGTTCTTCAACATGATGTTGAAGACGATTTCGCCCTGGTGGTCACCGATCGCTGCCGTTGCCGAGCATCCTGGCCTCAGGTGCATCGCTGCCGGCAGGTTGCCAAGCTTCGTGGTGATGTCGTGTGTGTTCGTGCCAGCCGGAATGATGGCCGTCACGTGCATCATGTCGCGGCTATGGCGTGGTCCGCTGCTAGTCACGCCCGTCACGGACACGTCCACGCCGATGGCCTTACGGATGACTGCCTCTGTGTCCCTGATCGACTTGGGCCGGCTGTCAGTGGTGTCGTCGTCATTGCCAGAATCGGCCGTCTTTGGCGACATTCCACCGACCACGATTTGGCACACCATGACGCTCGCAATGATGCCTAGCCCGGCCACGATGGCGTTGACGGACCAGTCGTGCGATCCAATCCATGAACACCAGCCACCAATAGCTGTGACGGCCACGGCAAACATGGCGCAGTGTGGCATTGCTCGACGCGTGACGGACGATACTGCCAGCGCTGCTACCGCGATAGCGGCAGCGATAGTGATTGGGTGCCACCATGCCAGCACTGGTGATATGGCCTGCTGCTGCCATGGAAATTTTGGGAACTTCGTCAACAGGGCGACCAAGCCCATAGTGGGGATGGCAGCGAACGCCGTTGACTGCGTATCCCAATTCTGATCTTGCTTTGCCACGGTTTCGCTCCCCATGCTTGGCCGGCCTGCCGGAGCAGGCCGGCCGGTTGATCAGATTTCCGTTGATGCCTGACGAACGTCAGACTTAGTGTGCTGGGCTACGGTGCCACCAACGCCGTTGACGCGGTCTTCAGCGTCGGCGTGGTGAGCCGAATAGGTCGCCCAGAACAAATCAAGTGATGCACCGATTGCGGCAATCTGCTTTACAACAGTTTCGTGCGCTGTCGCTGCTGCCCGTAGCTGACGCTCAGCGTCCTCGACGATGCTCTTGGCCTGAGGGGCCAACGCGGTATCAGCCAAAGCGGTGTCCAGATCGTGGATCTTGGCGTGAAGTGCGGAAATATGAGTATCAAGCTTGGATCCCTCGGCGGCCAAAGCGGCGGTAACTTCGCCGGATGGTTTCACCGCTCGGGCAAGAGCTTGCAAGCTCATGCCGTCATACTTACCCATGGCATCTCCTCCGTCGTCGTCTTCATTGTCTGTTACGTCTGCGACGTTGGTCAAATCCGTTTGCTGATCTTCATCGCTATCTGAAACTTCATCCGATTCGGAATCAGAGTCAGCCTCATTATTGTTTTCAGCTTCGTCATTCAAATCTATTTCGGCTTGCCGCTCGGCCTTACCGCGTGCGTATTCTTGGCGCGCGATTTCAATAAGGCTCAGAGGCTTTCCGTCGTTGCCGTCATCCGAACCATCGCCAGAGCCTGCACCCGTCTTGCTGCCACCAGCATCGCCGCTACCGCCACCACGGCCCTTGCTGTTCTTGCCATGACTGCCGTTGCCGGTACCGCCCGGACCATGGCTACCCTTGCCGCTGCTGCCAGAACCAGCACCTGCCCGGCCACGGCCACCGTTGCCGGCGCCGCCTGGCCGCTGGCCACGACCACCAAGCAGTCGGGAGAGAGCGCCACGGCCACGGCCACCGTAGCCACCGTTGCTGGTACCGCTCGGCCCGTGGCCACCACGGCCACCGGAACGCCGGCCACCGAACAACTTGCCGAGCCCGGTACGGCCATGGCCACTCCGGCCACCGTGGCCGCTCTTTCCGCCGAGCCCGGCGCTGCCGTGGCCACTCTTGCCCCGGCCACCGAACAACCGGCCGAGCCCGGTACGGCCATGGCCGCTCCGGCCACCGTGGCCGAGCCCGGACTTGGCCGACGATGACCTACCAGCCTTGCCGGCCGTGCTGGCTTTGGCCATGGCCGCACGTCGGATCATGGCCGCGATGAGCATGGCTGAGCCCAACACCAGGTTGGCCACAGCCCACCAGAGGGCACTACCGGTGGCCGCGTAGATCAGCACCTCGACCAGGGCCAGCATGGCCAGTCCGGCCACCATGGCCGGCTTACTGGTCATCCACGCCGGCCCGCCCTTGACGCGCCTCGTCTGGCCGGACGGTGCTGCCGGCGTCTTCGTGTCGGCTGCTGATGGCGCTGCTGGCGTGGCGCCACCAGCCTGGATGATCACCGATGCTGGTAGCGGTGGCGCCTCATCCACTGATCAGCCCTGCCAGCCATGTCCACGCTGCCATGATCCATCCGCCGAGCATCTGAGCGCCCGTGACGAGTCCATGGCACTGCGCGCCGAGCAGTAGGGACACCAGCGCAGTGATTGCCAGGTCGCTCTTTCCGATCTTGCTGCCTCGCCAGTAGCGAGCCGCGACGTACACGACCATTGCGACGATGAGCATGGATGTTCCGACGCCAGTCTCAGTGTTACGCATTGTTACCTCCTGTTGGTGATGGCAGCGTCAACCGGGTTGACGTCAACCCGGTTGACGCTTGAATCTTGAGCCTCTGACCAGCTCGGACGGCCGGCTGTAGGCATGTTCCGGTTCGGGGGTTGACGTCAACCCCCGGGGTTGACGCATGACGCAGAGTAGCCAAGCATCGTCTCGACCCCGAGTCCAACCAGGGCGCCGAACAGTTCGTCAGTGCCCATGTTGGCGCTGGACGCTGCCTGGTTGATCGAGCGGAAAAGTCCGGAACTCACCCCAGTCTCAGCAGCGACGACCGCTGCTGCCCTGATCCTCTCGACGTCGCTACGGTCGAGCCTCATCGCGACATCTGCATCAGTCTGCATGGTGGTCTCCGGACTCATTGAAGATCGACACCCACCGACGGGCCGTTCGGGACGACACACCGGGGATTGAGGTAACAAGGTCGTTCGCGCGTGTCGGCTCGCCTACGGCCGAACCGCTGCGGAGCATGGCCAGCGCAGTCGGATTTGGGATGCGCCGCGCCAGCGCATCGGCCATGGCCGCACCGGTGGCCGATGGCACCCGGATGATGTCCATCCGCGTGGCCGTGGCCATCGGTGGCCGTGGCCGGCTGTCTCCGTGGCCGTGGCCGTTGATGGCCGTGGCCGGCTGGCCGTTGGTAGCTGTGGCCGGCTGGGTGGTGGCCGTGGCCGGCTGGTGGCCGTTCACGTGGCCGTGGCCATCGGTGGCCGGTTGGGTAGTGGCCGTGGCCGGCTGCTTGGCCGTGGCCGCGTGGCCGTCGTGGCCATCGGTG
>JGI20214J51650_10000454_pt1 | contig 25187 bp, 23 predicted proteins | sample WetSurMetagenome_FD_51650 | JGI IMG/M metagenome (IMG submission 51650) | reverse complement strand
TTTTTTTTTGCCACTAAGGCGCAAAGGCACTAAGTAACACAAAGGAATTCAATATTAAATATTATTGTTAAATCAAAATCCCTAATTTTACGAAAATTGATTACTATGCAGATATTTTATGCACCTGATATTACCGGCGATTTTTATACACTTGATGAAAATGAGTCAAAACATCTGATCAGGGTATTAAGAATGACAAAAGGCTCCGGTGTCAGGCTGATAGATGGGAAGGGAAATCTGTATGAAGGAATAATAAGAGATCCTGATCAGAAAAAGTGCACTATAGATATTACTGGGAAGATAACAGATTTTGAAAAGAGGAATTACAAACTTCATATTGCAATATCCTTATTAAAAAATCCTGAAAGATTTGAGTGGTTTATAGAAAAGAGCGTTGAGATTGGAATAGATGAGATTACCCCTCTGATATGCAAAAACACTGAAAAACCNGGTATTAAGACAGAAAGAGTAAACAATCTTATTATCTCAGCCATGAAACAATCGCTTAAAGCGACAAGAACGATACTCAATGAACCTTGCAGGCTGGAAGACTTCATTGCAAAAGATAAGGATGGCACGAAAATGATAGCACATTGCGATGATTCTTTGTTGAGAAGGAAGATTTCAGATGTATATTCAGAAAGTGATAATGCAATTATTTTAATAGGACCTGAAGGTGATTTCTCAAGGGATGAAATCAATTATGCTGTTTCGAAAGGTTACTCGCCAGTTCATCTTGGTAGCAGCAGGCTGAGAACAGAAACGGCAGGAGTTGCTGCCTGCCATTCTGTTTATTTCATAAATCAGTGAATACGAGTTCTGTCAGATTTGAAGTTTAAAGTCTCCGATAACTTTTTCATTGGAACTCTATACAATTCTGTAAACCGGCATTGTTTACATGTAACAAAAGTGAATCTTTTACCATAAAAGTCGATAATACTGGTCCAGAGTTTTCCTTTTGTTCGCATTTCACCAATTTCATACTCTTTATTGCCACATTTCGGACATGTGTATCGTAATATCTGTTCTTCGTTCATAATTCCTGTTTGTTATTATTTTCTGACTTTATCTTCCATCTGCCTGACTTCTTCAATGCCTGGTCGAGTATATACTCAATCTGGCCATTAGTGCTCCGAAATTCATCAGAAGCCCATTTTTCCAAAGCTTTCAGCTTTTCCTGATCAATCCTGAGAACAAATGGTTTTTTCTCACTCATATTATGAATTCAAAGTTCCGGTATTTACTATAGGAGTGGCATCTTTATCACCGCATAGTACAACCATGAGGTTGCTTACCATAGCAGCTTTCTTTTCCTCATCGAGGTTGACAATTTTTTTGACAGATAATTGCTCGAGAGCCATTTCTACCATAGAAACAGCACCTTCAACAATTTTGAAACGGGCTGATACAACAGCTGAAGCTTGTTGTCTTCTAAGCATTGCGTTTGCAATCTCTTCAGCATAAGCAATGTAGTTTATTCTGGCTTCAATTACTTCGATACCACATATCTGAAGTCTTTCCCTGATCTCCTTTTCGAGTTCATTATTAACTTCCTGGCCTCCGCTCCTGAGAGCAATAATAGCTTCGTGATCCTCAAAATTGTCATAAGGATATAAACCTGCCAGCTTACGTAACGCCGCGTCGCTCTGAACTAAAACAAAGTGCTGGTAATCATCTACTTCAAAAACTGCTTTATAGGTTTCTGCAACTCTCCACACAAGCACTAGTCCAATTTTTATTGGATTCCCGATCTTGTCATTAACCTTTATAGGATCGCTGTTAAAGTTTCTGGCTCTGAGTGATATCCTTCTTTTAAAATAAAATGGATTAACCCAGAAAAATCCGTTCTCTCTTACTGTGCCTTTATATGCACCAAATAAAACCATAACACACGAACCATTTGGATATACCACTGTAAATCCCACAATAGTAAAGACAAATAGCAGTGTAAGGATGATACCAAGCCAGATTATCTCATAAGCAAATCCGGTAAGAGCTCCGCCAATAAATAAAATTGCCATCAGCAGTGCAATGTAACCTGAAATAGGTTTTACTGTAATCTCATGTTTCATAGGAGGTGATATTAGTTTAAATTGTAGTATTAAAAAAAGCAGTACATTTCACTAACATTTATAATTTTCTTGTTAAAGAGAAATACCAAATAATTTCTAATCCATAGANAGAATAATATTTTCCTCCTCCATCATCTTCCTCAGATTAATAAGAGCATATCTCATCCGTCCCAGGGCAGTATTAATACTTATGTTTGTTATTTTGGCTATTTCCTTAAANGTAAATCCAGAAAAATGCCGTAGTATCACCACCTCCTTCTGATCATCAGGCAGACGGCTGACCATATTTCTGATATCATTATGCATTTCTTTTTTAATTATTTCATCTTCAATGTTTCCTTTTGAATATCTTTTTGAATTAAAAAGATCAGATTCATAATTATCAGTAGAAATTGTATTCATTTGTTTCTTCAATCTGAAGTGATCAATAATAACGTTATGTGCAATACGCATCACCCAGCTAAGAAATTTACCAGTATCGGTATATTTACCTGCTTTAACACATTGAAATACTCTAACCAAGGTATCCTGCAAAATATCTTCAGCTTGCGCAAAATCGGGTATAAACCGTCGTATATAAGTGAATAGCTTCTTTTTATCACCGCATGTAAGCTGCCCCACCCAAGACTGATCATCTCTTGAGGATTCTCTGATTGTGATGGTCGAATTATTTGGCTTCATGGTATATGATATTANTTTAATATCACAAAGATATTATTTTAAATCGAGATATCCAAAAAAAACACAGGAATTTTTCCTGTGTTCTTTGTAATTTATTAAACTTTCTTCCTGACCTTCTTTATCAGGTTCGTTGTCAAACATCTCTCCGGAACAGGATTCACCTGCCGGAGTAGGGCAATCACATCACAGAATTCAGAGTTAATACCCCACGCATCTTCCAAAAGATCTATCTCTCTAACTTTGATATCCTGGTATGTAATAAAGGGAGTAGAAATTAATACCATAGGCTTCATGTTTTCATTTTATCTGAAAACGGCCATCTGATATATATTATTGTATATTTTATTACATAAATGTTACTGCTTCACATTAAGTCTAATTAAGAGTAAGGCTGATCTTTTTCTCAACCATAATCCTCCTCATATTAATAAGTGCATATCTCATACGACCAAGGGCTGTATTTATACTGACATCTGTGATATCCGCGATTTCCTTGAAACTTAATCCTGCATAGTGCCTCAGGATCACAACTTCACGCTGGTCGTCGGGCAGATGGCTTATCATATTCCTGATATCCTTTTGAATCTGACGCTTAATCATATCATCTTCCACATTATCTTCAGCGAAAGACTTTGAATTGAACAGATCAGATTCATAGTTATCATTTGAGATAGTATTCATCTGCTTGATTCTGCGAAAATGATCAATAATAAGGTTATGAGCAATCCGCATCACCCATGAGATAAATTTGCCATTATCGGCATATTTACCTGACTTAACTGACTGAATAACCTTAAGGAATGTATCCTGGAAGATATCTTCAGCAAGAGCCTGATCGCGTATATAAAGGCTTATATATGCGAATACTTTGTTCTTATGACGATGGATTAGCTTTTCAAAGCAAGACTGCTCACCTTTTATGAACCTCAGGATCAGCTCATAATCGGAAATCATTTTATTCATAACTCTCTCTTTAAATTAAATCGAGTAGAGATATTCTATAGGCAGCCTGTTTTTAGTTAGTAAACATTACAAGTACAAAGAAAGCAATTTTTTTGATTTGAAAGTGTTACTTTTGGGCTTTAACAGAAAATTAACAAAATTTCTAAAGGATCAGATATGCAGGGTTGTATTGAAATCAAGGGGGCAAGGGTACATAATCTGAAAAATGTAAGTCTCAACATTCCAAGAAATAAACTGGTAGTCATAACAGGTGTTTCGGGTTCAGGGAAGTCTTCACTTGCTTTTGACACCATTTATGCTGAAGGTCAGAGAAGATATGTGGAAAGCCTCTCCTCTTATGCCCGCCAGTTTCTTGGCCGGATGAACAAACCTGAGGTTGATTTTATTAACGGCATCCCTCCTGCTATTGCCATTGAACAGAAAGTAAATTCCAGAAATCCCCGTTCAACTGTTGGAACATCAACAGAGATATACGATTATATGAGACTCCTGTTTGCCAGAATCGGAAGGACATATTCTCCTGTTTCAGGCAAAGAGGTCAAAAAACACAGTGCAGATGATATTGTTGATTATCTGGCATCACTGCCGGAGGGAACAAAAGTCATTATTACATCCTCTGCAGAGATTCCTGATAACATTAAGGTAACTGATTATTTTTCATTCCTTGAGAAACAGGGATTTAACCGTATCGAATCGGAAGGAAACCTTATACGAATAGACGAGTCGGTGAACCTGAGTAACTTCCATCCCCGGCAAACGATAAATATAGTTATTGACAGACTGGTTATTGAGCATTCTGCTGATAATTTCAGCCGGGCTGCAGATTCAGCTCAAACAGCATTCCAGACTGGGAAAGGATATTGCCAGGTGGTGGTACTTTCTGATGATGGTTTAAAAAGGGAAAGTTTTTCGAATAAATTTGAGGAAGACGGTATCCTTTTTGAAGAGCCATCAGAATATCTATTCAGCTTTAATAATCCGCTTGGAGCCTGCCCGGTATGCGAGGGATATAGTAAGATTATCGGAATTGATGAAAATCTTGTGATCCCAAATCAAAACCGTTCAGTTTACGAGGATGCTATTGTTTGCTGGAAAGGTGAAACAATGAAAAAGTGGAAAGAGAGACTTATTGCCAATGCCGGGCTGTTCGATTTTCCAATACACAAGCCTTTTTATCAGCTTTCACAGGATCAAAAGGAACTGCTATGGAAAGGGAATAAATATTTTTATGGCATTGACAGGTTTTTTCATCACCTCGAAGAGAAAAAATTCAAAATTCAATACAGGGTATTGTTAAGCCGATACCGTGGAAAAACAGTTTGTCCAGAATGTAAAGGATCGAGATTAAGAAAAGAGGCGGGATATGTTAAGGTTTCCGGAAGAACTATTCAGGAACTTGTTGCACTTCCAGTTGATAAACTTTATAAGGAATTCTCCACCTTAGAGCTTAATGAAACTGATACCAAAGTTGCCGAGAGATTGTTAAAAGAGATAACAGTCAGACTGCGTTTTCTGATCGACGTGGGTCTTCCCTATCTTACCCTCGACAGACTATCATCATCTCTGTCAGGAGGAGAATCACAGAGAATAAATCTTTCGACTTCACTGGGAAGCAACCTGGTAGGTTCAATGTATATACTCGATGAACCAAGCATTGGACTCCATCCACGCGATACTAATCTATTAATCAAGGTATTGCAAGAACTCAGGGACATGGGTAATTCAGTACTGGTTGTTGAGCATGAAGAAGAGATAATCAGAGCTGCAGATGAAATAATTGATATGGGTCCGGAAGCCGGCAGACTGGGAGGCGAGGTAGTTTACCAGGGAGGACTCAATCTTACCACTGAAAATAAATCCCTTACTGCGGGTTATCTCAGCGGGAGATTAGTTGTACCTGTTCCACGGGCAAGAAGAAAATGGAATAGCTACCTCGAAATAAAAGGTGCAAGAGAGAATAATCTTAAAGGTATTGATGTGAAATTTCCTCTTCATACTATTACTGCGGTAACGGGCGTGAGCGGCTCAGGCAAGTCAAGCCTGGTTTCTGATATTTTATACAAAGTATTATCCGACAGGATAAACGGTACCAACTTAAAACCTGGTCAGCATGGTGAAATAGCAGGTGACATNTCAGTTCTTACAGGAATTGAACTTGTCGATCAAAACCCAATAGGAAGGTCGAGCCGATCAAATCCTGTAACCTATCTCAAAGCATATGATGAAATCCGTAAACTGTATTCAGAATTACAGGCTTCGGTACAGAATAACTTTAAGGCTTCGCATTTTTCTTTCAATATTGAAGGAGGAAGATGCGAGGAATGTCAGGGAGAAGGTATAATCCGGGTAGAGATGCAGTTTATGGCAGACGTAGAATTAACATGTGAAAGCTGCAAAGGTATGAGGTTTAAGAAAGATATACTTGATGTAAGATATCATGAAAAGAATATTTATGATATGCTTGAGATGACTATCGATGAAGCAATTGAATTTTTTAATTCCCATCCCGGCAAAACTGAAAAAAGAATAATTGAGAAGCTAATGCCTCTTTCAGATGTAGGGCTGGGTTATATTAAAATGGGGCAGTCGTCAAGTACCCTGTCGGGAGGTGAAAGTCAAAGAGTGAAACTGGCCTATTTCCTGGGTCAGGAACGTACCGGAGGTAATATCTTGTTTATTTTTGACGAGCCCACAACCGGCTTACATTTTCACGATATAAATAAACTTTTAAAATCGATTAATGCACTTGTCGATCACGGGCATTCTGTGATACTTATTGAACACAATCAGGAAGTTATAAAAAGCTCAGACTGGGTAATCGACCTTGGTCCCGAAGGTGGTGAAAACGGTGGATTGGTTGTATTTGAAGGAAAACCTGAAGATCTGGCAAAATGCAAAGAATCGTATACGGGCAAATATCTTGCGCCAAAACTTGTGAAACATTAATAAAACACGTAGGGACGTTGCATGCAACGTCCCTACTACAGATAAAATCGATATATTGAATATTATTTCTTGATTTTGAAGCCAAACATAATAGCAACGCATCCGCTTGCTGGTGTTTCTCCGGGTTTATTAAATGAATTAACTTTAATTACAAGTTTAAGTTGCTGACTGGATTGCAGTTTGAAATCCCATGTTTTAGCATAATTCGCGTCCTTATTCGAATAGAGCACATTTTTATTTGCATCGAGAACCCGGAATTCAACTTCCGGGAGTTTATCCTCACCACAAACCGAAACACGGTATTCCATATCGGAATAAAAAGTTTTGTATAGTTCTGCTTCTTCTCCTTCCACAAGTATTGCAGCGTGATAGTTCCCATCGTGTGTGTATGCTCCCAGTTCAGGTATGCAAACCTTCTTGGCGAATGCTTTGCATTGAGCATTAGCATTAAATGCATTTGCAATTAATAGAAATGCCAGTATTGGAATTATTCTAAATATTCTCATGGGCTTAGTTATTTACAAATGTCTTTCTAATCTCAGAAACTGATGTGGATAGTTCTTTAAATACTTCAGGTGTCATATCAGTTTTAATTTCTGATTTTAGAACTGTTGTATTTGATGTCTTGTCAAACTCAGGTCGGATTTTTGAGGTCGTTATTTTAATTTTGTCAAAAACCAGTTTAAGTTTTTTCACTTGAACAATCAGGTCATCTACAGCTGGATTCCCTTTACTGCTCTCAAGCAGGTTCAAAAGAATATCAATTGAAAGTTTCTGATCAATAATTCTTCCGACAAGTTTATTGCCATTAAATTCTTTCATATCCACAAGCTGAGTGGAGATATATAAACCTTCGAACCATCCTCCAACGAGTACCATTGCTGCAATAGCAGGCTGGCCATTATCAGAGAGATATGAATTTGAGTTCATGAAAGTCTCGCTAACAATCTCCATAATAACCTCGCTATTGTTGATGTTTTCTTCGAGTTTGTCGATCTGTGACTGTTCAATTGCTTTAAGGATACCTAAACCATCAGCCATCTTTTTGGCTGCATTCATATAATCAATAATAAGCTGTGTCTGCTCATATAAACTTGCAAAACTCAGGTCGCAGGTATAAATTCCCAGATTAAGAGCCATGCTTTTATTTGTAACATAACTGTTCACATTGCCGATAGGATTGAGCAGAGTCTCATCAAACCGTGCACCGGCCGATTTAATCAACATTGCCGATTCAAGAGGTGAGGGCAGTGCATTAAATATCTTTTCTGCCTGCTTAATATCTTCTACCACAGTTGTATTGTCTTTCGGTACATTTATTTTTACCTCTTCCTTTGCTGTCTTAGTACCTCCCGACTTGCAGCCAATAAGCAGACTTGCAAACATTAAAACTACAATAAGAATTTTTGAACAAATTCCATATTTTTTATTCATGATCTAAATATTTAATTGTCAAACCTAATTCACGACTAAATTAGTATAATATTTTTATTTTTCAAAAACAGCTTTAACTAATTGCTGGTATTTATAACTTTGAAGNAAATAATCCTGAGATGATAAAATCAGAGAAGAAGAATAAAGAACTGGCTGATATACTCAATAAAGATAATAATATAGTAATTGCTCAGGCAATTGAATTACTTCGTAAGGAAAAACCATTTGAAGGTGCAATTNGTTTACTGACTGCCTTTTATAACAAAACAGATGATTTTTCAGTCAGAAANTCAATTGCCGGTTTCATGAATGATCTCAAGGATCAGTCAGCCTGTAAAGAGGTTATTGAGCAGATCAGNAANAAATGGAAATCCGATACAATAAGCATGCTTGTGTCATCATGCTGGCAGTCGNGACTCAATTATTCAGAATACTCCTTAGATTTGGTCAGAATTTTTCTGGATGGCGATTATGTAACTGCAATTGAATGCCTTACAGTAATCGAAGAATCCGCACATACTATGAGTGAGTCAGACAAAAATGAAATTATTAAGATACTTGAGGAAAGTCCGGTTACTCAGATTACTGAAAAACAGTCTCTGACGCTTGAATTAATTTCAATTCTGGAGAGGTAGCAGACTAGTTCTAAGGTTTTTAGTTAATAAAATCCATTAACCGCAAAGTTCGCAAAGGTTTACGCTAAGTGCGCAAAGAATAAAGCAACATGATTTGTCTTTGCGTGCTTTGCTTTTTCTTTGTGAGCTTTGCGTTTAAAGGATCTCCCAACCAATGTTTAAATATTATCTTTCACCGAAAATCAGGCTGCCAATTCTTACCATTGTGCTGCCTTCTTTAACTGCCAGTTCATAATCTCCTGACATTCCCATGGAAATCTCCGTAAATTCACTGATCGAGCTGAAGTAATTATTTTTCAGTGAATTAAAACATTTTTTCAGGTATCCAAATTCCTTTTTAACCAGAGCAATGTCGGAAGTAAACGTGGCCATTCCCATTACACCACATAACCTGATATTTCTGAACATCGATATATCTTCCGAACGAAGGCTTTCTGCAAGATCGCACATCGAAAATCCAAATTTTGTGTCCTCACTGGCTATATGAATCTGAAGAAGGCAATCTATTACCCTGTTAATTTTTTTAGCTTCCGAATTGATTGAAACCAATAATTTAATTGAGTCAACAGATTGAATCATACTTACAAATGGAACAATATATTTAACTTTATTGCTTTGAAGATGGCCTATAAGATGCCATTCAATATCATGTGGCAGAAGATCCTTTTTATTCAATAGTTCCTGAACCCTGTTTTCTCCGAAAATTCTCTGTCCTGAATTATAAGCTTCTAAAATATCAGCAACAGGTTTTGTCTTTGATACTGCAACAAGCTTAACATTTGAGGGGAGCTGTAATTTGATATGGTTGATATTACTGGCAATATCTGGCATCGAATATGAATTAAATGAAATCCATTAACCGCAAATTCCGATAGCTATCGGAACGNAAAGATTTTTCGCAAAGGACGCAAAGAGCTTATTAATAATATTTTGACTTTGCGTACTTTGCACCTCCTTAGCGTGCTTTGCGGTTAAGAAAAGTATTATCAGTCAAGAAGATGGATAACCAAACCACTTCGCAGTTTTGGTTCAAACCATGTTGATTTTGGAGGCATAATGCTACCTGAATCTGCAATCGTAATGAGCTGATCCATAGATACCGGATATAATGCAAATGCTACTTTCATCTCACCTGAATCAACTCTTTTCTTAAGTTCCTTAAGCCCTCTGATCCCACCTATGAAATCGATCCTCTTCGATCGTCTCAGATCCTGAATATCAAGTATCGGACTCAGAATCTGATTCGTCAGAATTGTTACATCAAGTACACCAATTGGGTCATTGTCGTTGTAAGTGTACGATTTTGCTATAAGGCTGAACCACTTACCATTTAGATACATAGAAAAATTATGTAGCTTTTTTGGCTTATACATTTTCGAACCTTTGTCTTCGACAGTGAATCCCTTTTCCAGCCGGCAAAGTAATTCATTAGAGGTCAGTCCATTGAGGTCCTTAACAGTTCTGTTATAATCAATTATTTGCAGCTGATCAGCAGGAAAGTGTACGGCAAGAAAAAAGTTATATTCCTCGCTTCCATTGTGCTGTGGATTTTTCTCACGCTTTTCTTTGCCTACCAGCGCTGCTGCTGCAGTTCGGTGATGACCATCGGCAACATAAGTATAAGGAACCTTTTCAGCAAAAAGTTTTTCAATCAGTTTATTAGTCTCTTGTTTATTAATTACCCAGAAATGATGACCGAATCCATCTTCAGCAATAAAATCATATTCGGGTTTTTGAGTAGCTACAATTTTATTAACGATTGAATCAATTTCTTTTACTGCCGGGTAAGTAAAAAAAACAGGTTCAATATTAGCATTATTCACCCTTACATGTATCATGCGATCCTGTTCTTTATCAGGACGGGTGAGTTCATGTTTTTTAATAATCCCATTAAGATAATCGTCAACAGATGCGCACCCTACTANTCCGTACTGGGTGCGCCCTTTCATTGTCTGGGCATAAATATAGAAGTGAGGCGTTTCATCCTGGACAAGCCAGCCATTTCTTTGCCATTTTTCGAAATTTTCAACTGATTTACCATATACCTGGTCAGAATGAGAATCAATTTCAGGTGGTAAATCTATTTCTGATCTGGTTATGTGGAGAAGAGAAGATTCTTTCCCTTTCGCCATTTTTAAGGCTTCTTCTGTATTCATCACATCATACGGGAGACATGCCAGATCTTTTGCAATAGTGCGTGGGGGCCTTAACCCTCTGAAAGGTTTAACAATTGCCATTTTTCTGAATAAGATTATTACTTGTTTAACCTGTACTTTTCTTTTCCTGAGTTAAAATATTCAACAATCTGCCTTGCAGCGGCCACTCCTGCATTTATATTAGACTCTTCGGTCTGTGCTCCCATTTTCTTATCTGTAAAGATGAACCTACCCTTATATTTTTCTAAGACTACTGATTTACAATCAGGTTCAATATCAGTCAGATAACAGAAATCAGGACGACTTTCAAACGTCTTCAAAAGGCCTTCTTCATCAATTAATTCTTTTCTGGCAGTGTTTATAAGGACTGCATTCGGGGGCATTTTTTTCATCAGATCATACCCGATAGATTTTTCTGTAATTTTATTGCTGGGCAAGTGAATCGATATATAACGGCACTTCGTATATAATTCCTGAATGTTAATACATTGTTTAGCACCGTTATTTTTCATAACTCTTTCACTCACAAAAGGGTCGTAGGCGTAAATATCCATTCCGAATCCATGGGCAATATCTGCAACATATTTTCCCACGTTCCCGAATGCGTGAAGACCAATTGTTTTTCCTCTTAGTTCACTTCCCTGTCTGCCGCTGAACCCTCCGCGTACCTGGTATAGTAAGAGTTCGAAAACAAGTTCAGCTACAGCATTGGAATTTTGCCCGGGGGTGTTCATTGCCACAACGTTGTGTGCAGTGCACGATTCAATATCAAGATTATCATATCCTGATCCGGCACGTACAACGATTTTTAATTTTTTAGCGGCATCAAGAACTTCGGAAGTGATCAGATCACTTCTGACAATAATGGCATCGACGTCTGCTACTGCTTCAAGCAATTCAGATTTGTTCTTATAATTTTCCAGAAGGGCAAGTCTGAAACCTGCAGCATCCACTACCTCACGGATCTGCCTGATGGCAATAAGAGCAAACGGTTTTTCAGTTGCAACCAGGACTTTCATAGTGTTAAAATATTAGTTTAAGGTAAAGACAACATTTAAAAATGTTATCTGCATTACTTTTTCAGATTAGTTCTTTGATTCGAACTCTTTCATTGCACTCACAAGGGCTTCGACACTTTCTTTTGGCAGAGCATTGTATGTAGAAGCACGGAAGCCGCCTACTGATCTGTGGCCTTCTATACCAAGCATCCCTTTTGATTTTGCAAAATCTGCAAAGGGTTTTTCAAGATCTTTGTATTCAGGCTTCATTATAAAGCAAATATTCATTAGTGATCTGTCTTCGATATCAGGAATAGTAGGCATAAATAACCTGTTTCTCTCAATCTCATCATAAAGTATTTTTGCTTTTTCAATATTTTTCTTCTGCATAACACTCACGCCACCCATATTTTTAAGCCAGGTAAGAGTTTGTTGTGCCGCAAAAATCGTAAATACCGGAGGAGTATTGAACATTGTTTCACCTTTAATATGTACGCGATAATCGAGCATTGATGGAATTGGGCGGGTTACTTTACCAAGTACATCTTCCTTTATGATTACAAAAGCCATTCCGGCCGGAGCCAGATTTTTCTGGGCACCACCATAAATAATCGAATATTTTGANACATCAACAGGCCTGCTGAAAATATCTGAAGACATATCAGCTACGAGAGGGATCTTTACATCGAGATCTTTCTTTAACTCAGTTCCGTATATTGTGTTGTTAGTTGTAATGTGGAAATAGTCAGCATCTGATGGAATTGAATAATTTTTAGGAATATAATTGAATAGCTTTTCCTTTGATGAAGCAACTTCATCAACCTCGCCAAAAAGTTTTGCCTCTTTAAGTGCTTTACTGGCCCATTCTCCGGTGTTAAGGTAGGCTGCTTTTTTCTGAAGCATATTCATTGGCACCATAGCAAACTGCAAACTGGCTCCTCCTCCCAGAAAGATAATCTGGTAACCGGAAGGTACATCAAGCAGTTCCTTGAACAGAGCTATTGTATCGCTTACACAGGCAACAAATTCTTTGCTGCGGTGAGAAATCTCAAGCACAGAGAGACCTGTACCCGCAAAATCTTTTATTCCTTCAATCGCTTTATCTAATGTGTACTGTGGAAGAATTGAGGGACCTGCATAAAAATTGTGTTTTTTCATAAAAGACATTTTAACATTTAGTATTTGATATTTCCGGAAATAATATACAAAAATATATAAATAATCAGATCATATTATATTTAACTTTCATCTGAGATCATTATTGAATAAGTGATACAAGGGACCCGTTTTTCATTACGGGAATTTTATCAGTAAAGTCAGGTGTAAGACAAAACTTAATACAATCATCGAGATTTTTGTCTCTTAAACGGGTTCGCTGGGCAGCTTTTTCGATATAACCAAAGAGATCAGGACGCGCCAGTGACCACAGATCAATTGATGCGAGTGTTGAATCGCAATATGTAGTAAAGAAATTGCTTGCCATAAGTAATTCTGCCAGTGAGCCAGCACAAACGGTATCTTCAATATTGAATCTGTTTTTCCATCCTGCACATACCAAAATAACGTTCCTTTCCTGTCTGCTGAGCCATCCTGAAAGGGCACTGATATTAAGGAAAGATCCTATGACGGTCATGTAAGCCGACCGGGTAAGATTAATGAGTGAAGTCCCGTTTGTTGTTGAATAAACAATTGTTCTGCCTTCTACTTTTTCCCTGGTGAAATTAAAAGGGGAATTCCCGAAATCAGCAAAATCCAGCACATAACCATCACGTTCGGCAGCGACCAGGTATCCTTTCGATTTATAGAGCTTTGCCTCCTCAATTTCCGCAACAGGAATGATCGAACCTACTCCGTTAGCAAAAGCGGTACATATTGCCGATGAAGCACGTAACACATCAATTATCACAACAATTGAGTTTGTGTGACAATCAGCTTCATAAAGAGCCGGTGAAAAACATGTTTCTAATTTACTTGTAATCATACAACATCATTGTCGTTTCATGTGCNATCTGCGAAAATCAGCGATTCCGATAGCTATNGGAACAGCGGGAAATAAAAGTTAATTTTCCCGCAGATAGNGCTGATAGGCGCAGATCTAAATCCTGACTCTAAGCTTCCTTATTATAAATTGGNAGATCAACGATTTTAGCTTTCAGATCTTTATTACGGATACGGATAAAAATTTCAGTCCCGGTTNTCCAGTACCCTTTATTCAGGTATGCCATCCCGATNCCCTGTTTCATCATGGGAGACATAGTACCGGAGGTCACCTCCCCAATCAGTTCTCCGTGATTATTTACCACTTCGTAATGTTGCCGGGGTATTCCTCTGTCAATCATAACAAAACCTCTTAGTTTCTTTTCTACTCCGTTTTCTTTCTGTTTTAAAAGGAAAGCTTTATCAATAAATTCCTTTTCGTCAGTAAATTTGGTAATCCATCCCAATCCTGCTTCAATAGGTGACGTCTGATCATTAATATCGTTGCCATACAGACAAAAGCCCATTTCGAGACGAAGAGTATCGCGGGCACCCAGACCAATAGGCCTGATGTCAAATTCCTTACCAGCTTCAAAAACTGCTTCCCATAGTCTGGGCCCATCTTCATTCTTAACATATATTTCGCATCCTCCAGAGCCTGTATAACCGGTAGTTGAGAATAAAACATCTTTAATTCCCGCAAAATCAAGGACCTTAAAAGTGTAATATTCCATATCCTCTATTTGAGTTTCTGTTAGTCTTTGCATTGCCTTAAGGGCTAATGGTCCCTGGACGGCGAGCTGAGCAATACTATCCGAAGCATTAATGATATCCACTCCTGTTTTGAGTCCAAAATACCCTGCATTTTTAACACACCAGTTCCAGTCTTTTTCAATATTAGCCGCATTCACAACGAGGAGGTATTTTTCAGAATTATATCTGTATACCAGGAGATCGTCGACGATACCTCCATTACCATTCGGGAAACATGAATACTGAATCTTGCCGTCAAAAAGAGCAGATACATCATTTGAAGTTATATATTGAAGAAATTTTAAAGATGAAGGACCGGTGACCCAGAATTCACCCATATGTGAAACGTCAAACACCCCTACCCGGTTTCTTACTGTTACATGTTCTTCATTTATACCAAAATATTCTACAGGCATATTATATCCGGCGAAAGGAACAATTTTAGCTCCTGCTTCCTGGTGAAATTTAATAAATGCAGTATTTTTCATTTAGTTGATTTTTGAGTAATAAGTTACCACATGCAATTTGTGGATTGCAAAGCAAGGAAATACTTTCCTTAAAAAATCTGATGAAAATCAGAATTCAAGGATTTTAAATTCAACTCTCCTGTTCTTAGCCCGTCCTGCAGAAGTAGCATTATCTGATATAGGCTGGAGCGATCCATAACCTCTGAATTCTATCCGCGACTGCTCTATACCTTTTTTAACCAGATAATCTACAACAGCTTTTGCCCTGGCCTGCGAAAGTTTGAAGTTAAGCGGTTCACTTCCTGTCTTATCGGTATGTCCTGAGATTTCAATTTTCATCATGGCATTTTCTGTCATGATATTAAATAGCCTGTCAAGTTCGGTATAGGAGCCTTGTGTAAGAATTGATTTTCCGGTTTCGAACAGGATATTATTAAGTACAACTTTCTTTCCTACCTTAACCTTAATCAACTCAATATTCAGATTATAAACATCTTTTGACCAATTGTCAGGAACGTCAATCCGTCGTACTTCAGACAAATATCCNGTTGCCCGTAAATCTATCAAATAAGACTTTTTAACAGGAAGGTTCACCCTGTAACTCCCATCAACATCAGAGCTTGCGGTAGTACCTACAACTTCACCTGAAGCAATATCTTTTAAATCAACCTTTGCCAATACCGGTTCACCTGATTCTGAATCTCTAATTTTTCCTGCAAGAAATACCGATTGCGACTGTTGAATAACCGGAGCCGGAGGTGGAGGTGTAACCTCTTTTACAATCAGAACTGTATCTCTAATAATGACAGTATCAGTTTTAGGAGGTGGTGGTGGCAGTATAATTTTTTTGGGTGGTTGAATCTGTCCATGATAAATATCTAATCCACCAGACCCGCCACTTCGGTTCGACACAAAAAAGAATGAGCTGTCGTCGCCCGGTGATGGATTATAGAAGAGTTCATCCCATGGTGTATTTATAGGATAGCCAAGGTTCTTTACAGAGTCCCAGGCTCCTGATTTGTTTCGTATACAAAGAAATATATCGAATCCGCCTATGGAATTATGTCCCCTGGAACCAAACCACAGTGTATCTCCTGTTTTTGAGAGGCTTACAGACTCTTCATCGTATATAGTATTAATAATTGTGCCAACATTCTGAGGTTTTGACCATTTTTTGTCGTTCAGTTTTTTAATAAAATAGATATCCTTCCCGCCTATATTTTGTTTTCCATGATCTGAAACAAAATATATTTCGTTTCCTGCAGGGCTGATTGTGAATGCTGTTTCCGATCCTCTTGTATTTATCGGATATGGAACCGGTTTTGGAGCTTTCCATGTTCCCTTTTTGTTTGTTGACACATTTATGTCGCCATTGTTTGAATAACCCGTGTAGACATAGAGCATATCGCTGGTTGAATTTATGAACAGCGGTGCTTCACAGTATTTTGTTGTCAGTTCATTACCTGCCAGACCAGCAGGGGCCCATGAACCATTCATGAAATGAGAAATAAAAATATTTTCATCAAATTTTGAATCGTGATGCCGATTACCCGATTTCTGAACCTGCCTTCGTGAGGCAAAATACATCATCTTGCCATCAGCTGTAAGAATTTCGGAGTAGTCGTCAGCATTCGAGTTGATATTAGGTCCGGCATTTTCAATAGAAATCCTCAATGTGTCCTTTGTTACAATAATAGCAGAATTACATTCCTGAATGTACTGGCGAGCGAGCAAAATATTCTTCTGAGTCTTTTTAAATGGAGAGCTCAGATATGCTGTAAATTTTTCGATTGCCTCGGTGAACCTTCCTGCAAATTGAAGTGATCGACCTGCCAGTAGCAAAACATCTTCAGTAATATCTTTATTAAGTTCAATTGCTTTCATTAAGAAGTCCGCTGCCTCTTCTTTTCTATCTGAAAAGAGAGCTGATACACCGGTCTTGTAATTTAGCTCAGCATTTGAGCTGTTATAGACAAGAGCCAGTAAATATTCATTATAGGCTTCATTATACCAGATGCCTTTTTCTCCATAATAGGCATCCCCGTTAGCAACATGCTTCCACGCTTCAGCAAATCCGGGCTTTTCAGTTTTAAAATCCTTCCGGCGAACAGATACATCGGTCTGTGCATCCAGTACAAATGAGCTCAGGAGAAATACCGTCATCAAAGAGTATAGAAAATATCGCATAACATCGGATTTATTATAACTATAAAAGTAGCACTTATTTCCTTTATGCAAAAAAAACCTTCTTTGTTAATTAGTTAGACAGTGTCCTTTAAGAGACTAAAATATTGCTATATTTGTTTATAATTCATTGGAAAAAAATTAAACTTTATCTGACAGTAAAGCATGGATTACAAATTCATTAACATGGAATATCTTGATTCAGTATCCGGAGGAGATCCTGATATTATCAATGAAATAGTTGTAATTTTTAAGGAACAGTCACTCGAAATATACAATGAGATGAAGTCTCTTCTGATAGCAAAAAACTATGTTTCACTGGGATTACTCGCGCATAAAGCAAAATCTTCTGTTGCAATTATGGGAATGAGCAAACTTGCGGAAATGCTAAAAACCTTTGAATTACAAGCCAGAGAAGGGAAAGAGCCTCAATTATACGAATCGTATATTGAAAGATTCTTTAGCGATACCCAGGAGGCAATAAAAGAGCTTGATGATTTGATCCTTAACAGATTAAACAAGAACTGAATGATCAATATTGAAAAAAAGGATAAAATAGATATTATAACCTTCTCTGTTACAAAAATCAATGCTCTGATTGTTGATGAAATCAGGGATGGCATCAGCAGAGTATTTGATAATTCAAATTCGAGGGTGATCATCGATCTTAAAGGTGTCGAATATATTGATAGCTCAGGTTTTGGCTGTTTCCTCTCTGTTATGAAAACCGCTAGGAATAATTACGGTACATTAAAGTTTGCCAATCCTGAACCAAGAGTTTACGAATTATTTGAAACACTTCATCTTAACACTGTTTTTCAGATCTATTCCAATATGGAAACATGTCTCAGATCATTCGCATAAGTCTGTTACAATTATACACCTTTGCTAAACGAGAGATGATCTCCCGCTGTATCAATTACAATTGTGTCCTCTTTTGAAACTTTGCCACCAATAATCTCTTTCGACAATTCATTTATTATCTCTTTCTGGATAAGTCTTTTTACGGGTCGTGCTCCCAGTTGGGGATCATAACCTTTTTCGGTGAGCCAGTTAAGTGCTTTCTCTTTAACTATAAGTTTCAGGTTATATTCAGCAAGCATATGTTCCATGATACCAATCTGAATTTTAACAATTTCCTTTATCTGCTCTTTGGTTAATGGCCGGAACATTACGATTTCATCTACCCTGTTAAGGAACTCGGGTTTAAGTGTCTTTTTTAATAATAAGAAAATTTCTTTCCGCAGGATATCTTCCTCTTTTTCAGGCATCTTATTGTCCCATTTATCCATTCTATCGCGTATAATTTCTGATCCAAGGTTAGATGTCATAATGATAATGACATTTCTGAAATTCACTGTGCGTCCCTTGTTATCAGTAAGTCGTCCTTCATCGAGAACCTGTAGAAGCAGGTTAAACAGGTCGGGATGTGCTTTTTCAATTTCATCGAGCAGCACTACTGAATATGGCTTATGTCTTACGGCTTCAGTAAGCTGACCTCCTTCATCATAGCCGATATATCCCGGCGGTGCGCCAATAAGTCGTGATACCGAATGTCTTTCCTGATATTCCGACATATCGATGCGTGTTAAAAGATTTTCATCATTAAACAGAAACCCGGCAAGTGCTCTGGCAAGTTCAGTTTTCCCAACACCTGTTGTACCCAGAAAGATAAAGGAGCCCAATGGTTTTTTCTGATCCTGTAACCCGGCCCTTGATCGTCGTACTGCATCAGCAACAGCTTCAATTGCCTCATCCTGCCCTACTACCCGCTTGTGCAATTCCGATTCCAGTCTCAGTAATTTTTCTTTTTCACTCTCGAGCATCCTTGATACAGGTATTCCTGTCCATTTAGACACAATAGCTGCTATGTCTTCCGACCGTACCTCTTCCTGAATGAGGGAGCCTTTCTTTCTTTTCTCTTCGATAAGCTCTTTCAGTTCAGAAATTTCCTTTTCGAGTTGTATAATTTTACCATAACGGATCTCAGCCACCTTTCCATAATCTCCGCTTCGCTCAGCCTGATCAGCTTCGAAGCGAAGAGCTTCAACAGCCTCTTTTTTAATCTGGACTTTATCAATCATCTCTTTTTCAGATTTCCAACCGGCTTTCAGTTCATCTCTTCTTGTTTGCATATCAGCAAGCTCACGCGAAATTTTTTCTGTTTTTATTGTGTCTCCGTCACGACGAAGAGCTTCTTTTTCAATTTCAAGTCGTGTGATTGTTCTTTCTGCTTCATCGATCTCCTCGGGAACAGAATTCATTTCAAGCCTCAGGCGTGAAGCGGCCTCATCAATCAGATCTATCGCTTTGTCGGGTAAAAACCTGTCGGTAATATAACGTGTTGAAAGATCTACNGCGGCAATTATAGCCTCATCTCTGATAATAACTTTATGATGCGTTTCATATTTTTCNCGTATTCCTCTAAGTATTGAAATGGAATCAGTTCTGTCGGGTTCATCAACCATAACGACCTGGAATCGTCTTTCCAGAGCTTTGTCTTTTTCAAAATATTTCTGGTACTCGCCTAATGTTGTTGCACCAATAGCTCTCAGTTCGCCTCTAGCCAGGGCAGGTTTCAGGATATTAGCCGCATCCATTGCTCCTTCAGATTTACCAGCACCAATCAGAGTATGTATCTCATCAATAAAAAGTACTATTTCCCCGTTTGAGCCAATAACTTCGTTAACAACAGATTTCAATCTTTCTTCAAATTCACCCTTATATTTTGCACCAGCAATAAGGGCTCCCATATCAAGTGAGTAAATTACCTTTGATTTAATATCTTCAGGCACATCTCCTCTTATAATACGGTGTGCCAGTCCTTCAGCAATTGCTGTTTTACCCACTCCGGGTTCGCCTATCAGCAGAGGGTTATTTTTTGTCCGGCGGGTAAGTATCTGCAGTATCCGACGGATCTCCTCATCACGCCCTATAACCGGGTCGAGCTTTCCTGATCGTGCTCTTTCATTAAGGTTTATTGCGAATCTGTTCAGTGAATTAAATGTATCTTCTGAGGTCTGACTTTCGACTTTTGCTCCCTTTCTGAGTTCATCGACGGCAGCTTTCAAATCTTTCATTGTAACTCCATGATCTTTAAGTATATGTGCTGTCCTGTCTTCAGTATCCAGAATACCCATCAGCAGATGTTCTGAGGACACATATTTATCCTTCATCTTCACAGCATGATCATTTGCTTTTCTGAATGCCTCTGATACGGCAGATGACACATAGGAATCTGCTCCACTGACTTTGGGAAATGATTCAATAAGCTCATCTATTTCCTTTGAGAGNGATGGAATACTGACTCCCATTTTACCAAAAAGAAAATTTGTTATGCTTTCGGCCTCGCTCATTATTCCTTTCAGAATATGGGCACATTCAACTGCCTGCTGGCCATTAGAAGATGCAATGCTGAACGCTTTCTGAACTGATTCCTGAGCCTTCAGAGTGAAATTATTTAAGTTCATTTTATTGTGTTTAAACTTATCTATGCAAAATTTCTGCCAGTTATGATTATTGACGTTTTGGCATCTTATAATCAAGCGATTGTGCCAAACTGACAAAACATCTGACTATGGCAATGCAACATTGAATACTTAAACAGTTTTGCACATGTAGTAAACAACAAGAGAATCAGTAATACCTGGTTGGGTCAGGTAATATTGGCAAGGTTGAAATAATAAAACTATTTTAATTTATACCTTATACCTTATACAAATATTGAGGCATATCCTTTAGAATGACAGGCTTACCTGTTTCAGCAGCCTCGTATATTTTCTTGATGAGATAAACATCCCTCATTCCAAGTTCGCCCGGCACTTTACTTGACTTATTTTGTTTTACACACAGAGCAAAATCATCCATTTGAAGTGCTTGCTGGTTTACAGCATTCAAATTCATTGGACCCTCTGGTGTTTTTCCGTGAAGTCCGTTATATGAGAATGCAGAAGATAATTCGAATGTTCCCCGCTCTGCTTCAGCTCTAAGGTAATTAGCGTTATCCTCATAACTTGTGATACATTTACTCGAGTACCCTGAAGGGAATACCATTTCCCATTCCAATGAACCTTCTACTTGTTTGAAAAAGTCTTTATTTTTAGTGGTATTTTTTGCAGTTATACTAACAGGAAGCTCTCCTGCTGTATAAATAGAACCCTCAAAACAATAAATACCAAGATCAACCACCGGGCCACCACCAGCTAACTCCTTATTTATGCGCCAGGCATTGGGGTCAGTTAAATGAAATGCAAATCCGCTGGACAATCTGGTAAGTTTACCATACTTCTGATGCTGACCCAACTCCATCATTTTATTATGAAATGGATCGAAATACAACCTGTAACCAATAGATAGTTTTTTACCAGCCTTTGTACAGGCATTTATCATTTTCTGGCAGTCTTCAATACTATTAGCCATCGGCTTTTCGCAAATGACATGTTTCCCAGCCTGGGCAGCCCGTATTGTATATTCTGCATGCATACTATTTGGGAGTACTACATACACAATGTCAATATCCTTATTGTTAGCTATACTATCGAAATTCTTGTAATTGTAGATGTTCCCTGAAGGAATATTATACTTTTTAGCCCAGTCCTGTTCCTTTTGGGGCGTTCCGGTTACAATTCCGGCCAAATAGCAATTCTGAGTTTGCTGAAGGGCAGGCGCTAACTGTCCTGTAGAATAACTGCCTAAGCCAACGAGGGCAATTCCTAATTTGCCTTTATCTTTTTGTACTACAGCTGCATTTAATATGGAGGGGATATTTGAGGCCATTACCAACCCGCCTCCTGCTGTAATAATGTTACCTAAAAATTGTCGTCTTTTCATGGTTTAAATTTTATTAAAATTACGAAATAAATGACCCTACCATGGGTAAAAGCAGCAAATTTTTTTGTTATTAAAGTAAAAACATCAGAAATAAATGCAAATTAACTCTAAGAAAATATATAAAATAAGCTACCGAAGCTTTTTGAATAATAACAAATAGATCAACTGCTTGTTCATGGAAGTTGAAAGCAAACATTATCTTTGGCCAAAATTAAAATTATGAGCAAAGTATTATGGAAACCGGGAACGATGATTTATCCTTTGCCGGCTGTTATGGTCAGCTGCGGATCTGTAGAGGAAGAATACAATATTATTACCATATCATGGACCGGAACCATATGTACAGACCCGGCAATGTGTTATATCTCAGTAAGGCCGCAACGCCATTCTTATAATATTATAAAGAAGAACGGGGAATATGTAATTAACCTCACAACGAAGTCGCTTTCATATGCCACCGACTGGTGCGGTGTGAAATCGGGAAAAGATCACAGGAAGTTCTCTGAAATGGAACTGACACCTGTTCCTGCTTCGGTAATTAAAGCTCCAATGATTAAAGAATCACCGGTCAATATTGAATGTGTTGTAAAAGAGATCAAAGAGCTGGGATCGCACCACATGTTCATATCCGAAGTGGTAGCGGTAAATGCTGATGAAAAATATATTGATAAGAACACCGGTCTTTTTAGATTAATTGACTCAGAGCCTATCAGCTATGTGCATGGAAAATATTATGAAACAGGAAAATTATTAGGCAAGTTCGGGTATTCAGTTGAGAAAAAAAACAAGAAGAAATAATACAAAACATTAATTAGGATTCTTTGTACCAAATAACTAATTTCATATCTTCAAAGCCTGAATCTTAAAAGTGTTGAAACATGAGTGAGAAGATCCTGGAAACCCTTATGCAGTTGTTTGCAATTATTGCAAAACCACAAAGCAACGCTAAAGAAAGACGGGTTGTGGTGGAGCTNTTTCTCAAACGTCTGATAAATCAGGAACTGGTTAAAAAATATCTNTCTACTTACGACGAGAAATTTGAAGAAGCCAGGAAAAAGCTTGAAAGAGGAGGTGCAGATAAACGCGAAGGAGCGATTGCAATAAGGATCCAAAAACTATGTAAAGAGATCAACGGGCAGGGTCAGCTTGACCAGGAGCAGAGAATTGTTGTGGTTATGCAGGTTCTCGAATTCTGCAAATCGGGCGGACAGGAAGTGAGTCAGCTGGAACTTGGCTTCATCAGTACACTTGCAGATGGACTGAATATAACAGCGGAAGAATATGAATACATAGAGAGATTTGTTTTAAACTCATTCAGCAATATTCCTCAGACCTCTAATCTCCTGGTGATTAACGGCATTAAAGATTTTGAACACAATGAGGCAAAACATGCTTATAAGGATTTACTTAAAGGTCACATCTGGATTCTCTATATTCCGTCTGTAAATAAATATTTTGTAAGATTTATTGGGTCTGGTGAACTTTCGATGAATGCACAGTTATTGCAGGAAGATAAAGTTTATCCTTTCAGCCAGGGTTCATCTATTAAAGGATATAAAATTAGTCCCATTTATTATTGGGATGTAACAATGCAATTTCTGAAGGAGGAGTTCCAGTCATCAAGAGTTGTCTATGAAGTTAATAATCTTGAATACAGGTTCAGGAGCGGAACCGTTGGAATTCATCATATGAGCTTCAAGGAAGAATCGGGGAGAATGGTTGGTATAATGGGTGCCAGTGGAGCCGGAAAGTCAACTCTTCTTGGCGTTCTCAACGGCTCCTGTGATCCATATGACGGTGAAGTGCTTATAAACGGGATAAGCATACATAAGGATAAAGAAAAAATCAAAGGACTAATCGGGTATGTTTCACAGGATGACCTCCTTATTGAAGAGCTTACAGTTTTTGAAAATCTCTATTATAATGCGAAACTCTGCTTCGATAATCTGACCGAAGAGGAAACAGTTATTAAAGTTGACAGTGTTTTGAAAAACCTTGGACTTTACGAAATTAGAAATATCCAGGTTGGCAGTCCTTTGAACAAGAAAATAAGCGGGGGCCAGAGGAAGAGGCTTAATATCTCACTGGAGCTAATACGGGAACCGGCAATAATGTTTCTTGATGAACCAACATCCGGTTTATCATCCCGGGATTCAGAAAACATTCTTGACCTGCTGAAAGAACTCGCAAGAAAAGGCAAGCTTCTGTTTATTGTTATACATCAACCATCATCTGAGATTTTCAAGATGTTTGATAAACTAATCATTCTCGATACAGGGGGATATCTGATTTATAACGGAAACCCGGTTGACTCTATTCAGTATTTCAAGAGGAAGATTGAACAGGCAAATTACAATGAGAGTGAATGTTATGTATGCGGAAATGTTAATCCTGAACAGATATTCAATATAGTAGAGACCAAAGTTTTTACTGAAAGCGGGCAACCGACAGAAACGCGCCGTATATCGCCGGCTGATTGGAGCAATCTTTACAAAGAAGAAAAAAAGCAGGATAAAAGGGAACCTGGAGGTCCTTTACCGGAAATAAATTTCAAAACCCCAAATAAATTTAAGCAGCTTATAATCTTTACCAAGAGAGATGTGCTTTCAAAGATAGCGGATACACAGTATATACTAATCACATTGCTGGAAGCTCCTGTCCTTGCTTTTTTTCTAGCTTTTCTAATCAGGTATTTTGATGAAAGCATTAAAAACCCGCATTATACTCTTTACGACAATAGCAACCTTCCGATCTACATTTTCATGTCGGTGATTGTAGCTATTTTTATGGGACTTACCGTAAGTGCAGAAGAGATAATTAAGGATAGGAAAATTCTTAAAAGGGAGGCTTTTCTGAATCTCAGCTGGAACAGTTATCTGATGTCGAAAGTTTTTGTTCAGTTTGCAATATCTGCCATACAGGCATTTACTTTTGTGCTGATTGGTAATGGGATAACTGAGATAAGGGGAATGATGTTTGAGTACTGGCTTATTCTTTTTTCATGCTGGGCTGGGGCAAATATGCTTGGACTGGTTATTTCCGATAGTTTCAAAGCTGTTGTTACCATATATATTCTCATCCCTTTTCTGGT
>JGI20214J51650_10000453_pt1 | contig 25216 bp, 21 predicted proteins | sample WetSurMetagenome_FD_51650 | JGI IMG/M metagenome (IMG submission 51650) | reverse complement strand
GATAATGTTAAAGATGCATCGGGAAATATTAAACATAAAGATATTGGGATTTACCTTAAAGATAAAATTTCGGAGGAGTTTAAAAATAAAAATTTTCCTCATTCGATTAAATATATTGATCCAAGTTATATTATCAGAAGCGCTCCGGCGAATGCAAACGACAGTAAATTCTGTAACCTCCTTGCCCAGAATGCTGTACATGCAGCCCTGGCCGGGAAAACTGATTTTGTTGTAGGTTTCTGGAATAACCAATTCACTTTGATGCCTATTCCAATAGTTGTTGCTAAAAGAAAGAAAATTGATGTTGAAGGTGAAATATGGTGGAATGTTCTCGAAGCCACCGGCCAGCCCATAAGCATGAAGAATCCCTGATATGGTAAAGAACATTGTCTTTGATCTTGGAAATGTCCTGATCAGCTTTAAACCTTCAGAATTCCTTGATAAGAATAACTATCCTGAAAATATTAAAGCCAGGATACTTTCTGACATTTTCAGCAGTAAAGAGTGGAGAATGCTCGATAATGGTGAAATAAATACCCGTCAGGCGATAGAATCCATTGCATTAAAATCATCACTCAGTAAGGCAGAAATAACCCATGTGTTCAATTTAAGAACCAAAGTGATGTATCCCCTCGACGAGAATGTCAAACTGCTTCCAGAACTTAAAAAACAAGGTTTCAGGCTATATTATCTTTCAAACTTCCCTATCGATATTTTTGAAGAGATAAAAACAGGATACTATTTTTTTAAATATTTTGACGGAGGAATAATTTCATCTGAAGTGAAATTTTCAAAACCAGATCCAAGGATTTATGAAATTCTTCTCAAAAAATATTCCCTGATAGCAAAAGAGTGTCTTTTCATTGATGACATAGAGATTAATGTAAAAACTGCAAAAGAGATTGGCATGCTTGGACTATTTACTTTCGGATCTCAGGAAATATCCGGGGAAATTAAAAAAGCCTTAACGATTTCATAAATAGTTATATTCTCCGGGAATGGATTTGGGATGTATAAATCTAACGACAAAAGAGGATGTCACTTTTTATCTCATTCTACCTTAAAAATTCCTGGTCTCCGGTAATCAGAGACGAAATTTTTCAATTCTCACTGACTTAACTGATCAGATAATACTACTCAATTACCACATAATAAGGTAATTAAAGAGATATAATTTTTTAATGTTCCACGTGGAAACCAGGGCTAATTATTGAAATATCCGGTCAGAATGGTTGTTTTTGAGCGGCCAACTACTTTTTCAAGCTCGTCATGAGAAGCACTTCGTATTTTTTCAACCGACCCAAAATGTTTTAATAATATTTCTTTTGTCCGGAGTCCGATTCCTTTTATCTCATCAAGATCCGATTTTATCATTTCAGCGGAACGTTTATCCCGGTGAAAATTTATTCCGAATCTGTGTGCCTCATTTCTTAGTTGCTGAATTATTTTCAGACTTATAGAATTTTTATCGAGATATATCGGAACACTATCGCCGGGAAAATATATTTCTTCAAGTTTCTTTGCTATTCCTATTACAGTCATTTTTTCTCTTATACCAAGTTTGTCGATGCTTTTCATTGCAGACGACAACTGCCCCTTGCCGCCATCTATTATGACTAGCTGAGGAAGAGTCTGGTCTTCTTCAATCATTCTTTTAAAACGACGGAATATTATTTCCTCCATTGATGAGAAGTCATCCGGGCCGGTTACCGTTTTTATATTAAAATGGCGGTACTCTTTTTTACTGGGTTGTGCATTGCGGAATACAACACAGGCTGCTACCGGATTTGTTCCCATTATATTTGAATTATCGAAACACTCTATATGTACTGGTATATCCGACATATGGAGATCGTTTTTTAATTTCTCGAGATTCTTTCCGGTGCGAACCTTTGGTGTATGTTCCATCCGTTTTTTCTTCTGTTCCAGTTTATAGTAAATAGCGTTTCTTTCAGCAAGTTCCAGAAGCTTCAGTTTTTCTCCTGCATGAGGGACAACATATTTAATTTTATCTATAAGCAGATCAGGTTTAAATGGAAGAATTATTTCAGGGGAATCGCTAGAAAGCCTTTGCCGGATTTCGGTTATAGCAAAACCCAGGATTGACTCCTTTTCTTCATCAACCCTGATCTTTAATTCTATAGTAAGGGCCTGTATTATAGCCCCTTGTACCACTTTCAGATAGTTAACATAAGCATTATCAGCCTCTTGTGTAAATGCAAAAACATCAACATTTTTAATAATATTGCTTACTATTGCGGATCGGCTTTTAAAACTGGAGAGAATCTCTATTTTTTCTTTAATAGCCTGGGCTTCTTCAAAACGGAGTTCCCTTGAATATTTCCCCATGAGGCTTTTCAGGTGATCTATCACAGCAGAAATATTTCCCCTGAGTATATCCTTAATCTCTTGAATATTATTATCATACTCTTTCTCCTTCTGAAGACCAATACATGGAGCTTTGCAATTCCCTATATGAAATTCGAGACATACTCTGAATTTTCCGGATAAGATATTTGCTTCCGTCAGGTTTAATGTGCATGTCCTTAATTTGTATAACTGACGTATAAGAACAATCAATGTCTTTACCATTAAGCCGGAGGTATACGGACCGTAATAAAGCGAACCGTCTTTAACCGGATTTCTTGTACTGAAGACTCTTGGGAAAGGCTCCTTCCTGATACATATCCAGGGAAATGTTTTATCATCTTTGAGAAGAATATTATATCGGGGCTGATATTTTTTTATAAGATTATTCTCAAGCAAAAGAGCATCGGATTCGTTTTCCACAACAATGTGCCGGATGTCATCTGCCTTTTTAAGAAGTACGTTAGTTTTTCCGGATTGATTTTTTGAAAAATATGAGGTCACCCGCTTCTTCAGGCTTTTAGCCTTTCCCACATAAATAACTGTTCCCGTGGAATCAAAAAACTGGTAAACTCCGGGTTTATCAGGAAGCAATGAAAGTATTGATTTGAATTTAGCTTCAGCTGCCATAGTTTCACCATTATTGGAACCAAATATAATCATAGTCTTCCGGAAGTAAAACGATCTGATTGATATTCATCAAGGCCACACCATGGTGTGGCCCTACAATCATAATTTGGTGCGGTAGGGTCATGCCATGGCATGACCATTTATTTTTAAATCATATGCCATATAACCCGAGAAATGTTACATTCCTATTCATTCAGACCTTACAATGCTGTAGCAATACAATCAGAACATAACACGGTAGGGTCATGCCATGGCATGATCATTCCAATAAAAATATAAGATCAGGTAAACAGCGATACCAATTCAAATTTGTTCACATCGAATAAACCACGATCACTTAATTTGAGTTCAGGGATAACAAGTAATGCCATAAAAGAGAGTGTCATAAAAGGTGCCTTCAGTTTGCAACCCATTGATCTGACCAATTCATTAAGCTGTTTATAATCCTGAGCGACCTCACCACATGAACGTGTAGTCATTATACCTGCTATATTAAGCTGAAGTGAATTCAAAGTCTCATCTGCTGATACAGCCAGACCTCCTTTTAGTCGAACAATTTCGTTAATAGAACGTGCAATATCAGTATCGTTGGTTCCTATAGAAATAATATTATGGCTGTCATGTGCCACCGAACTTGCAAAAGCTCCTTTCATTAATCCGAATCCCTTGATAAACCCGATTGACGGAGGACCATCATTATATCTGTCTTTAACAACGACTTTCAATATATCATTTCCTGTATCGGATAGAACGTATTCTTCATCTCCGCCAGAGGCTAAAATCTCTTTTGTCAGGAGCTCCCCTTCAAATGCTTCAATAACCCGAATTTCCCCCTTAGCGTTTACGACCTTAATTTTTCTTTCATCTACAGGCTGACAATTGAAATTATTAACAGCTCTGCCTGGTAAATAAGAAAACAAAACATCTCCTGATGCAAATACCTGCTTCCCTTTTATCCATGTTTCGAGAACATTCATCTTTTTGAGACTATCCACAACAATAAAATCGGCACTTTGTCCTGCTTTGAGCAGTCCTGCTTCCAATCTGTAATGTTCAACCGGATTAATTGTTGCGCTTCGAATTACGTCAAACACATTGAAACCTTCAGAGATCAGTTCTGAAATCAATCTGTTGATATGTCCATTCAGGAGCATTTCGGGATGCAGATCATCTGAGCACAGCATAACCATTTCTGGACTTGTTCTAAACAAATCCTTAAGAGCATTCAAATTTCTGGCTGCGCTTCCTTCTCTGATCAGGATTTTCATTCCCAGCGATATTTTTTCCCTCGCTTCTTCAATTGTACTGCATTCATGATCAGTAGATATTCCTGCTCCGATATACTTTTTCAGCATATCACCATTTAATCCCGGAGCATGGCCATCTACTGGCTTTCCCAATTCTCGTGCAATATCTATTTTCCTTTTTACTTCCTTATCTCCGAAAACAACTCCCGGGAAATTCATCATTTCAGAGAGATACTTTATATCCGTGCGTTGAAGTAATCTTTTAACTCCATTGAAGTTTATTTCCGCTCCGGATGTTTCAAACTTTGTAGCCGGTACACATGACGGGGCTCCAAACCAAAATCTTAATGGCACCTTTTTAGCATCTTTTATCATAAATTCAACGCCCCGTTCTCCCAGAACATTTGCTATTTCATGCGGATCTGAAACTACACCGGTAGTACCATGTCTAACTGCTGCCATTGCAAAAACACCCGGAGTTATCATAGAACTTTCTATATGAACATGTGCATCAATTAATCCAGGCATTAGAAAAACATCCGGTGCTGCCTCGGTCCGTGTTATCTTTTCTATTTTCCCTTTTACAGTTCTGATAACTGCTGGATAAATGTCCCGATTATGAATATCAACCAGATGTCCATAGATTTTCATAAATATTTTTTCTAATTATTAAAATATTGTTCCACGTGGAACAATTTAGCGGCCAAGATACATTAACAGAATATTTATATCTGATGGAGAAACTCCACTTATTCTACCTGCCTGACCAATATTGGAAGGTTTTATTTTATTCAGCTTTTGTCTAGCCTCGGTAGAGATAGATACCAGCTCACCATACTCTACATCTTCAGGGATCTTCAAACTATCAAGTCTTTTTATCTTATCAGCTACTATTTTCTCTCTCTGAATATATCCTTCATATTTTATTTTGATTTCAGCCGATTCGGCAATCTCTTTAAATCTTATAGAATTTACTCCTTTAAGTTTATTGCTTCCTTTTAACAATTTTAAAAATCTTGACAGTTCGACCTGTGGACGTGATACTATAGTAATTGCCTTAACCTTTTGTGTGATCTTATTTGTATCAACTTCTTCCAGAAAAGAATTGATATCATCTGGTGTGACACTCTCTTCAGAAAGAAAATCTACTACCTCCTTAATCAGCTTTTCCTTTTCATCAAGTCGGTCTACTCTTTTTATATCCGCTGTCCCTATCTTATATGCTTTTCTTGTAAGTCGTTCATCAGCGTTGTCCTGGCGCAATAATATTCTGTACTCTGCCCTTGATGTAAACATTCTGTATGGTTCATCGACTCCTTTCGTCACAAGATCATCAATTAAAACTCCAATATATGATTCCTCGCGACCCATAACAAATGATTCTTCACTTCGGATCTTCATCACAGAATTGATCCCTGCAATTAAACCTTGCGCAGCTGCTTCTTCATATCCCGTAGTTCCATTAATCTGACCTGCGAAAAAAAGATTTGAAATTCTCTTAGTCTCCAGAGTGTTCTTCAATTGAGTAGGCTGAAAAAAATCATATTCTATAGCATATCCCGGCCGGAACATTTCAACTTTCTCCATTCCCTTAACCTTTCTCAGAGCTTTAAGCTGAACATCAAGAGGCAAACTGCTTGAAAAGCCGTTAATATAATATTCTACAGTATCTGTTCCCTCCGGTTCGATGAACAGCTGATGTCCTGTTCTCTCCTTAAAAGTCACAATTTTATCTTCTATACTCGGACAATATCTTGGTCCTCTTCCCTTAATCCTTCCGGTAAACAGAGGACTAAATTCAAGTCCTTTCCTTAATTCCTCGTGAACATCTTCATTTGTATGTGTAATATAACAACTCTTTTGCTCTTTAAGATTCGGTTCTTCTTCGATATAAGAAAAAGTTCTTCCCTCATCGTCTCCCTTTTGTTCGGTCATCAGAGAAAAATCTATTGACCTTCCATCTATTCTTGCACTTGTGCCTGTTTTCATTCTTTCGACTGAAAATCCCAATTTTTCCAATTGTTCACTTAGTCCGGTCGATGCCTGGTCACCCGACCTCCCTCCTGTTATTTTTCTAAATCCTATATGCATTAATCCGTTTAGAAATGTCCCGTTAGTAAGAATAACTGCTTCTGCAAAAAACTTTGTACCAAAAGACGTTTCTACACCTGTTACTTTATCACCTTCCAACAATAAAGAGGTAGCCTGCTCCTGCCAAATACTCAGATTTTCTGTATGTTCCAGAATCTTCCTCCATTCATTTGTAAACTTCTGCCTGTCGCACTGTGCCCGGGGACTCCACATAGCAGGACCTTTTGATTTGTTAAGCATCCTGAATTGAATCATACTTCTGTCTGTAACTATACCGCTCATTCCTCCCAGAGCATCAATCTCCCTCACGATCTGACCTTTTGCTATTCCTCCCATAGCCGGATTACACGACATTTGAGCCAGCTTAGTCATATCCATTGTAATCAGTAGCGTCCTTGCTCCTAATATAGCAGCAGCATGAGCGGCTTCACATCCTGCATGCCCGCCACCAACAACAATGATATCATATTTAAAATCCATTTTTTATTCGCCCATTTTATCAAGCCACAGGTCTTCCAGATTTCCCATCCTTATTCTCTCGATTTCGCTTTTATCATCATAACCTAATAAATGTAAAACACCATGTATAATTACTCTTAACATCTCGTTATTCAAACTAACATTATAGTTAATAGAATTACGTAAAACCGTATCTATACTGATATAAACCTCTCCGTTTATTACCTTCTCCTCTGTATAATTAAAAGTTATAACATCTGTATTGTAATCATGTTCAAGAAACTTAATATTAATTTGCCTGAGTGTTTTATCATTTGTCACAATAAAATGAAGGTCACCTGAAATTTTTTGTTCATTTCCGATGACCTCCCTTATTATCTTTACGGCTTTTCTCCAGCCTTTTAGCCTGAAGTCTGTTTCGTCATAAAATATTCTGATGCTCAAGATAAAATGTTTTTAAAAGTCATTGTTACAGCATTTCCCTTCTTACTGTATTTTATTTTATCTGCAAGCTTCGACATAAGATAAACACCCCTTCCGTTAAGCACTTCAAGGTTCTCTGCACTTGTAGGATCAGGAACATCGTCAGGTCGGAAACCTGATCCTTCATCAATTACTTTTATTCTAAGATCATTATTCTTAAATACAATCTCCATTTCTACAAACTTAAGTGGATCAGACTGATTTCCATGCAATATTGCATTGTTTACAGCTTCAAGAGCTGAAACAAGAATCTTTCCGTAATTGTCCTGAGAGATACCTATCTCATTAGTAGCTTCATCTATAGCATTCTCTACTATACGTAAATTAGCTATCTTAGACTCTATTTTTACCTTTTTATACATTCCGGTATTTTCCAATCATTTATTACTCTGAAGCATCATTAACAAAATTCGCATTAATTTCCGGTAATCCATAACTCAGGATCTAAATATTTTTGATTCGTCTCGAAAATCATAAATTTAAGAACACAACTATTACTTACGCCAGGGTCTGAATAAACATCTCCGATATCTTGCTTCACAACAACTTTGTCGCCTGTTTTAACTTTTACATTAACAATATTTGCATAAACAGACAAATATTTCCCATGGCGGATAATAACTGTCATGTTCGCACCCGATATAGCAAAAACTTTAACTACTTCTCCCTGAAAAACAGATCTTGCATTCACCTTTCCTGAACTCGTTATTTCTATACCAATATTGTCTTCCGTGACATATTTCAATACCTGATGTTTTTGAATTCCAAAATGACTTGTTATTATTCCTTTCTCGACTGGCCATGGCAACCTGCCCTTATTTTCGGCAAAATTTTCTCCTATTAATTTTTGTTCCGGGGTATTATCAGACCGAACACTTTTTTTCCTTTCATTATCAATTATTCGGGCTATTTCACTTTCGATTTTTCTTGCAACCCTCCTTTTTTCCTCAAGATCTTTTCTTAATTGACGTTCTTTATTACTTAAAGACTGTACCATTTCCTTCTTCCTCTCCTGCTCATTCTGCAATAAATACTTTTGCTGTTCCTCTTTCGTTTTTAAATCAGAAATCCTGTGAAGATCGTTTTGCAGTTTCTTCTTTGAAGTTTCTATCTGAGTCTTTAACTCAATTATAATTTCAGATTCCCTTCGTCTGAATTTGGTAACCTGCTGTAAATATTTTAATCTCTTGTATCCCTGATTAAAATCCTTTGCCGATAGAATATATATTAGTTGTGGATTACCTTTTTGTGATTTATATGAATTAATAACAGCCTGTGCATAATCATTCTTTAGATCAATCAGATCTCTTTCCATTATTTCAATAGCTAAATTATTAAGATCAATCCGCTCTGAAATCAGTGAGATTTCCTCACGCATTCCTTTAATTACCGACTCCCTTAAAATTAATTTATTCCCGATGATTTTAACTGCATTCATACTTTCCCCTTTTTGCTTTTCAGTAGTCTTTAGGAGATTATCTACATAATTAATTTCTTCCAGTGTTTTATTCCTTCTTTCCTCCAACTCAGCCTTTGATTGCCCGATCAAACTGTTGGAAAAACCAATAATTAATATAGATACAAGTACTAAATACTTCATATAAGTGGTAGAATTTCGTATCTGTTTCCCGGAATAAACTTAATATTTCCAATCCATGGTGACTCAATTTTAATAATCCTAATTCTTATTGAGTTCTCTTTTCCCAAGTATTCTATGTTGATTTTTTGTGGAAACAGTAGATTTACTGAATGGTAAAAATTATCATAGTTAAAACTTATTTGTTCATTATTAAAGCTATTCTCGGCTTTAGCAGAAATAGATTTCCCTTTATTGCAGTCAATAATATATTTAATCTTCAATCCCTTAATTATTGCATCAATATTTAGTTTTCCCTCAGAGCAAACTCCCTTCTTTGATATGGATCTTTCATTAATAATAAAATCACCAAGGATAACAGGAAATATTTCCTTTGAAATCCCATATTTTACTTCCAGATTTTCAGATTTACCACAATATAACTTCCTGTTAATCCGATCATTAACAAAAACAGAATCATCTGACATAAAAATTCTTGCAGCTTCAATTCCTGTTCTCGTTTTTATACTAATAAGGTACTTTTCAGGATATTCAAACTTAATACTTGCTAAAAACTTTTCTTTACTTTGTGGAGTAATAACCTCAATTTCAGCCTTTTCTATATAGTAATTACCCGAACATAAATTTTTGCTTTTAACATATTCTATTTCCCTGCCCCTGATATTTTCCTCTGATATTCCTTTATAACTGGTTTCTCTATTTCGTACCACAGAACATTCAGTTAGTAATAGTAAGCCTAATAATATGATAATTATTTTTCGCAATTCAGAATCTCTTTATTCAGATTAGTTTTTGTGCTGTCAAGCTTTAGCGCAATATTCCAGTTTTCTATTGCTTTGGCACATTTTCTTTGTTTTTTCAGAATAAAACCATAATGCTCATACCACTCTGCATTAGGCTTTTCTCCTTTATTGATGATGCTTTCCATTACTTTAGCTGCCTCATTTAATTTACCTCTTTTATAAAGTACCCATCCATACGTATCAAGATATGTAGAATTCCCTTTTTCCTTTTCAATGACCCTTTTTGCCATCTCCTCTGCCTCCTTAAGTTTAATGTTCTGTTCAGCAAGATAATAAGCATAGTTGTTTACAATAGTCAGATCTTCGGTATTAGATTTTATAGCGTCTTCAAATATTTCAAATGCCCTGGCATAATCTTTCATCCTGTAATATACATCTGCCCTCATTGTAAGAACCTGGATCATGTAATCTTTATTATCTCCAGCAAGAATCTCAGCTTTTCTGAGCTCTTCAAGAGCAACAGGATATTTACCACTTTCCATTGCACCATTTGCATATAATATTTTTGCAAGGAATGACCTGTTAAAACGAGTAGCACACTCCTCTCCTTTACTCATTAACTTTTCATGGTCTCCCATTTGCAAATAGACTAACAGTAGCTTCTCCCAGGCATAATAATTCTCCTGTTTTACCTTAATAATCTCCTGAAGTCTTATGGCAGCATCATTAAGCTTGTTCTGTTTTATAAATAGTTCAGGTCTCAGAAGGGGAACTATGTCATCTTCATTGTAATTAGCTTCAAGTAAAAGCATCGCCAATATTAACTTGTCGCTATTGTATTGGACAACATCCGGCAACTCAATTAATCTTGCAAATAGTGCAACTTTATCATCCCTTGCAACCTTATTGTTAAGAATAACTGTATTCAAGAGCAAAAACAAATCATTATAATTCTTTTCCGTTATAAGGAAATCACAGATGGAAAGTTGTGCCTGAGGGTTGTCCGGATTTCTTTCCAAAAGCTGTTTATATACTTGCCTGGCATTTTCATTTTCGCCTTTTCCGCTGTATATCTCAGCCAGAAGTCCATTATATAGTATTTCATCCGGGAACTGTTTCAGAAGCAATTTAGTCTTAGTAAGAGCTTCATCGTACTCCCTTGCAGCCATTAAACTCTTAATTGAAGAAAGTGTAGAGCTTTCATTGATTCCATATTTTTTATCAAAAGAATCAAAAATTGTTTTGGCCTTATCGTAACTTTTATTTTCAGAGTAGAGACTTCCCAGTGTGAGCTGCAGGTTTTCCTTCTCAGGAAAATATCTGACAGCCTTTTCATAAATAATAATAGCGCTGTCAATGTTTTTTTCCTGATAATACATACCCGCCATCATCATCAGATACCAAATATTCTTGTCATTAATCGACAGTGCTTTTGATGCATAATATTTCCCTGTTGTAGCATCACCATCAGCAATAACTATCTGAGCCATCTGATAATATGCCGCATCGCTTTCCGGGTTTATTTTTATACATTGTTCAAGATATTTAAGAGCGTCGCCGCTATTACCGATAAGTTTCTGTCTGATAGCCTCTACGAATACATAATCAAAAGCTGCCGAATCAAAATTCTTACCCTTTCCTCCGATTCCAGAAGAAGGAACTATTCCTTTACTGCAAGAACCAAGGTTCAATAAAATATATGGTAATAAAATACTAATTATTAAAAATTTCTTCATTTCTATTTTCTTCCTGTATGTTCAAACCCATTATAAGCTTTGTCCTTTTCCAAAAGATTATTAACACTTATTCATTCCACTTCTTCATGTTTCATTACACTCAAATTACCCATCCTTAAATTATCCTTAATAACAGATTCTTACAGACAGGCTTATAAGATCAACGTAACTTTCATCTCTGTAGTCTGTATCAATTTACCCCGGTGAGTTAGTTACGTTAATTCTTCCTATAGTTTTTCTATCCTTTTTCTATAATTTTAAAGGACAAATATACTTCTAATGATTTAATCTCTGTTTTTTCGAATAAGTTTTGACTAAAATATCGTAATTTGAAATTCAATAGTTTCGCGTATCTTCCAAAGTTAAATATCTTTGCACTCGTATTTGCAGAACGTTATTAACCAAAATATACCTTCATGAACAACTCATTAATAAAATCATTATTGCTTCCTGCGATTCTACTTACTATTTCTTGTAATACTCCTGATGATAATAACAATACAACTGTATCCATCAATACCACTCTGGGAGACATCAAAATAAAGCTTTATGATGGAACTCCTCTTCATCGTGATAATTTCATTAAACTTATAAAGGACAACTTTTATTCTGGTATTTCATTTCACAGGGTAATTAAAGACTTCATGATACAGGCTGGCGAACCTGAAACGAAAAGTGGCTCTTCAGCACACTTTCCCGATTCAATTAAAACATATACAATACAGGCTGAGTTTTCCAAAGAATATTTCCATAAAAAAGGAGCTTTAGCTGCAGCACGGCAGGGTAGTGAAATAAATCCTGAAATGAGATCATCAGGTACTCAGTTTTATATAGTCCAGGGTGTAAAATTTACTGACGATGATCTTAATGTCGCAGAACAGAGGATCAACAATACTATGAAGCAAGATCTCTTTAACAAAATAATTCATGAAACCACTGATAGTGTACAATTGTCAGGAAAACCTCTTTCTGAAGCTGAAATACAGGAAATTGCATCAGTAAAGATGTTTCAATATCTTTCAAACAATAAAGATTACAAAATACCCGAAGAGCAACGCAGTATTTATAAAAATATTGGAGGCACACCTCGTCTTGACGGTACATATACAGTTTTTGGTGAGGTAATTGAAGGACTTGATATTGTTGATAAAATCGCTTCTGTCAATACTGATATTAATGATAAGCCTCTTCAGGATGTCAAAATCATCAAAATGAAAATTCTAAAGAAATAATGTAATATTGATTTAAAAATACTTTTTCAATGCTTCAAAAAATAATTGATCTCCTTGAAGAGGTTTCTAAATATTCTGTAAGAAACCCGGAAGAACTTGAATCGTTCCGTCTGAAATACCTTAGTAAAAAGGGGCTTATTTCCGGTCTTTTTGAAGATTTCAGAAATGTAGCTGTCTCAGATAAGAAAGATGTTGGTCAGAAGCTTAATCTTTTAAAGCAAAATGCTCTGGATAAATATAATTCTTTCAAAGCTGAGCTTCTTAATTATGAAGAAATAACTGAGATGAAGGATCTTACCCGTCCATCATTTCCATATTCCTCAGGTTCACGGCACCCTATTTCGATAGTCAGAAATGAAATAATTGACATTTTTACACGTATCGGTTTTACTATTTCTGAAGGTCCTGAAATTGAAGATGATGATCACGTTTTCACCAAACTCAATTTTGCACCTGAGCATCCTGCCCGTGATATGCAGGATACATTCTATATTTCCAGGATATCGTCGGAAGATTCCAGTCCTGAAGACATTTTACTTCGTACTCATACCTCATCAGTTCAGGTAAGGGTCATGCAGAATCAGAAACCTCCTATACGTACCATTTCACCAGGAAGGGTCTTCCGTAATGAGGCAATTTCGGCCAGGGCACATTGCATTTTCCATCAGGTTGAAGGTTTATATATCGACGAAAATGTCTCATTTGCAGATCTTAAACAAACATTACTTTTTTTTGCAAGAGAGATGTTTGGAAAAGAGACAGAGATAAGGTTAAGACCATCATATTTCCCATTTACGGAACCATCGGCCGAAATGGATGTCAGCTGTAAAATATGCGGAGGAAAAGGATGCAATGTATGCAAATACACAGGCTGGCTCGAAATTCTGGGATGCGGAATGGTTCATCCTAATGTTTTGGAAGCTTGTAATATAGATAGTAATAAATATACCGGATTTGCTTTCGGTATGGGGATTGAAAGGCTGACAATGCTGAAATATCAGGTTAACGACCTTCGACTTTATTTCGAAAATGATATGAGGTTTCTTGAACAGTTTAAAACGGCTTTTTGATAGAATTGAACAATAATTATAAATATGATGTTAATCTGTGCAATATAACTGAGGATACGATATGAAACAACAAGATATTCATGTCCCGCTGTGTGATAAATGTTCACTTGATTCCGGATCTATTTTCAAGTATCTTACACCAGAAGAAGTTGTAACTTTGAATTTTGAAAAAGATTTCCGGCTATATAAGAGAGGCGATATTCTTTACCAGGAGGGTAACCGTATAAGCGGTTTCTTTTGTATTAACAGCGGAATCATTAAAGTATTTAAAACTGGTTTTGACGGTAAAGAACAGATAATACGCTTTGCAAAAAAGGGAGATATAATTGCTTACAGGAGTGTTCTTAGCAATGAACTTGCATGTACTTCCGCAAAAGTCATTGAAGATTGCCAGGTTTGTTTCATCCCGTCTGAAATACTAATATCATTTATTAAGACAAACCCTGCCTATGCACTCGAATTGGTGAAACTTGCATGTCATGAATTAGGTGAGGCAAATTCCTTTATTACCGATATAGCTCAAAAGACAGTAAGGGAGCGACTCGCTGAGGTATTGCTATTTCTGGTTACTGACTTTGGCCTTGATAATGAGAAATTCCTTAATATTTCTCTTACCCGTGAAGAGCTCGCCAATATTGTAGGTACAGCTACCGAATCTGTAATCAGATTATTATCTGAATTTAAATCTGATAAGCTTGTAGAGCTGAACGGAAGGAAAATTAAAATATTAAATAAAGCAGGTCTTGAAAAGATCAGTAATATTTTTAATTAGTTCCTGAAATACAACTGTTTCAGTTTAAAATAAGGTTCTTTCTGAATTGTGCCCGAATTGTTTTCCAAGATGTTTATAAGCGTGTTCTGTCGCTTCCCTGCCTCTAGGTGTTCTTTTCAGATAACCCTCCTTTATCAGGAAAGGTTCATAAACCTCCTCTATAGTTCCGCTCTCTTCGCCGACTGCCGTAGAGATTGTGGATAAGCCAACCGGACCGCCGCCGAATTTATCTATTATTACAGAAAGAATCCTGTTGTCCATTTCATCAAGCCCGTGCTGGTCAATGTTAAGTGCTTTCAGACCATACTTTGTTATTTCAATATCAATTATTCCGGATCCCTTTACCTGAGCAAAATCCCTGACTCTTCTGAGAAGTGCATTAGCAATTCTGGGAGTTCCCCTGCTTCGTCTTGCTATTTCTATCGCTGCCGTCTCATCAATTTTAACATTCAGTATTCCTGCAGATCTTTTTACTATTCCAGTAAGTACCTCATGATCATAGTATTCCAGATGGAACTTTATTCCAAATCTTGCCCTCAACGGGCTTGTCAGAAGACCAGACCGTGTTGTTGCACCTATCAGGGTAAAATTATTGAGAGTTAACTGCACAGACCTGGCGCTTGGTCCTTTATCGATCATTATATCTATTTGAAAATCTTCCATAGCTGAATAGAGATACTCTTCCACAATGGGGCTCAGCCGGTGAATTTCATCTATGAATAGAACATCTCCTTCCTGAAGATTAGTAAGTAGTCCTGCAAGGTCTCCAGGTTTATCCAGGACAGGTCCTGAGGTAATCCGGATGTTGACCTGCAATTCATTTGCAATGATTGTAGCAAGGGTTGTTTTGCCGAGTCCCGGAGGACCATGCAACAATACATGATCCAGTGATTCACCTCTCTGTCTGGCAGCAGTCACAAAAACAACAAGATTTTCTATAACCTGTTTTTGTCCCTTGAAATCGCTGAAACTTAATGGCCGCAGTTGTTTTTCAAACTCCTTATCGGTAACTGAAATAATATCTTTTCTGATATTGAGATTATCTTCCATAAAGCAAAGTAACTATTTAATCAGCCTGGTGTCACTTTCAGGAAGCTTTATTTTGACTCCGTTAATACTCACTTCAACATCATTTTTATATGCGATTGCCAGCACAATAATTCCCTCTTCATTATATTTTTTCCAGGTTTTTTCCCTTATTCCCATCTGGAAATATTGTTCTTCTTTTACCTTACCGTTTTCATAATAGTAAGTCAGCTGCCCATTTGGGTTCCCCTGTACATAGTCGCCTTTGAACTTTAATTTTCCGTTTGAATAATAAGATCTCCACAATCCATCTCTCAATCCTGTAATATATTTGCCTTCTTCTGTGTAATCGCCTGATTTAAATTTCCACTCTCCGTTCTTTTCACCGTCGGAGTAATCTCCCTGTGCAATAATTTCTCCGGTTAAAGAATATTCTGTGCATGCCCCATCACGTTGTCCCTGAAAATATTCCTCCTCCTTCAGAATCACTCCGTTATCATAGTACCATTTCCACAAACCATCCGGCCGGCCATTATTAAAAGAGCCGGTCTGTTCTATTTTTTCCGATATATTATAGAATTTCCATTGTCCTGAGCGCCGGTTATCAGTGAATTGTCCTTCATCCTGTACTTTTCCGTTTGAAAAGAGATCTTTCCATTTTCCATTACGGTTACCTGCTTCATCAATCACACCCTCTGACACCATTAATCCATTATCGTTATAAATAAATGCATTTATAACCTTACCGTCTTTTCCATATTCCCTGTGAATACCAACAGGAATTTTATTCCGGTAAGGGCCACTATATATCTTCTTACCCTCCTGATCATATTTATTTACTATTTCTATATCCGGTTCATCTTCGACCCTCGATTTTACAATTGATCCGTTCTCATAAAGCATTGTCAGAACAAGCTTTCCCCTGTTATCATATTCTTTATAATAACCGTGCATCAGATCATCTTTGTATGTTTTTTCAGATTTAATTCCACCATTTGGATAGAATTCCTTCCATTCTCCCTGCTTAAGACCTTTATTATCCAGTCTGTTTATTTTCTCCCTGCTTACAAGAAAATCATTATTATACTCAAGAAGAGTAATAATGTTTCCTTCATTGTCATATTCTTTTGAAAGACCCTCTTTCTTTCCACTATTATAGGTAATGGTGAGCTGAATATGACCTGTCGGAAAATATGTAAAAGCAGTGCCCTCTTTCTTATCGCCTGCAAAAAGTTCTTTAGAGAACAAGTAAATTCCCTTTGAAGGATCCTTTTTATATTTGTAATACCAGCCATTCTTTTTTCCAATCAGATAATTTATTTTCTCAACCGTATCTCCTGTTTGATCATAAAATATCCAGATACTGTCAAGAAGAAAATTTTTTCTTTTTCCTTCAGATTTTTTTATTCCTGTAACATAATAGCTCTTCCAGAAACCTTCAGGTTTCCCGTTCTTTATTAATCCTTCACTTGAAACGGTTCCATTAGGATACTTAAACATCTGATAACCATCACTTAAAGTTCCGTTATCCTGAGCAGAAACAATTTTACTGATCATAATAACGACAATGAAAACAAAAATCCTTTTCATAATCTAAAGACCAAGTTTTTCAGAAATTTCCATCATTCTTATTATTGGTAAACGCGCTTTTCTGATAATATCAATATCTAAAACAATTTCAGGTTTTTCGGTTGAGAGGCAATTAAATATCTTTTCGATAGTTATGAGCTTCATAAAGCTGCATTCACTGCAACCACATGTGGAATCTACCGGAGGAGCAGGAATATATGTTTTTCCCGGATTTTCCTTTTTCATCTGATGAATTATACCAACTTCCGTAGCAACTATATAACAATTCCCGTCATCTTTCCTTGTAAAATTCAGTAATGCTGAGGTAGAACCTATAAAATCTGCTACCAGTCTTACAGGTAATTCACATTCCGGGTGCACAATAATTTTTGCATCGGGGTTAGCATTCTTTAACTTAATGATTGCCTCGAGTGAAAATTCTTCATGAACATGGCATGTACCGTTCCATATTACCATATCACGGCCGGTTTTATTAAGAACGTAATTTCCCAGGTTACGATCCGGTGCAAAAATTATTTTTTCATCAGGTGGCAGTGATTCTACTATCTGAACAGCATTAGATGATGTACAGATAATATCAGACATTGCTTTTATTTCAGCGGTCGTATTTACATATGAAATAACGGTCCTTCCAGGATTTTCTTCGAGAAACTTTTTAAAATCACCTGGTTTACAAGAGTCTGCTAACGAACACCCTGCCAATAAGTCAGGAAGAAGGATTTTCTTTTCAGGAGCCAGAATCTTAGCAGTTTCTGCCATAAACTTAACTCCTGCAAATAATATAATATCGGCACTGTTAGATGCGGCTTTTTGCGAAAGCGCAAGACTGTCTCCAACAAAATCAGCAATATCCTGAATATCTCCTGTCTGATAATAGTGAGCCAGAATAATTGCATTTTTTTTTGATTTCAGATTTTTTATCTCTGATATATATTGTTCAGATGACTTTGGTTTCATTTTACTTCAAAATTACCTTTAATCCGGCCTATAAACTTAATCAATATAGTTTGTATTCAATTTCAAATCTTTCTGCTTTTATACTTCTTATCAACATCATAATATTCTTAGATATTAATATTTAAATTATTTATGATAGATATAATATGCTGTTAATAGTGTTGATATAAAAATCAGATTTTAATTGTTTTTCTCATCATTACAACATAACAAACATCTTTTCAACAGATCAAAAAATATACCGTTTTTGAAAATCAGCATATTACTAAACTAATTAACAATTGTTAAGATAAGTTTGTTGATACTGTCAATTAAGCAAAAGTAAAGTTTTTAAGGTTTATTTCAGGTTCATATTTTGACTTTATTTCCTTAAAACTTTTTTCAGAATATTGGCTGGTACTCATAAACCTTTAAAATGGGAGTAGAATGAGGAATTTATTAATATTAATTATCTTTTGTTTACATCTTATTAACATCAGATGGGTGAGGAGCTCACAGGTTAAACTTTCAGCCTGCTGCTTTGTTTCTTTAGAATATGAATGTTTTTTGATTGAAGATATAAGAATACTTTTTTCTTTTAATTGACCAATTGTGTTAATTTGCATTAAGATTTAATAACAATAGTATAAAGGTATAAAGTTGGAAAAAAAGAAGATAGCAATTGTAGCTGATCATGCTGGATATTTCCTTAAAGAGAAAATATTAAGTTATCTGATCAGGGAGAAGTATGAAGTTAAAGATTTTGGTTGTTTTTCTGAAGAGAAAGTTGATTATCCCGATTTTGGACATCCTCTTGCAAATGCTGTTTCAGCTGGTGACTATGATCTCGGAATATCTATTTGTGGTACAGGAAATGGAATTAATATGACAGTTAATAAGCATCCGGGTATAAGAAGCGCTTTATGCTGGAACGAAGATATAAGCCGGTTAGCCCGTGCTCATAATGATGCAAATATTTGTGCATTACCAGGCAGGTTTATCTCCGAATCAGAAGCATATCTGATAGTTAAAACGTTCATAAACACATCATTTGAAGGAGGCAGGCACAAGACAAGAATAGACAAGATCTCATTAAAAATGTATTAATATGCTATCAAATTCATGCAGATATGGAATAAGAGCAGTCATTTATTTAGCCAGCCAACCATTATCAAATGGCAAAACCGGTATTAAAAAAATTAGCAATGATCTTGATCTTCCTTCTCCGTTTCTCGCAAAAATTCTGCAAATGCTTGCCAAACAGAAAATTCTCAGTTCTTCAAAAGGACCGCATGGAGGATTTTCTCTGTTGAAAGATCCAAGGAAGATTACTTTACTTGATATTGTAAATACCATTGACGGAAAAGATGTCTTTACAGATTGTGTTATGCATAATGGTTCATGCGATTCTGTAGAAAAGGATGGAAAACACTGTACGCTTCATAACGATTATGAAAAAACAAGACAGGATCTGATTCGCCTTTTCAGTAATAAAACAATTTATGACCTGGTAAAGACGGCAGACAATACAGATTTAATAACTATCTGATTTTCTCATTTATCTGGGGTTTGAGCCATAGCCATATTAACACAGAAACAATGATCCCGGATAAATTAAACAGCACATCATAAATACTTCCGCTACGACTGATAGTTAGTGTTGACTGTAAAATCTCCAGTAAGATACCAAAGGAAAGAGGAATAAGGGCTATCAGAAATAATTGAGTATTATTACCGATTATTTTTCTGTTTTCCAGAATAATGGTTGACATCAGAGCAAAATAAAGCCCTAAGTGTGCAATTTTATCGATGTTTGGTACTTCATAGAGAGAAACATTATTGAACGTATCGGAGTTTGTCAGGCTCAGATAGGTAATTAGCAGAGCTACAAGAATTGAAAAAAAATTCTTCTTTACCATCTTAAAAATTTGAGGTAAATTTATTCGGAATATTTTGCAAACATAGTGAACCTTTGCTAAATCCTTTGTGCAAGTTCGTTTTAAATTATTTTTTATCGAATAGCGACACAAAGTTCATTGGCAGTAAGTATGAAGAAGTAACTCGCTTTAACTAGATTTGTGGATAATTCAAAACGGATGGCAGGAATATATATACACATACCATTTTGTAAAAAACTGTGTTTTTATTGTGATTTCTATCATATTATTTCATCTGAAGACAATACAGCATTTGTAAATGCTATTATGATGGAATCTTCATTGAGACAGGATTACCTGGGAACAGAAACCATTTCTACAATATATTTTGGCGGGGGCACTCCCTCTGTATTTTCAATAACAGAACTGGGCACTATGCTTAACCATATAAAAAAGCTGTTCAGGGTAGAAGAAAATTGTGAAATAACAATTGAACTAAATCCCGATGATATAAATCCGGATTTTTTATCAGGGCTGAAGAAACTTGATATTAACAGAGTAAGTATAGGTATACAATCCTGGCGGGATTCAGATCTTAAAATGCTCAACCGGAGACACGATTCAGCACAGGCAGCATATGCTTTAACTGAAACTTTTAAAGCGGGTTTTGAGAATGTAACAATTGATTTGATATACGGAATCCCAGGAATGAGTATCCAGGATTGGATTTCTAATCTTGATATTTCTTTTTCATTCGGTATAAAGCATCTTTCGGCATATCATCTTACCATTGAGCCAGGGACGGTATTTGGCAAGATGCTTGACAAAGGGATTATAACAGAGATAGATGAAGAAGATAGTACTTCCCTCTTTAATGTACTTATTGAAAAAGCAGAATCCGCAGGATTTATTCATTACGAGATTTCAAATTTCGGTAAACCCGGATATTTCTCAATTCATAATTCAAACTACTGGAACCAGATCAATTATCTTGGACTTGGTCCATCCGCTCATTCATTCAATGGTTACTCCCGTCAATGGAATGTCAGGAATCTAAAAAGTTATATTAAATCTGTAAGTAACGGGAAATCATTTTTTGAAAAGGAAGAGCTCGATACGAAAGCCCGTTTTAACGAATATATTATGACATCCCTGAGGACAATGTGGGGTATTGATCTTGAATATGTTGAGAAGACATTTGAAAAAGAGGGGTACGACTATATTGTAAATCTTGCAGGGAAATTTAAAGATTATGGGTTGATTACGCAGGATAAAAAAACCCTGGTTCTTACAAACCAGGGGAAGATGATATCTGATAATATTATATCCGAATTTATGATGCCGGGTGACGACTAGTTATCTTTTTGAAAGCATAAAATTTGTTCGTCCGATAATATTATTTTCAAGGTAGAGTTCCACACTGTAATTACCGATAATAAAATCGCCGGTATTATCCAGGAAGATGCATACTTCAATATCCTGATTTATATAATCAACAGAGCGGCTTGCAGAATAAACTATTTTGTTGCCTTTATACTCAAAAAGATTATCAGGACTGGCTGTTATCACCAGAGAATCAGGTCTTATCACTCTCATATATACCTCTTTTGATCCGGCTTTAGCCAGCGGGTTTTCACGCAGGGTGAAACATATTCTTAGTTTATCAAGAAGATTGATTCGTGAGGTCTCCTTTCTTTTCTTGTTCAAGGAAACGGCAACAAGATCTTTTGCCTGGATAACAGAGGCAATTTCAACTTTGGAACTCAGCTCCTCTTTTACCTTAGAGAGCTCTGTATTAGTATTCCTAACCTGTGTTATTTGCTGCTTGATTTCCGTGTTTTCTGATACAAGGATTTTATTCCTGGTATTCAGGGAATCGATCTGAACAATGTAACTTTTCATTATCTCTCTCATTGTTGTGATCTGGCTCTTATATTTTTTAATAAGCTGGGCATTCGATGCATTAACGGATAACAGCTGTACGATCCTGTTTTTTTCCTTTTCCAGTCCGGCTTTGAGGGTATCATTATTCGTTTTCAGTGTATCATATGCAACAACCATATGCCTTAGTTCATTTGCGAGCGAATCTTTTTCCTGAGTGAGTACAGTCTCCATTTCAACCATTTTATTCTTCTGGCTGAAATACATAACTACAAGAAAAATCAGAGCTGCTGCCAGAATAATTGATGTGGCGATCATCCCGATCGGAGTACTTTTTTTTGCACCCTGATCAGATGTAGTAATCTTATTAGTGTCTGTCATAATATAAACTTGAGTTTAAAAGATTTCTAATACAAAAGTAATAAAATCCTGATAATTTTAATAATTTACGGGATCAATGATTATTTTTACACAGGAACAGGATATTGTTAATTAATTTGTATTCAGCAGTATGAGTGGATTTTTCGGTGTGGTATCAAAAACAGGATGTGTGGAGGATGTGTTCTATGGAACAGATTATCATTCTCATCTTGGAACAAAAAGGGCAGGAATGGTTTTTATTGTGCCCGGAAAAGGATTCAGAAGATCAATACATAATCTTGAAAATTCATATTTCAGGTCTAAATTTGAGGATGAGTTAATTGGTTTTTCGGGGAATTCCGGACTTGGAGTTATAAGTGATACAGATCCTCAGCCTATTTTATTCAATTCTCATCTTGGACGATTTGCTATAGTTACAGTAAGCAGGTTGGTTAACATACCTGAACTGGAAGAACGGTTTCTGCAAAATAAAAAACACTTTACCGAAAATTTTGAAGGAAATATTAACCCGACTGAAGTTGTTGCAAACCTGATTTGTGAAAAAGATAGTTTCAAAGCAGGTATTGAAAATGTATTTAATAATATCAAAGGATCGTGTTCCATATTGATTCTTACAGATGATGGAATAATAGCTGCCCGCGATAAGCTTGGAAGGACACCGGTTGTAATAGGTAAGAAGGAGAATGCTTTCGCTGTGGCTTCGGAATCCTGTGCTTTCCCGAACACAGGATTTGAACTGGATTATTATCTTGGTCCGGGTGAAATAGTACATATTAAAGCGGAGGGTTTTACCCAGCTTCGAAAGCCTGGGGACAAGATGCAGATTTGTACCTTCCTCTGGGTTTATTATGGCTATCCACCATCATACTATGAGGGTATTAATGTAGATGAATGTCGTTACCGCTGCGGAGCATCTCTTGCCCGGAGAGATACTGTCAGGGCCGATTTTGTATGTGGGATTCCTGATTCCGGAGTGGGGCATGCTGTTGGTTATGGCAACGAAAAGAAGATTCCTTATAAAAGAGCCTATTCTAAGTATACTCCTACATGGCCAAGAAGTTTCATGCCCCAGAACCAGGGTCAGAGGGATCTTGTTGCAAAAATGAAACTTATTCCAAATAAAGCGGTCATCGAGGGGAAAAAAATGATTTTCCTCGATGACAGTATTGTCAGAGGCACACAGCTTAAAGACAATACAAAGGATCTTCGTGAATCAGGAGCCTCAGAGGTTCATATGAGAATCGCCTGTCCTCCGCTCTTATTTGCCTGCAACTTTCTAAATTTTTCTGAATCTCGGTCAATTCTGGAACTGGCAGGAAGAAAAGCCATAAGTCAGTTAGGAGGAGAGGAAAAGGATCTCCTGGAGTATGCCGATCCTGATTCGGTTAAATATTCTGAAATGGTGGATAAAATTGCGAAGAACCTTGATCTTGATTCTCTTATTTATCAAAGACTTGATGATCTGGTTGTTGCAGTTGGCCTGCCAAAAGAAAAACTCTGCACTCATTGCTGGGACGGAACAAGTTATTATTAGGCACCCGGCATCAGGGGAAAGGCAAAAAGGAATAGTTCCAGACTCATGAAGTCCGGGGATACGGGAGGAAAAAGAGTAATCCGTCAGGAGCCGGGAGTCAACAGGCAACAAATTTTCCTGTAATTTGTTAGAACAGATAAATAAATCTATCATTGATATGAAATATATTGGCGCACATGTAAGCGCATCCGGAGGGGTTGACAAAGCACCTGAAAATGCCAACCTTATAGGAGCAAGAGCCTTTGCCCTTTTCACAAAAAATCAGAGACAGTGGTTTTCAAATCCATTGACACTGGCAAGCATAAAACTATTCAGAGAAAACTGTGAAAAGTATGATTATAAACCATTTCAGATCCTTCCTCACGATAGCTACCTGATAAATCTTGGTCATCCTGAATCAGAGCCACTTGAAAAATCAAGAGCCTCTTTTCTTGATGAGATGCAAAGATGTGAACAGCTTGGCCTCGACAGGCTTAATTTTCATCCCGGAAGTCATCTTAATTCATTATCGATTGAAGATTGCCTGAAAAGAATAGGAGAGTCGATAAATATTGTTCTTGATAAAACAAAGGGCGTAACAGCTGTAATTGAGAATACAGCAGGGCAGGGAACAAATTTAGGACATACTTTTGAACAACTGAAGGAAATAATTGAAAATGTTGAAGATAAATCCCGGGTAGGAGTGTGTATAGATACCTGTCATGCCTTTACAGCCGGCTATGATGTAAAATCACCTGAAGGATTTAAAAAGACATTTAATGAATTTGATGAAATTATTGGCTTTAAATACCTTAAGGGTATGCATCTGAATGATTCCAAAAAGGAATTTGGAACAAGAGTTGACAGGCATGACAATATAGGACTTGGATTTCTCGGAGAAGAGACTTTTTCAATATTAATGAATGATGCAAGGTTCGATAATATTCCTCTGATTCTTGAAACACCAGATGAATCTCTCTGGGAAGCAGAGATAAAGAAACTTTATTCTTTTATGACTGACATTTCAAGTTTACGATAGAAACCAACACCTGATTCATCACCAGGACGTACTACTTCAAGCTCAGAATCTCCGTCAATGTCAATTATTTGTTCAATAATGGGTTCAAGAGGAACTCTTAAACCAGAAAAAACAAGGCCGGGTTTGTTTTTAGATTTATGATATATTCTGCCACCCCATCCTGGTTCCTGTAGAGAAATTATTACCTCTTTTTCATTATCATTATCAATATCCAGAACCTGCAGGCTTATATGACTATTTATCCGGGGCTTAAAATCCGGACCAAGATCCAGTAGTTGTGGCGGTGATAACAAAGGTATTCCGGAAGAATCATTTCCCATATTCATCATGAAATAAACACCACCACCCGGATTGGGATCTGACTTAATTCCCAACTGGTAGCTGATTCCTCCTGCAATAAGATCCTCACGACCATCGCTGTTAAGATCTATGCCTCCTGCTGATGCACGGTTGTGGATCCTTATTCCCTTGCCAGAGGTATCCTTCAGTGGGCCTGATGAACGGAATTTAAATCTTCCATCTTTTGTTGAATCAGAATCATCAATA
>JGI20214J51650_10000452_pt1 | contig 25273 bp, 16 predicted proteins | sample WetSurMetagenome_FD_51650 | JGI IMG/M metagenome (IMG submission 51650) | reverse complement strand
GGTTTTGCACAACTGGAAGCGATGCCTGTTCCCAGACTGAAGATGGTTGCCGGATTAAGGATCGAACAGAATATACTTAACGGAGAAAGTGATAAAATTGTCCCGATTTTCAGAACAGGTATCAATTGGCAGGCTGCAGATTATACTTTTCTTCGGGCTTCCTTCGGGGAAGGTTATCGCTATCCGTCTGTTGCTGAAAAACATGCCTCCACTACCCTTGGATCTGTAAAAATCTTCCCAAATCCTTATGTCCTGCCTGAATCGGGCTGGAGCTCGGAGATCGGTATTAAACAGGGAATACTTTCAGGTAAAACCAATGGCCAGGCAGATTTCTCAGTATTCCTTTCCCAAAACAGTGATCTTATTGAATATGTATTCAGTAATTATCCTGACCCGGTTACCGGTATTTTTGATTTTGGCTTTCAGGCAACCAATGTTGAACAGTCAAGAGTATATGGATATGAAATAGAGTTTATTCTGAACAGAACTACCGGACCAGTCAATTCCAGCCTGGGTGGTGGTTATACCTACATTTATCCTGTGGAATTCAATCAGGCGACACATAAAAATACAGACACATACCTGAAATACAGGAGAAAACATTCTGCAAAAATCAGCATTACCTCCTCATATAAAAAATTTGATTTTGGTATTAATCTCTTTGCCAAGTCAAAAATATTAAGCATTGATGATGTTTTTTTGAATGAGTTAACAAGGGAAAGAATTCTGCCCGGATTTTACGGATACTGGTTAGATCATAATACAGGTTACTTTCTTATTGATGGAGATGTTGGGTATAAAATTAATAAGCTTTTTACACTTTCCTTTGTAATAAAAAATATCACCAACACAGAATATATGGGACGTCCAGGAGATATTCAACCAATAAGAAATTTTAGTCTGAGGTTATCCGGGAAATTATAGTAATTCCATAAGTTATTAACTTACAAAGCTTTAAAATGAAACCAATATGTTTAAAAGCCTTAATTTTAATCTCTCCCTGGATCTTTTCAGAATGCAACAGGGCATCGAAAGATAGTCACATAGAGGAAAGGCCAAATATTCTTATTGCCATGGCCGATGATATATCTTTTCCTCATATGGGGGCATATGGTACAAACTGGGTTAAATCACCCGGCTTCGACAGAGTTGCTCAAAACGGGATCCTTTTTAACAATGCTTATACACCTAATGCAAAGTCATCACCATCAAGAGCTTGTTTTCTTACCGGCAGAAACAGCTGGCAATTGGAAGAGGCAGCCAACCATGTACCATACTTCCCTTCAAAGTTTAAAACGTTTATGGAAGTGTTAGGGAAAAATGGCTATTTTACCGGCTATACAGCAAAAGGATGGGCTCCGGGAGTAGCTCTCGACAGTTCTGGAATACAGCGCCAACTTACTGGCAAGTCTTTCAGTACAAAGACAATTATTCCTCCTTCAAAAGGAATTTCCGATATAGATTACGCAGGTAATTTTGAAGAATTCCTGAATGCCCGCACTGATAAAGAACCCTTCTGCTTTTGGTATGGATCGAATGAACCCCACAGAAGTTATGAATACGGATCCGGAGTTGCCAATGGCGGAAAGAGTGTTAATGAGATTCCCTCACTACCCGGATTCTGGCCCGATAATGATATCGTCCGCAATGATCTGCTCGACTATTCATATGAAATAGAACATTTTGATAAACAACTGGTTAAAATGCTGGAAATTCTTGAAAAAAGAGGAGAACTTGATAACACAATAGTTATTGTTACAGCTGATAACGGAATGCCTTTCCCCCGGGTAAAAGGGCAATCTTATGAATACTCAAACCATATTCCACTGGCTATTATGTGGGGGAAAGGCATAAAGAATCCTGGCCGCAGTATATATGATTTCATCAGCTTTATAGATTTTGCTCCCACTTTGCTGGAAGTTGCAGAGATAGAACAACCTGATGCCGGAATGCAAAAAATTCAGGGGTCAAGCTTTACAGATATATTTTCCAGCCGGAAAAAAGGATATGTAAATAAAAATCGTAATCATGTGTTATTAGGAAAAGAACGACACGATGTTGGCCGCCCAAACGATGTAGGTTACCCGATAAGAGGTATCATAAAAGATAATTTTCTATATCTCAAAAACTTCAAACCCGAACGGTGGCCGGCGGGTAATCCTGAAACAGGATATATGGATGTCGACGCAAGCCCTACAAAAACACTGATAATCAGAATGAAACGGTCAGGATTATCACTTGATTACTGGAAGCTCAGCTTCGCTATGAGAACAGAGGAGGAGCTTTATGACCTCGGCAAAGATCGCGGATGTATGAAAAACCTGGAATCAGATCCGGGATATAGTAATGTCAAACGAAGATTTAATGAACAACTATATAATGAACTTCTCCAACAGGATGATCCAAGAATGTATGGTAACGGAGATATTTTCGATAAATACCCTTATGCTCAGAAAGAAACAAAGGACTTTTATAACAGATTTATGAAAGGGGAGATTTCAAGGAAAAATGCAGGATGGGTCGATTCAACTGATTTTGAAACAGATGAATTTTAGTTTTTTTGTATATCCATACTCTGAATCCCTATATGAGCGCTTTACCAAATATTTAACACAGGTTTAAACCCCCCAGATGGGGGTTGAATATGACACAGGTTTATTCTCTCATTTGTGTGGTTGGCGGGTTGAATCAAACATAATTTAGGCCCCCAATTCGAGGTAAGCGGGGTTGAATCAGACAAAGTTTTAAGCCCTTTTTTTTGAGGGTCCCGATAGTTATCAGGAGGTGGCTGAATCTTACTTGTAATAAGTAATTATCTTTCCCTCATTTGGATTCTTTCAATAAATGAACTATTTTCAAATTCTAAAACCATACCATCATGAAATCATCAGGAATCAGACATTTACCTGCCATTATTGCTTTCTCAGCCTTTGTAATAATCATTAATTCATGCAAAACTGAGCAAATAAATGAAGTCAAAGTCCCAGATTTTGTAACTCTTTCATCAGAGTTCAGTGAACCTCCCAGGGAATACACTACAGCTCCCTTCTTTGTATGGAATGCTGAAATAACAAAAGATGAGATCGCGAAAGATATGATCAGTTTTAAAAATGCAGGTTCTTCACAGGTATTCATTCATCCGCGTCCCGGATTAATTACAGAATATCTCTCTGACAACTGGTTTGAATTGTATCAGTATACTGTTGAAAAAGGCAAAGAGCTTGGTATGGATGTCTGGATATATGATGAAAACTCCTATCCCAGTGGTTTTGCCGGCGGACACGTTCCTGATGAAATGCCGGAATCGTACAACCAGGGACAGGGTCTGAAACTCACAAAATTTGAAACTTTTCCTGATACCTGCGACAAATATTACCTCTGTCTGAAAGAGATTAACGGAGCTTTCACAGATATTACTTCTTCTCTGTTAAACGAAAAGGGGAAAACAGGAAAATATTTTCTATTCTCGAAAACATATAATGAAAAATCCGACTGGTATGGTGGTTTTTCATACGTCGATCTTCTTTATCCGGGAGTTACGCAGAAATTTATCAAATTAACAATGACAGGTTACGAGAAGTACCTTGGCTCAGAATTCGGAAAAACTATACCCGGAACATTTACCGATGAACCACAGATCGGCTCTCCCGGTGGCATTCGCTGGACACCTGACCTGTTTGATGTTTTCATGAAACAATGGCATTATGATCTGAAAACACAGTTACCCTCACTCTATGATGAAGTTGGTGATTGGAAAAAAGTCAGGCATAACTATACTCAGACTCTGCTTCAGCTATTTATCGACAGATGGGCAAAACCCTGGAATAAATGGTGTGAGGAAAAAGGCCTTAAATTTACTGGTCATTATTGGGAACATGAATGGCCAAACATGCGTCCGGGAGGAGACAACATGGCAATGTATGCCTGGCATCAGCTTCCGGCAATCGACATGTTATTCAACCAGTGGGATGACTCTACAACACGAGCACAATTCGGAAATGTGAGATCAGTTAAGGAATTGGCCAGTGTTGCTAACCAAACAGGCAGACAGAGAAAACTAAGTGAGACTTATGGCGGTTCAGGCTGGGACATTTCATTTACAGATATGAAACGCAATGGTGACTGGGAATATGCTCTTGGTGTTAACCTGATGAATCAGCACCTGACATATTTCACTCTTGCAGGAGCCAGAAAATATGACTACCCTCCTTCTTTTGATTATCATGAGCCATGGTGGAATGATTACAAATATCTGAATGACCATTATGCACGGCTTTCACTGGCATTATCATCAGGAAGGCAGATTAACGACATACTTGTACTCGAACCTACTACCTCTGCATGGTTGTATGACTCATACGTAAATCCAAATCATAAATATGCAGAAATAGGTCAGGTCTTCCAGACATTTGTTACAACCCTCGAAAAGAACCAGGTGGAATATGACCTGGGATCTGAAAATATAATCAAGGATATGGGTGTAGTTACAAAAGGTAAGTTTGGTGTCGGACAGGCAACTTATACAAGGGTTGTTATCCCTCCGCTTACTGAAAACCTTGATCGTTCAACTTATAAACTTCTCGACAGATTTGTTTCGGGAGGCGGTACCTTAATCGCATTCTCCGTACCGACACTGGTTGATGGTTCTCCTGATGCAGGATTAAAAGAGCTGTTTGGGAAAAAATCTGACAAGATTATTATTGTCGATAATTTAACTACCGATGTTATCACAAAATATTTCAGTAGCAGCGACCTTCAGTTTGAACGTGCCACAGGAGGCGCTCTTTATCATCACCGAAGGATTCTGGCTGATGGTCAGATTTTATTCCTGGTAAATTCGAGTGTAACAGAATCTCTGAACGGTTCTCTTAAAACCAACGGTAAAGATGCAATTGAGATGAATACATTGACAGGTGAATCTTATGGATATCCAAACAAGCAGAATGAGGATAAGATAAGTCTTTCCTACTCAATACCTCCTGCCGGAAGTCTCTTACTTTTTATTCCTGTTATCAGACAAACTGATTATCCTGTTCCTGTAAAAACTGTGACAATGAATCCTGTCCAGTCATCTTCCTCCGTCACGATAAAAAGAGATAATGAAAATGCGCTTATGATAGATTTCTGTGATATTGAGGTTGGCGGTGAGATAACTAAAGAACTTAACACTTATGATGCAGCAGATAAGGTATTTAAAAACTACGGATTTAAAAATGGCAATCCCTGGAACACCTCTGTTCAGTTCAGAAAAAATATTGTCGAACGGGATACATTTGGTCTGAATACCGGGTTCTCAGCTACCTATCATTTTACAATAAAAGGGAAATTTGACATCTCAACTTTGAAAGCTGTTGTGGAACGCTCCAATCTGTGGGTAGTTTCTGTAAATGGAGTTGAAGCTAAACCAATAGCTGATAAATGGTGGCTTGACAGATCTTTCAATGTATTCGAAATTGGAACCATGGTCAGAACAGGCGAAAACACTATTTCATTGAAAGCGTCACCAATGAAAATTCATGCAGAGGTTGAACCGGTTTATATTGTCGGAGATTTTTCAGTGAAAACAGCTGAAAAAGGTTGGATAATTGAAGCACCGGCATCTGTTTACACATTCGGAACATGGAAGACGCAGGGTTTGCCATTCTATTCATGGGGAGTTACATACAGCAAAGAATTTAATATAGAAAATACTGATGGGAATTGGGAGATTGGTCTTGGAAGCTGGAATGGAACAATTGCTGAAGTATCTGTAAACGGTCAATCAGCAACCGTCATAGCATTCCCCCCTTACCATACAGACGTTACAGGGTTGTTAAAAACGGGAATCAATAAGATTGATGTAAAAGTTATTGGCAGCCTGAAGAACCTGTTAGGGCCTCATCATAATAATCCCAAACCGGGATTAGCCTCACCGTGGCTATGGAGAAATGTTAAGATTTATCCGGCGGGTAAGGATTACCAGATGCTGGATTATGGATTGTTCGAGGAGTTTACTCTTTTACATGGGATTCAATAAGCTTATGAAGTTCGCTGTCTTTTATAGATTGTTTATGGGTGATGGGCATAGCTGTCAACCTTTCATCTCCAAAGCGTAAGATGACGGCAATGGGGTGCTGGGTGAGATCTACCCGGTAATAAGAACCCAGCATCAGTTATTAACTTTTCTTCGAATGATCTAATATTTGACCTACAATCAACTAAATATCAATATACTATTTTAGACCTATTGCAGAAAAGAATTATTTTTTTACATTTGATCCGATTAATATTTGGTTATTTGACCATTTTTGAATTAATTGGACCTATTGTTAAATAGAAAAGTGGATGTTTATATGCAATCCGTGCAAACTACCTTCTGAATTTTAAACTTAAATCTTATCTTATGAGAAAACTATTAACTTTTATTGCTTCAATGTTCATAACCGGCAGTCTGATTGCAGGTGGCTTGGTTACCAATACAAACCAGAGCGCTACCTGGGCTCGTCTTCCGTCAAGAAATGCCTCGGTCGGAGTTGATGCTGTATACTATAATCCGGCAGGATTAATGAAACTTGAAAACGGATTCCATCTATCTATTTCAAATCAGTCTGTTTTCCAGAAAAGAGAAATTGAGAACTCATATGCAGGACCACTTGGGGCATTTGGCCTGAACAACCATACATATAAAGGAACAGTAACTGCACTTGCATTCCCGAGTGTTTATGCAGCTTACAAAATGGACAAACTCGCCTTCTCTGTCGGATTTAATCCTATTGGTGGTGGTGGTGGTGCTGTCTACGAAGAAGGACTTCCTTCATTCGAGATGACTCCATCGGATCTTGTTCCTTTACTTGGTTCACAGGGGGCAACAGGATACCAACTTGATGCTTATTTCAAAGGAAGCTCAACTTTCCTTGGTTTCCAGGGTGGAGTATCTTATAAAATTAATGACTGGATATCAATAGCTGCAGGACTCCGGTATGTTACTGCAAAGAATACATACGAGGGTCACTTACAGGATATACAGATTAATCTGCCAAGTGGACTGACAAGAGCTGATGCTATTATGACAGGGATTGCTGGTAGTGCAACCAATGCTGCTGCTGCAACATCCGGTCTGGTTGCTGCAGGTGCTGGTACTTTAACATTAGCCCAGGTACAGGGTGCCGGCTATATTACTGCTTTGCAGAGAGCCCAACTTGAAGGTGCACTGACTGCTTTTGGATATCCTACAACTGTACCTGTAGCACAGGCTGATGCAATATTCAAAGGAGCTGCTGTAAAGTATACAGCTACATCAAATCTTCTTGGCGACCAGTCAGCNGATGTGACTCAGTCTGGCTCAGGTTATACTCCATATTTCAGTGTCAACCTTTCACCTTCTGAGAATCTGAATATTGGTATCAAATATGAACTTGCTACAAAACTNGACCTTAAGAACAAAACAACAAAAGATCTTTTAATAGGTTATGAAAATGATCCATTAACNGGCCTTCCCCTGGTAACTAATCCTATTACTATGTTTCCAAATGGAGCTATGACACGAAATGATATGCCTGCCATGCTTACAGTTGGTGTTGACTATTCGTTCCCCTCAAGTCTTGTGGTATCAGTAGGGATGAATTACTTTTTCGATAAAACTGCCAACTATGGACATAAAGTTGATGCTGACCTGAATTCAGCAACACCTACAACATTTATATCCAATAGTGACATTATTGATCAGAATGGTATGTCATTTTCCGGAGGACTCGAGTACAATATTTCAGAGAAATTTCTTATAAGTGGCGGATACAGCTGGGCTAATCAGGGAGTGAACAGTAAATACCAGAGCGACCTTACCTATGGTTTAGGTACCCAGACATTTGGTGCAGGTGGTGCATATTCGTTCTCTGACAAATTTCAGCTTAACCTGGGAGCTGCCTATACAATGTATATGAAAGACTCAAAAACTATCGATCACAAAGTATCAGGTATTGCCGATCCTATCCAGGCTACAGAATCCTATTCGAAAAGCACTTTTATAATTGCAATTGGTGTAGATCTCAAATTCTAGTTTAAATATTTCTAAAAAGCTTCCAGGCTGATCCGTTAAGGGTCAGCCTTTTTTTTCTGCCAAAGAGTGAGCTGTTATTATCAGTTTAAGCCCGGATGGGATTTTAAGATTGCTTCTCCCCCTGCACAGAATCGCAATGACGTTATTTTATCCCCTTATCATTTAAATACTTCATATAATAGCTTAACCGAGGGGCATGTGAAGAAGTCAGTCTTTTATACCATAACATTGCACTTACTTTATCATTATCCTCGATGGCAGCATTAATGATGTTGATATATAACAAACCTTCTATGCCAGCATTCTGATTATCAATACTTTCAAGCAGAGCTTCAAATAAAGCTATATTATCAGCTGCTTTTCCTTTTGAAGCCAGTAAAAAAACTTCATCCAGTCTTTTATTCAGATCGTTATCAAGTGTTACTCCATAGAACCAGAAACAATTACTGCTGCAATCTTCTATAATATCGATCCATTTTGTCCCGCTTTTCAGCGGAGGAAATTCAAGAGTGAATTGAAGCTTCTCCCCGATACTTTTAAATTTATAGCTGTCAGGACATACAGGAATTCCAATTGAATTGATTATTTTCAACTTATTACCATCCGGATCAAGTATGAATATATTCCTGTCAGCACAAAAATTTCCTCCTTCAATCCTGTTCTCAATAATAAGGTAGACCACAGTTTTTTCAGGAGATATCTCAATCTTTGAGATATCAAGAGTCTCATGACTTTTAAGTGCTGCGTTAGGCAGATTATAAATTTGTGAAAATATGTTTAAATTGCCCGTTGCAAAAAACAACAAGATTGTAATTGAAATTCTGACTCTCATATTCATTCTTAAAGGAATTAATTGGTGCAATTTAAAAATTAAATTAGCCGATCAGATGAATTCTTCATTCAATTTGCTGATTTATATCATCCTGGTGAAGCAAATGATTTGATATTAAGAAACTTCAACTGAAAGTTAACCAAATTGTAACAATTAAGTAACAAATACCTGATAACTATAACATTAAATGAAGTTAACTTTGCAACGGAAAGAATTAATGGATAATCCAGGGCAATTCAGGTATTACAACAGTAAATACAGAAATCAGAAATGAAAACAAAAAGAGAAGAATCAATACTCGATATAATAGCAACATTTGAAGAGATGGCTGATACTATCCTGGTTCAGCTTAAGCTACTTGAAAAATATATGGATCAACCAGAAGAAGAGGAACGGGAGAAGATAAAGCGCGGGATAATGGAAAATGAGGATAAGATCGACAAATATGAAGTTATTATAAGTGATAAATTCATAAATTCGATCGTTCTTTATCAGCCCGTTGCATCGGACATCAGGAAAATCGTTGCAATCTACAGGATGACAATAAACCTGGAACGGATAGGCGATCTTGTTATGAATATTCTCGGTTCAATTGAAAATATAAAGAATTCAGAGGAATACAAAGCAATGAATGAAGTGATTACAGGTATGCTTTTGTCAGGAATTATGATGGTAGAAAAATCGCTTCTTTCATTTATAAACAATGATAATGAGTATGCAATATGGACAATTAAAAATGATGAAATAGTTGACGATATGAACCGGAAACTACTTAAAAACAGTATATCAAAAGCAAATGTGAGTGAGAAAACAAGAGAGATGTTGCTGAGTTATGTTGATCTTAAGAATATCATTACCAATATTGAAAGGATCGCCGATCATGCCACAAATATTGCCGAAGCTTCAATATATTCACTTCAGGGTACTGATATCCGTCATTCAGGGCTTGAATCAAAAAATGCACCGGACAATGAGAATAACTGATTCAGACAACTTTTATGTGATCCTTGCATCCTGCAGGAAGTATTGTTGCGGAAAGTGCAGTGATTACTGTTTCCCATTTGTGAAAGGGTCTGGAAGCGGATTTTTATTAAAACAGGAATTTCAATGGTATTAAAAGGAAAACGGATTCTTATTGTGGATGATGAGGAAGATCTTTGCGAAATCCTTCAGTATAATCTCAGCAATGAAGGCTTCGATACAGAGATAGTACTTTCGGCTGAAGAAGCCCTAAAGAAACCCCTGGACAAATTTGATCTTATTCTTCTCGATATAATGATGGGTCCTATGTCAGGATTCAGGTTTGCCGACAAGCTTAGAAAAGAGATGAAAATTGATGTCCCGGTGATTTTTCTTACTGCAAAGGATACAGAAAATGATATTCTTACCGGATTCAGTCTTGGTGCAGATGATTATATATCGAAACCATTCTCTGTTAACGAATTAACAGCAAGGGTAAAAGCTGTATTGAAAAGAACTCATACAGAAAACGTTGAAAATAAAACAATACTTCAATTCAATGGGATTGATCTTGATACGGTTCGCAAAAGACTGATAATAAACGATGAGCGTGTAGAGCTTACAAAAAAAGAATATGAAATTCTTAAACTACTCCTGGAAAATCAGGGGAAAGTCTTTTCACGGGAAGATATGTTAATGAGAATCTGGGGTCATGATGTTATTGTAACTGAACGTACTGTTGATGTGAATATTACAAGATTACGGACCAAACTGGGGCAATATGGCCCATCATTGAAAAACAAGACCGGTTATGGCTATTTCTTTGAATTCTAATAAATAAATTAGTCGGAAATGATCACTAGGAACAAGTTTAGAAATAATCTATTCATTTACTACTCTTCAATATTTGTATTGTTTGCACTTCTGATATTGAGCTATATCTATAAAAGAGAAAAAGATTTCAGGATTTCAACTCTTAATGACGAACTTGATAATATAACAAAGATTATTGATAACTATATCAGGGCAAATTCAATTTATGAAAAGGGGAATTATATCCTTACCGACTCAATTGTAAAATTGTTACCGCATGATAATCTGCGTATTACAATTGTAAGCACAACCGGTGATGTTATTTACGATAGTTCTGTCCGTAACTGGAAGGAGATGGAAAATCATAAGAACAGACCTGAGATTAGTGAATCGCGATATTCAGACTTCGGGACAGTAATCCGCAAATCAGGAACTACCGGTGAAGATTACTATTACTATGCAAAATATTACAACAGATACTACGTAAGAGCAGCAGTTGTTTACGATATTAAAATCATTAGTTTTCTCACGGCAAAAAAGTATTTTCTGATTGTTATTTCTCTGGCGTTTATAATAATATGGCTCATTTTGCTGGCTGTAACAAATAAATTCGGAAAATCGATAACCAGGCTCAAAGATTTCGCTGTACGGATTGCCGGTAACGAACCTTTCGATGCCGATTCAAAATTCCCGAAAAATGAACTGGGGGTTATTGGTGAGGAGATTATTCAGATCTACAACAAAATGCTAAAAACCCAGAATGATCTTGCTAATGAAAAAGAAAAACTCTTCAGCCATCTGAATGCATTAAATGAGGGAATCGCATTTTTTTCAAAAGACAAATCAAAAATCCTGACAAATAATCACTTCATACAATTTATGAATATGATTTCAGGGGAACTGACAATCTCTTCAGCCAATTTTTTCAAGGTCAGTGAATTTGCTCCTGTTATTGAATTTATTGAAAAGCAATCAGATGCTGAGATAAAATCATCGGATGTGCCAAAGATGGAATACCAGATCGGAAAGAATGGCAAATTCTTCAAAGTTCAGTGTGTAGTATTTCATGATTATAGTTTTGAGGTTATTCTTAGTGATATTACAGTGTCGGAGAAGGGTCGTCTGATCAGACAGGAGATGTCATCCAATATTGCGCATGAACTCAAAACTCCTGTATCTTCAGTCAAGGGTTATATTGAAACGCTGATTAATGAACCGGCAATGGAACCGGAAAAGCAAAAATATTTCCTGGAAAAGGCACTTGCTCAAAGTGACAGACTTACAGGACTTATTAACGATATAGTTGTCATTAATAAGATCGAAGAGGCAGGTAATACCTTTCTGAAAGAGAAAATAAAAGTCAGGGAAATAATAAGTGAAGTAAAAGATAATTTCAAGTCAGCCATTGAATCAAGAGGAATGAATGTTGAGCTCAACGTTGAGGATGATGTTTATGTTACATGTAATCGTTCTCTTATTACTTCAGTCTTTCAGAACCTGTTAGAAAATTCAGTTAATTATTCCGGGAACAATACAACCGTTACAGTGGCATTATATAATCAGGATGATAAATTCTGCCAGTTTTCGTTTTCAGACAATGGAGTGGGTATTCCTGAAGAACATCTTGGAAGAGTATTTGAGCGTTTTTACCGGATTGATTCCGGAAGATCAAGAAAGAGTGGTGGTACAGGACTTGGTCTTGCTATAGTTAAGAATGCTATACTGTTACACAAAGGCGATATCCAGGTAAGGTCCAAAGCCGGGGGAGGAATTGAATTTCTTTTCTCTCTTCCTAAATAAAATCAACCTGGTAACAAGGATGAAAATTGACTTACATTTTCTTCGAAAATCAGTGTGATAAATCTAATAATATTTCCCGCAGATTACGCAGATTGCGTAGATTAGTCTATCCGAAACGTCCGGAGATATAATCTTCGGTTTGTTTCCTGGCCGGATTGGAAAATATAATTTCTGTTTTATTCATTTCAACAAGATCTCCCATATAAAACAGTGCAGTCAAATCACTTGTCCGTGCAGCTTGCTGCATGTTATGGGTAACAATAACAATTGTATACTCCTTCTTTAATTCGTGGATCAACTCCTCAATCTTTGCAGTTGAGATCGGATCGAGGGCACTTGCAGGTTCATCCATAAGAATTATCTCCGGGTTGACAGCAAGGGTTCTGGCTATACAAATGCGCTGTTGCTGACCGCCTGACAGACTTAAAGCTGAATTAAACAGCCTGTCTTTTACTTCATCCCAGATTGCTGCCTGCTTTAATGATTTTTCAACTATCTCATCAAGTATACTTTTCTGGCTGATACCATTAATCCGCGGACCAAAAGCAATATTATCATATACAGATTTTGCGAACGGGTTAGATTTCTGAAAGATCATACCTACCTTTTTTCTAAGATTAACAACATCGATGTTTTTATCATAAATATTGATATTGTCGATAAGCACTTCCCCTTCAATAGTAACATTATCAATCAGATCATTCATGCGGTTGAGAGTTCTAAGGAATGTAGACTTTCCGCATCCTGATGGCCCTATAAATGCTGTTACCATTTTTTCCGGTATATCCATGGAAATCTTTTTCAATGCAGGATTAGTTCCGTACCGAAGTGACAACTCTTTTACTTTTACTTTAATATCGTTCATGAAAAGTTGGTTATTTTGCTCTTTTTCTTATTCTGTATCTTAATATTACTGCTACTGCGTTGAGTGAAAATGTGAGAAGCAACAATACCAGGGTGGTAGCAAACTGGATAGGCAGGGTTGCATCAACATCGGATGACTGGGTCGACATAATATATATATGGTACCCTAGCGACATAAACTGATCACTTAATGAGTGTGGCAGATCAGAAAGGAAGTAAGCCGCTCCTGTGAACAGAATCGGTGCCACTTCACCTGCTCCACGGCTTACTGCCAATATTGTGCCTGTCAGTATTCCAGACACGGAACCGGGCAATACAACGCTTCTGATTGTCTGCCATTTAGTAGCTCCAAGAGCCAGGCTTGCTTCGCGCATCTCTCTCGGGATTGTTCGTATTGCCTCTTCTACTGAAACAATTACAACAGGAAGTGTAAGGAGAGCCATTGTAAAACTTGCCCAGAGGATATTAGGTTGCCCCCATTTCAGTGCCCCTCCATTTAGGAGACCATCCATATTTTTGCCTACAAATCCGATAAAGAAGCCAAGTCCAAATAATCCGAAGATTATTGATGGTACAACTGCCAGAGTTTTTACGGCAAAACGAATTGTTTTGGCTAAAATTGATTTTTCGCTGGCATATTCAGCTAGATATATTGCTGTTATTACACCGAACGGGACTGCTGCAACAGCCATAATGATAGTCATCACTGCTGTTCCTACAATTGCAGGAAAAATACCTCCTTTTGTCATTCCGTCCTTTGGAAATTCAGAAAGGAATGTCAAGTTCAGGTTCGGCCATCCTCCTACAATAGTCACTGCCAGTATTGTAACAATTATGAAAATTATCACCAGAACTGAAACACCAGTTATCCCTTCAACTACTATATCTTTTACATTTCTGTTCATTTCAACTTATATCAACTTATTTCAACTTTTCAACTCATTCAACCCTTTCAACCTTTTCAACATATTTCCATATATTTTTCCCCGGTTTACTTCTTTGACTGATATCGTCTTATAACCAGATTCTTAAAATAGAATTCTGCCAGTGCATTCAGGGCAAAAGTGAAGATGAATAGCAATGAACCAATTAAAAACAATACGTTATAATGGGTATCACCGAAAACCACTTCAGCCATTTCTGCACCGATAGTTGCCGATAAAGTTCTGACTGAGTCAAATGGATTCATGGAAATCATAGCAGCATTTCCTGTAGCCATCAGGGCAATCATTGTCTCACCAAAAATCCTGCCGACACCAAGTACTACTGCGGCAAATATACCAGGTACTGCAGCAGGCAATACTACATAAAACGCTGTCTGGCGCCTGCTTGCGCCAAGCCCGAGACTTGCCTCCGTAAATGTCTTGGGGACAGCAGTTAATGCATCTTCTGTAAGAGTATAGATTATTGGAATTGCAGCAAGTCCCATGGCAATTCCTCCCACGAAACCATTTAAACGGCTAGCATAACCAAAAATATTCTGAAATACTGTAGCCAGTACCATCAAAGCAAAGAAACCGATCACAACAGAAGGAAAACCTGCAAGCAGTTCTATAACAGGTTTAATGATTTCTCTTATCCGGGGTTTGGCAAACATGGAGGTGTAAATTGCTGCCAGAATAGAAATTGGTGCTGCAAACAACAATGCAATGAGTGTAACTTTAAATGTACCCAGGAATAATGGCCACATACCATAACGGGGGTTATCGGAGACCGGCATCCATGAATTTGAAAGAAGTGTCGAAGATGGTTTGCCGGAAGAAGCATGCTTAATATTCGAGTTATCAACCTGATTATCAATGGTTTTAATTGTTGAGTTTTCATTGTCTGCCCCACCATAGCTTTCCTGGACCAGCACCTCAGTTCCAACAACATCTGCTTTATTCATTTTAAAGATCGGGAATGCCTCTCTAAAAACAAAAATGAAGATCAGTACAACTACTGCAATCGACAGAAAAGCCACAGCCTTGATTACCTTTTCCGCAAACCAGTCCGAAAAACGGAATTTCTTTCTGTTAAAAGAAGCTATCTCCTGTGCAGAGTTCTTTTTGTTACCTACTTTTCTGATCAGCTCATTGAACATAACACTTCATTTCAACTTTATTTCTACTATATATCCACCTTACTCCCACTTTATTTCTATCTTAATAAAATGCCAGGACCTGTCAGTGATATTCTGACAAGTCCGACAACTAACCTAAAAACTCCATTATCAAAAAACCTGTTTACAACCTTCAAATAATTTTTATTTATATGGGAAATAACCAACTTCTGTTACAACCATTTGCCCTTCCTGACTCAGAATCCAATCGATATACTTTTTTGTTTCACCAGTGGGTCTGTTTCTCAGGTACATATAAAGGAAGCGGGTTATTGGATATTCTCCTTTTCCTATAGATTCAGCAGTCGGAAGAAAAGCAGGATTATTTGCATCTTTTTTTACTTTGGCATGTTTTACTCCAACTGCATAAGCTGCTCCGCCATAACCAATCCCATTGATATCTTTTTTCACAGCATTAACAACAGCAGCTGTTCCGGGGAGTGTCTGAACGCTTGCAGCATAATCGGCTTTGACAACTTCATCGTGGAAATAAGTATAGGTTCCTGAACTGTTTTCGCGGCCATACATTCTTATTTCAGCATCATTCCCTCCGACTTCTTTCCAGTTCTTTATCTTGCCCTGGTAAATGTCACCTAACTGTTTTATTGTAAGCTCCTGAACCTTATTTGTCTCATTCAGGAAAATAGTTATTCCATCTCTCGCACAGGGGATCTGAATACCCAAAGTATTATATCTTGCCTTAAGTTTTTCAATCTCAGTCTGTTTCATCGGTCGGCTCGAATTACATATATCAGTTGTACCATTAATCAGTGCTGTTATACCAACGCCTGAACCTCCACCGGTCACCTGAATTGTGGCTGCCGGATTATTTTTCATATACAATTCTGCCCATTTCTGAGCAAGAATTACCATTGTATCAGAACCTTTCACTGTGATCTTTGCCTGTGAAAATCCTGTTGCTGAAGCCATAAGAGCTATTATCAGCATTATCGGGAGAACTTTTTTGTTTTTCATTTTTTTATTTTTTTGATTATTTTCCGTTAAATTTTGATTTTGAATTTTTTAAAATTTTGCCTGAATTCTTACTCCGAGCACGTTGTCTTTCTTATCGGCTGCATTTGATGCATTGAGTTCATTCTTTGGCATTTCGTAGTTGAGTGATATCCTGATATTGTCGTTCAGATAGTGCTGTAAGGCAATGGTCCATGTCTTGTAAAAAACATCACTCCCTGCAGCGTCACCTTTTAACCTGGTGTTAGGATCATAATAATCATACCTGGCAACAAACTGGTCCTTAGGTCCGATATTCTTAATGAAATATATGTAGTAGCCAGCGAAATTCTTCAATTTATTGGGATCTGCTTTCATCTGTGCCATTGTAGCAGTTGTGGCTATAGTACTTGCTGTCGAATTTACACCTGCCATGTATTCACCTTTAATTGCCATTCCACCAAGGACATCTGCAAATATCTGGATTTCACCACCGCTCCACTTTTTATCAAGATAGCTCCAAACTTTTATACTGTCTGTAGTTCCATCGCTGTTCTTAATATATGGATTGGTTTTTGACAAGTTTCCACCCAGGTAACTATTTACTCCCAGGTCAATTCCGATTCCGGCTTCAGGAAGTTTAACTGAATATACTATACGCCCCATCAGATCTTTCATTGAATCTCCATCTTTAGCCTGAGCGCCTGTGAAGTTACCATTCATTGCCATCAATTGGAATTTCAGTGGAATTTTCGAACCATTATACTCAAGCTTTACCCCTATTTCTCTTTCACCGGGATAAATTGACCGTATAATCCTTGAGCGTTCCAGAACTTCTCTCTGACTTGAAGAATATTCAACTTCATAATTTGGCCTGTTGAACTGACCCGCCCACAATGAGAAATCTTTAAGCTTTGGTAAATTCACCACTGCATAAGCATCTTTCAGTGCAAGGTTGCCGGTGCTGAAATCGGGTTGCAGAACGAATTTAACTCCATCAAGTGCCTCATAAGTAAACTTCACTCTTGCCCTTCTTATAAAGAAGGTATTATCATATCCGTTTGATCTTTCCAGATCTTTCCCATAACTCTCCCATTGTGCCTGAATATATCCCGATACTTTAATTTTGTTCAGTTTGCCAAGGTCTGCTTCATTCACCAGGACTCTCTCATCCAAAGAATTTAATTTTCCTTCGTGTCTGTCGATAACCTCTTTCAGAGAATCGACCGTCTGAGTTTGTGAAAACCCAATAATTGATAATATCGTAAACATTGTTACTGCAAGAAGTTTCTTCATTTTTTTTACGTTTGGTTTTACTAGTTTTATCATGATACAAAAGTCAGCTAACAATATTACAGGGCAGTTGCAATCAGATTAAGTAATTGTTACAAATTATGAAACAAAATATTGACCTGATATGTAAAGATTTATATAAATTGTGTTACAGAATGGCTGGAATATAAAGAAGAATTGGACACCAGAACACCAGCTATACAAAAAAACATGTTATATAAATATTAAGGACCTTATCATCCAGAAAGAGCTACAGAGGTTTATTATTGGTAGAGACGTTGCATGCAACATCTCTACTTAAATAAAATGCAACGTCTCTACACAAATAATATGCAACGACCATACACAAATAAAATGCACCGTCTCTACCTAAATAAAATGCAACATCGCTACACAAGACAAATGCCATAGATGAGTACTTGTGAATTGATTGATTTGTTTTATCTTTAATTATTGATAATTACTATTTTTGTAACATTTGCAACATCTTCTATTTCAATTTTTTACTCAATTAATCTATCCATTGATCTTAAATCAAATAAAAACAAAAAGGATGAATAAACTGTTAGCCCTCTCTCTGATTTCATTAATGATTTCATGCACTCCAAACCAGAAATCAAAGATTCTCTGTTATGCCTGGCTCGGAGGTCCAGGGAAGGCTACTGACTCAGAAATTAAAGCACAGTTCACCGACCTGAAGGAAAAAGGGATCGATGGATTGATGTATTCAGCCGGAAGGGATCCGGAGGTTTACCGGCGTGTCGGGAAAATAGCAAAAGCAGCAGGATTACAGTTTCATACCTGGATACCAACGCTGACCCAAAACTATAATCCCGATATGAAACCGGAATGGTATGCTATTAACGGCGTAGGTGAATCAGCATTTGATAAACCTGCTTATGCTGATCATTACCACTTCGTATGCCCAAACAGGGAAGAGGTGTGCAAATATCTCGAAGATATGTATGGCAAAATTGCAGATATACCAGAGGTCGATGGTATTCATCTCGATTTTATCCGGTTTCCCGATGTGATCCTTGCAAAAGGTTTATGGAAAAAATACGGGTTGGTAATGGACAGGGAATATCCCCAGTTTGATTATTGTTATTGTGACAAGTGCGTGGCTGACTTCAAAGCTAAAACAGGCATTGATATTAAGACAGTTAAAGATCCATCTCAGGTTGAGGAATGGAAACAGTTCAGGTATGACCTTATCACGAATCTGGTACATCGGCTTACTGTTGTTGTTCATTCTAAAAACAAACAGATAAATGCCGCTGTATTTCCCGGTCCGAATTCAATAGCCAAAAAAATCGTCAGACAGGAATGGGATAAATGGGATATCGATGCTTTCTATCCTATGAATTATAATGATTTTTATCTTGAGGGTACAAAATGGATCGGCGATATGTGCAAGGAATCCGTAACCACTCTTAATAATAAAAAGCCTGTATACAGCGGATTGTTCATTTGTCCTGAACCTGAAAAGAAGGCAAGCAATCCGGATCCTGAAAATCATGGTCTAGTTCCCGGGGAACTTGAAGCAGCCATAAGGGAATCTATGGAAAATGGAGCAGCTGGAATATGCCTCTTCACCCCGGACAGAATGACGACTGAAGACTGGATTATTTTTAAAAAGGCGATATACGCAAGCTATACAAAAAAATAAGTAATATAAATATTAAGACCTTACACATCCCAAAAGAATTACAGAGATTTATTATCGGTAGAGACGTTGCATGCAATGTCTCTACACAAAACAAATTCAACATAACGATCTCCCTAAGTCCTTCTCTGTCGAACTTAATTGAATAAAGAATAGTATATATATGCAATTTTTTAACCGCAAAGGACGCTAAGCAGGCGCAAAGTACACAAAGTTAAATCAATTTTATTCATGGCGATAGCCAGTGCGACTTTGCAATCTTTGGATAAATCTTAGACTACCTTTGTGATTAATAGATCTCAGGGTTTAAGTTTAACATGTTTGGATGTGGAAATATGCAAAAATACAAATCTGAATTATTTAAGAAAATCAGAGCTCCTCAATAATAATATCAAATTCTGTCAACATGAAATACACCGAAAACAAAACAAAAAAGGTAATAATTTTTTTAATTGCTATTTTACTAATATCATTCAGCCTTAACGGACAGGTAAAGAGCCCGATAGTAAACGGAAAAGAAAAAGTCGCTCTTCTCTCCAAACAATCTGAGATGAAAGCTGCATCTCCCTTTAAGGAGCTGAAATGGCAATATATTGGTCCGACGAATATAAGCGGCCGTTGCACAGATGTTGAAGCTGTTACACCCAGGGGTGAAAATTACACCATCTGGGTCGGTTCAGCCACAGGTGGAGTATGGAAATCAACAAATGAGGGAACTACATTTGAACCAGTCTCTGAATCCATGCCAACAGCATCGACCGGTGATATTGCAATTGATCCGAATAACAGTAATGTGGTATGGGTCGGAACTGGCGAGGCAAATATTTTCAGAAGCTCAAATCCGGGATGCGGGGTTTTTAAAACCACTGATGGCGGAAAAACATGGAATCTGATGGGACTTGAAAACACCTATACTATCGGGAGGATAAGAGTTAATCCGAAGAATACGGATATTGTCTACGTGGCAGCGACAGGTCATGAGTGGACACCAAATGAAGAGCGCGGATTATTTAAGACTACAGACGGAGGAAAGACCTGGACCAAAGTGCTTTACATTGATGAGAATACAGGTGTGTATGATATAGTCCTCGACCCGAAAGATCCAAATATCGTTTATTGCACAGCCTGGGAACGAATGCGTCTGAAATGGAACGACCCAAGGACATTTGAGACAACCATGAATAATGGTATCTGGAAATCGACCGATGGTGGAAAGAACTGGAAAAAGATCAATGACGGACTTCCTGTCCCTAATATGAGGGGACGTATAGGAATTGATATTGCAGTTTCAAATTCTAAAGTTCTCTATGCCTATGTTGATAATTATGAAATTACCCGCAAGGCAAAAACGGGTGATTTTGATTCTTACGGCCGGCAGAAGAGAGATATTATTAAAGGGGCAACAGTTTTCCGTTCTGATAACAGCGGTGCAACATGGGCACAGGTGAGTGGTCTGACACCTGAACAAAAAACATTCATGGAAAACCTGTCAGCAACATATGGCTGGGTCTTTGGCCAGATAAGAGTTGATCCGAATGATGAAAATGTAGTTTATACTATGGGTATCCATCTTAACCAGTCAACCGATGGAGGAAAAACGTTCAAAACCTTAAGAGGGCCTCATGCAGATCATCATGGTCTATGGATCGATCCTGCAAATTCAAACTATCTGCTTAACGTTCAGGATGGAGGTTTGACAATGTCATACGACAGGGGAAAAACCTGGAAATATCCTATTGAAGAGCTCCCCCTGGCACAATTTTATAATATTGCTTTTGATTTCAGTACGCCTTTCAGGGTGTTTGGTTCTATTCAGGATCATCACAGCTTCTATGGCCCGGTTGATCTGTCACGTGGTCGGGATAATGTCCCTGCCACAAAATTTAAAAACACACTGGGAGCTGAAGGAAGTACGCATGCTATTAACCCTGTCGACAATAATACAATCTATTCAAGCACTTTCTATGGTGCCCTTGCAAGAGCTGAAATAGATAATTATCCGGGCAGTATTAAAGATCTGATTCCCAAAAGATTTCCGGAAGAAGAATCGTTGAGAGGAGAATGGGTGGCTCCTTCGATTATCTCAGCACATAATCCAGATATTATTTATCATTCAATGCAATATGTAATGATGTCGAGAGATAAGGGTGACACCTGGGAATTTATAAGTCCCGACCTGTCATATAATGATCCTCAAAAAAGAGGTGATATTAATTACCAGACAATATCTGTTTTGGATGAGTCACCACTTAGGTTCGGACTTCTTTATGCAGGAACTGATGATGGCCGTATATGGAGAACTAAGGATTCAGGAAAAAACTGGAAGGAAATCAGGAACGGTGCTGTTCCTCAGAAATTTGTTTCCCGCATAGTTGCCTCACTTTATGATATAGGTACTGTATACATGACCCAGACCGGTAGAAGAGATGATGATTTTCAGGTATATATTTGGAAATCAACTGATTTCGGCGATTCCTGGCAGGATTTATCGGGGAATATCCCTGTTGGACCTGTAAATGTGATCCGGGAAGATCCCGAAAACCGCGAGATACTTTATGCAGGAACAGATGGAGGGGTATTTGTAACAAAAGATGGAGGGAAAAAGTGGGATGTACTTGGAAATTTACCCTATTCATATGTTCACGATCTTGCAATCCATCCCCGTGATAATATGCTGATTATAGCAACACATGGAAGAGGTATGTGGGTTATGGATGCCAATCCGATAAATGGAAAAGATAAAAAGAAGAGCAGGGACGATGATGATCCTATGAAGGAATAATTTAAATCGAAATATTATAATATATTTTAACCACAGAGTTACACGGAGTCCCGATAGCTATCGGGATCACGGAGTAACACGGCAGTTTCAAACAGAATCCTGAGATTCTCAATTAGAAAAGGAAAATACTCATTAATACCTCCGTGAAACTCCGTGTGACTCCGTGGTAAATGGATTTCAATTCAATTATTCAAATAGATTAATTTCTCTTTTTGCTTTGATACAGAACCGATTACGTTTGAACTTATCAGGCCTGTGGCGCACAAATCCTCCAGGATTTTAAATACCTTATCGGGTGGAGCAGAGAATAGAAGGCCTCCCGATGTCTGCGCATCGAAGGCTATCATTTTGAGATTATAATCGAGGTCCGGAGAGCAAGCAAGAAACTCTTCGACAAATTCAAGGTTACGGAATGATGCCCCCGGAATGCAACCATCATCAATAAGATCATAAACATTTCCGATCAGAGGCACTTTCTTCATATCGATTTGTATCGAAACTTTGCTTGCTTTTGCCATTTTTAGAGCATGACCGGCCAGACCAAAGCCAGTTATATCGGTTGCACCCCTGATATTATACTTCTTCATTACTTCAGCTCCGGATTTATTCAATAGCTTCATCTGTCTTTTTGCCTCCATTATATCCTCATCCTTTGCCATTCCCAGTCGTTGAGCAGCCATAACAATTCCTGTACCAATTGGTTTTGTAAGGATCAGGAGATCTCCCGGTTCAGCACCTGAATTTGCAATTATTTTCTTTGGATGAATGTAACCAACAACTGCCAGTCCGTATTTCGGAGGAAAGTCATCGATGGTGTGTCCGCCGATGATCCTCACGCCTGCTTCAGTTGCCTTGTCGAATCCTCCTCTCATAATCTCGGCATAGACCTCCATGGGCAGTTTTGCAGCGGGGAACATCATTATATTTAGAGCAAGTACAGGATTCCCACCCATCGCATATACGTCACTTATCGAGTTGACTGCAGCTATCTGACCGAATTCATATGGATCGCTGCAAACCGGGGGAAAAAAATCGGTTGTCAGTACAAGTGCAAGATCATCATTGACCCTGTAAACACCTGCATCATCCTGAGTATCAATGTCGACCAAAATATTTGGATCCTTGGGTAATGGAAGATATTTCAGGATCTCTTCGAGTTGTTTCGGGGGGATCTTGGAAGAGCAACCGCCATGCTCAACAAGTTTAAGGAGATCTACTTTCATTATCAATACCAGCAGTTATTAAATATTATGATTCAACAATCCTTCACATTTATGTCCCCTGACGCTTCTGTCAGGGCTAAAAGCCGAAGGCTGATTTAGCCATCTTGTAGTGTCTGGGGTCATGGTTTTACAACTTTTCCAGCCGATGACATTATCTGTGCGATCTCAAACATATTGCTAACCGTTCCGATATGTATCTTATCCTCAATCGAATAATGTTTAATGCATGTTCCGCAAAGGAATAACACTACTCCCATTTTTTCCAGATCATTAAGTAATTCAAACACTGCTGAATCATTTCTTCCAAGGAATACTCCCCTGTTATAAAAAACAATTTTTGAAGGCAGAATATCGAGGTCATGAATTGCTTTAATGAAATTTGTCATAAGGAGAGAACCCAGTTCAGGGTCGCCTTCTCCCATTTTATCAGAGGAGATAGTAACAACAAAATCACCCTTCTCAAAATGAGGGACATCTGTTTTACAATACTCCTCTGCATTTTGACTGGTAAGTTCCCCGGTTGCCCTGGTTATTGTAAGTGACCAAATCCCATCCTTCTCACTTACGGTGAATGGAGTATTGTTATCTCTCAAAAAACGACTGACATTACTGAATGCTGTCTGATTATCGGTAATAACTATAATTGATTCTCCGGTTGAAGTCTCCTTAAGCGCCCTTTTAGTTGCAATGAGAGGTGCCGGGCAAAGCTGTCCCTTTGTATCTACTATTCTCATTAGTCGTATATAAAAATGAAATGCAAAAGTAATAAAGAAAAGTTGAAAAGTTGAATAAACCCTTAGTGGCCATTTGTGGTAAAAATAAAAACCTTAAACCACGAAGGATTCAAAGAGTATTGAAAAGAAACAGAAAGGAAAGAATTGGGAAACGCTCCGATTATATATCAGGAACATTACCTTTAAATGTTGCATCTGTGAATTTTGATACCTTTACAATTGAAATTGACCTGTTAAACTTTACTGACTAATTAAATGAAAAGATTTGTTATCGCTTTTTTGCTTCTTGTCACATTGGCATTAACGAATTCATTATTTGCTCAAACCAAAACTTATAAGAACGGATTAACCGGTTCTTGGCTTGGGAAGATAAAAACCGGTGCAATTGAACTGAGGGTCATCTTTAACCTTTCCATAATCGAAAAAGACAGTTTAGTCGCAACTCTTGATAGTCCCGACCAGGGAGCAAAGAATATAAAACTCGGACCTGTAACTCTTTCAGGAGTAACATTAAAAATTTCTGCAGGTGCTTTGCTTGCAGAGTATAACGGGACAATCAAGAATGACACTAATATTGAAGGAACATGGAAACAGGCAGGTGCTTCAAATATTCTGAATATGGTAAAACTTAAAACTGCATTCTCAGTTAACAGGCCTCAGGAACCGAAACCTCCATTTTCTTATACATCAGAAGATGTTACATTCAGTAACGATAATTTTAATATCAAACTTGCAGGTACATTAACCATTCCTGCGGGGAATGGACCTTTTCCTGCTGTGATTCTTATTACCGGGTCCGGGGGACAGAACAGAAATGAAGAACTAATGGGTCATAAACCATTTTGGGTTATTGCTGACTATCTAAGTCGTAATGGGATTGCGGTACTGAGATATGACGACAGGGGTGTTGGCAAATCACAGGGAACGCAGTTAAATGCAACATTGGCATTAACGAATTCATTATTTGCACAAACCAAAACTTACAAAAACGGATTAACCGGTTCTTGGCTTGGTAAGATAAAAACCGGTGCAATTGAACTGAGGGTCATCTTTAACCTTTCCATAATAGAAAAAGACAGTTTAGTCGCAACTCTTGATAGTCCCGACCAGGGAGCAAAGAATATTAAACTCGGACCTGTAACTCTTTCAGGAGAAACTTTAAAAATTTCTGCAGGTGCTTTGCTTGCAGAGTATAATGGGACGATTAAGAATGACACTA
>JGI20214J51650_10000451_pt1 | contig 25352 bp, 27 predicted proteins | sample WetSurMetagenome_FD_51650 | JGI IMG/M metagenome (IMG submission 51650) | reverse complement strand
TATGTTACACAAGAAAGTGGCAACTGTGTAGTCCTGAACACAAGACGAGTTTTATTCTCCGTGATTGGGGAAGCGGAATAAAATTCATCCGCGATTGGTTTGTGGTCGATAAATCCTCCGCGATTGGTTTAGATGTACAAAATGTAAAAAAAAGGGCGGGAAAAAGTTTTAGTGCGGAGTATATAAATGACGGCGCAAGTTGCATTGTGGTTTAGCAAATGCAGAGAAATTTACGAAGACCAATCGTTCAATACTTCAATCATTATCCCGCGTATCGACCCGATGGTGAACGACGTACGATACCACTGACGTATGAAATTAAACCTATGGCTCCGGCGTATGAGTTGAGTGAGCAACAGTTGCTTGATGAAGTGGTTGCTGTATTTCGGGATGCTGTGATACAAACGATTGTTGAACATGTTCCAGTAAGTTATTAATAATAATAATACTTATGATTCATTAATTAATTAATTAATTAATTATCCAGTACAACATTCGAAATGCCGCAATGAGGAATGCAGCTCCTGTGGGATCTGGCTTGTTGTTCGATGTGCGAGTTCGGCCATACATTATGCTTCCTCAGAGTTCAGGATATATAACGCTGGACGATCAAAATGAAATCCATGCTGATATGGAACGGTGGATTAATCGTCGAGGACAAGTCGAACGAAGAGTAAATACACGGAATCCAAATTCGTTACGTCGTGCAGTTGCTGAAAGTGTTCGTCGTGGAGATGCGAATCCGCGAGTGATGTATGGATTTATTAACTTGAGCGCTCTTGATGTTGACGTATTTGAATACTTGATGTCGTTGGCTGGAAACTCTGATTTTGCTGTCGATCCATACGAAATTCATTATGGTGTTCAGTTTCCGGAGTTTGTTAATGGACATGGAGATGATGACGAAGATGAGAATGTTGTCGCTGGAAATGCTGTTCAGAAGAAACGCAAATTACGAGGATTGTTTACAGTGACTGAACATTTAACTGAACATTGTTTACCTACGAGTTTATTTGTGGCTACAATTCCTGCTGTTCGAGAAAGGGCGTTGACTGAGATTGAAGATTGGGTTTTTATGATTTGTAACGTACCTGATTCTCAATATGATTTCTTTGATAATGAAGAAAGTGATGGTGACTTGATGAACATTCAACAATTTATCGAGATACATCCTGAGAATCGTATTATCGTATTGATTACTACGCCAGAAGGTGATAAGATTGAAATACTTGCGATTTTTGAATCTGAGAATTGGCGTCCTGAATGGTGTGGACCCGAAGGATACTTTAATAGCAGGATTACGAATCAACGATATTTATATTATCGACATACGAAACGCCGCGGTCATTATTCATGGATTGAAAACATCGAGAAGTTTGTTCGTAGTGTCTATCAGGAATCTCGCGCGAAGATATGCGATCAATGTTTCAAACGGCGGAAACAACCTCGAGTAGCAGTATGCGATCATAAAGTATCAACGAAAAGTCTGCATCGAAAAGTTAATGTTGCCGAATCTCGACGTGATAAACGAAAGAATCGATCTTACTGTTATACGTGTCAGTGTCCCTTTCCTCCATTTGGATATAAGCATACGCACAACATGATCTTTTGTACTGTATGCAAAATCGAAATGCGAAAGGAAGAATATTATTCTCATCGACATTACGTTAATCCTCAAGAAGATGTTGATACTACCTTACCAACCGTGTTTGCTTGGGATTGTGAATCGATGTTCAAAAAAGTTAGAATTCAATCGTCAATTGGAAGTCGACCTTATGCTGTTTGCGAATTTGATGAACATCATGTGAACTTAGTTGTGATAAGAAACATTCGAAATACGGATTCTGAAGACTTTAGCGTTTTTACGTCGATGACTGAAATGGTTGCTGCATTGTGCGAATATTCTGAACAGCGAGAAGGTGAACATGTTTGGTGTTATGCTCATAACTCTTCGGGATATGATACGCGATTGTTATTCAATGAGGTTCGAGCTGCGGGATATGCTATAAACAAGCATCAGTTTTTGGCGAGAGGAACGAAGATTCTACATTTGCATTTATTCAAGGCGAAGGAATATTCGATCCACTTTCTCGATTCTCTTCTTCATATTCAAGGGTCGCTTAGAAAATGTGGAAAGGATTTCGGATGTGAGGAAGTTAAAGGATATTTTCCGTACTTATTCAACCTACCTGAAAATCAAAACTACGCTGGGCCGATTCCCCATGAAGATTATTTCGATCCTCAACATATGAAGAATACTGAAGAGTATAATCTTTTTCGTGAGTGGTATGAAGAAGAAGTATCTCGCCGACATGTTCAAAATGATATCTGGGTGTTTCAAGATGAAATTCGAAAATACTGTATTCAGGATGTCAGAGTTCTTTGTGAGATTCTCTTAAAGTATGAAGCTGCGCATCGATTTGCAACTCAACTTCCTGGACAAGAAGATCCTGATTTCTCTACGGGCATATCACCTTTACGATGCATTACGGCCGCTTCAGTTGCTCAACACATGTTCATTAACCGATTCATGAAACCGAATACGATTGCTTGTCTCGAATATGCTGAACATGACTTTGCTAGACGTGCATTGAGAGGTGGAAGAACTGATGTTAAGGCTAATCATTATAACGGTAAGTTTTTCATTTTATTTTTTAGAAAAATACTAATTATTTTATTAAATTTATTTTTTAGTTGAGGATAAACCTGATTGTCATATTGCATATCGAGATGTGGTATCATTGTATCCGTATTGCCAGTTTTCGAAGTACTATCCTGTGGGAGTACCAGAAATCTTGATTCACGAATATTCGATTCATGGACCTTATACAAAGTATATCGATCGAATTCATGTTCAACCAGAAACTGGGCGAAGTTATGTTCTGAATCGCGATCCACAATTTAATCGATTGAACGTAAAACATTATCCACCAATGGAAGAATGGGATGAATCGCAAAAAACGGAATTCTTACTTGAAGTGACTCGAAAGATCTTGGCTGAAGAGTTTTTTGGATATATTGAAATCGATGGAGAGTATCGACATAATGTTATACATCCAGCACTTCCGGTGTTCTATACATTGGCCGATGGAGATAAAACTGTGTCGGGGCCTGTAAACAAATGTTTGTTTTCATTGAATCCTATCAAGCGAATGGTTGTTACTACGATTGAATTGAAAGCTGCTTTGAAACAAGGATTTGTGATTACGGAGGTTTATCGAATCGATAATTATCAAAAGTCGGATGATGTTTGGAAATCGTTTATTGATACGTATATGAGACTGAAGATTCAATCGTCGAAACCTCCACGAAATCTTGATGAAATGATTAAAGAATATCGCGATCGTTTTGGAATGGATATGACGGGAATTCAATGCGAACTTAAACCTGCTTATCGACAAACATTTAAGATTATCTTGAACTCTTTATGGGGAAAATGGGCTCAACGAACGAACTTTCCTGAACATGAATTTCAGAATTTGAAAAGAGCTTATGGAAGGGATCGATATACGTTTGATATGGCGAGTCATTTAAACGGAAAGATTGTCATGTCTGTTCCTATAATGATAACTAATGAAGATATATATTATTCGAAACGATTCAAGTTTGAACAGGATATTATGGATAATCCTGATCTTAGTCGAATCAATGTTGCTTTAGCAGGATACGTTCCGGCTTGGGGTCGATTGACTTTACTTGAACAATTGACGAATCTTGGTACTTCTATCTTGATGCATGATACCGATTCCATCATTGCTGTTGTTAAGAAATCAGAAATTGATACTAGATTACCTTCAAACTCTACGGTGCTTGGCGATTGGGAAATCGAAGACTATGAATCAAAATATGATATCTTGGAATTTTGTGGTCTTGCGCCTAAATCTTATGCGATGAAACTTCGACATAAAGAGACTGGTGAAATTTCGTATTCGGTGAAAGTTAAGGGAATTCGAATGGATAGATCGACTTCTGATGTTTTGAATTATCAAACGTATCGTCAATTATGTCTTGGTGAAATCGACGAGCTTTGTGTTCCGAACTTTACGTTTAAAAAGGATTTCAAGAATCAAGATGCAATGCGAACCGTACATTTCATTAAGAAGATAACGAGGATTCAGGACACGCAGTTAAAGGGTAAACGTATTGGCAATTACTTGGTTCCATATGGTTGGATTGATGAAGATCATACAGTGATTTCATCTGTTGATTTTAATGAAGCAAATGAAACTGTAAAAGTTCATTATGCTAATCCAAACTTTAGAGATTTAGAAAGCAATTATTTACATTAATAATATTCATTGCTTAAAGGATCCCAAACTAAATCTTGTAAATTTTCTATATACTCGTTTCCGAATTTTACTTTGATTTCTTTGGGAACGACTTGCCAAATCAATTTTGCAGAGTTAACATTTAATGGAGTTGCTGAATTATTCTTTAAATCGTATTTCACGTTCTTCCCAAATATCGATCGTCTCCAGAACAATTTATCTCCGGTAATTTCGCGGCGATAAAAAAGTCCAATTTGATGATCAGTATCGTAATGTAAAAGTCTTGTTGCTAACAATGTTCTTTGATCCATTATTTCATCGTGAGGGTGTTTAGTGAATTTCGCTTTAAACGTTGTCATTTTCAATATGTCGGTAATGCATCGAAAATCAGATTGTTCCATTTCAACTGTAAGGTGAGAGTCAATGATTTTGTTGATGTCTTTGAATATTTTTTCGTTTTCGATTATATCTTCACCTTGTTCACGATCGTCGTCATTAGCTTCATTGTCTTCGACAATTGTTGGTGTGGAACCGCGTGATGATGAATTTTGAAACTTCTCAAAAGGAGATCTATACATTCCGGTAGTAGTGTCGAACCAAAAGTCTTGAAGTTCTTGATAATACTTTATGACTTGTTGGAAATCTGGATAGTCTAGATAGATCTTTGGATGCCATTCAATTGGCCGCTCGGTAACTTGTGGAATTACTTTTCCGGAATAGAAACTTTGGAGTTTGATTTTTCCAGATTCATCAGGGAGTTCTCCATCGAGATCAGAAACAACAGCAATCTTGAATTGGATAAGGAAGGCAATGAATCCAGCGTCTAGTCGTTGCCAATGTTCTTCAGTATCAATGAAATTCAAAGTATAGTTGTGGTGGTCAATCGATTGACATTTTTGTAGACTTCGCACTATTCGTATCAGCGGTAAAATGCGAGAGGGTTTAAGAAGTGGTCTTTGAGAAATAACCATTTTTAAAGATTTTTAGTTACAGAAAAAGAGCAGGGAAAATACAGCTATTTATACTTTTTCGTCTACATCATTATCACATATTTCTGTATTAGGAATTTCGAGGTCATGCTTTATCCAATTATACATTGAGTCAAGTACGGGCTGGCGCTTTCTCGTTCTCGTTAATGGAATAGTGTAAGGAAATTTAATTCCTTCATCCATAAGCATTTTCAAGACGATGTAATGTAACTTTGGAAATCGAAGTCGATTAAAGATGATTTTCTTGTACGTGTTGAAGTTGTTGTGTAGAATATTGAATTTCCCAAGAATTGTTGTACATACGTCATACGGTATTTCATTCCATCGTGGGCCGCCAAGACATGAGATTATCCATGGAATTGAAATATATGTTCTTCTTGCTTTTCGTTTTCGTAAATATCGATAAATGATTTCATACGAGTTTTCTGGATCTTTCATTATTCGATTTCGTAATTTTTTACTCGAACATAGTTTCGAAATAGGAATGTCGGGGGAAGTTCCAAGTACACCGAGAATATGAAAGAGATAGGATCTGAATCGTATTTTGCGACAATATAAATGAGGTTTTCTTTTTGCTTGAGTTCTCTCCCAATAATTGTTTTCGAGTTTATATGTATGTTCGAGATCATCGTAGACGTAATAATCCTCGTATTCAGGATAGATGTGTTGATGTTTTATGTCGGCTTCACTTTGCTCTTCTTCCGATGTCTTGAAGCCCGACGTGTCAATGAACAATGTTCCTGAATTGTTATGCTCGTCAGCGATGAGCGCTTGTTCGACTTCAAATGCTTGAAGAAGTTCCAGATACGCGTGAGGAATTTTATGTGGGGTTTCATCTTGAGGAAGTATCAATTGACAATGGGGTTCCATAGATTTGACCCTATTAAATATCGATCGGTGGCTCCAAAAATTGGAAGAACAAAAGGATACCACATGCCTTATATATACGAGCGGAATTCAAATCACATGAACAAACAAGGCGGATACGACCCATCAAATGAATTTATTAGGAAACATTATCGACAAATCAAATCGTACATTCCTTCATTAGCAACAAAATTTTTCGAACCGAAAAATCAGGATTTAACACCGAATCAAATTGGAGCTTCAATGTATGAAGGACAACGACTCGAGAGAAACACTATCGATTTTCATATCCCACCTCATGTCATGCAAATCATTCCAAAGAATTTACGACCGCCAAATGATGGAGCGTATGATTCAGAAGCAACAGCAGCAGCAGTACAAGAACAACCAAAACTCCCCGTTAAAGTTCCCGAGAAAATCAAATACCCTGATGAAGTGAAGATTCTTCCTATAACTCGTGAGCAAGAAGAAACTCATAAGAAACGAAAACACGCTTATATTGAAGAAGCTAATATTTATGAAACGAAAGAACAAGAGGAGAGTCCGGCTAAACGACAGAAGCCGTGGTACTCAAAGGCTGCACTCAGTATTTTGTCGTGGTTTAAATCTGCTGGAATTAAATTGTTGAAATGGATTGGCAAAATGATTCTAGAGAATTATCGATACATTGCACCTCTTGTTGATTTCATATTTTTCTTCTTCGATATCGTCTTTCCTGGATCTGGCACACTTGTGAAATTTCTATATGTTATTACATCGACATTAGGTGTTTTAGCAAGTAAAGTTTTATGGTTTACATATGAGACAATTAAATGGAATGACGGAGAAAATTTCTGGTCTTACGCTGCAAGAATTATCGGTGGAATATTTATTAATTTAGCTTGTGCAATTCCGAATGTCATACTTCAAGTATGTCAATTATCAAGATTTTATTTGATGGGGACTTTAGAGACAATTCAACAATGGAATACGCTTCTTGGAACTATTGCTATTGATATTGCATTAACTCTAATGAAAGTATTTGGAGTCTGGGGAAAATTATTGAAACCGTTATGGAATTGCTTGCTTTGGGTATTTAAGACTCTTGGAACGTTTATGGTGAAACTTATATTGAATGCGTCAATGAGAGTTGATATGGTTTCATTCTTGATGGTGATAAGCTATGTCGCCGAACAAATGGGAATCAGTCAAGAGAAGCAGAAGATTGTTGGTGAAACTATCGTTCAAAAAATCAAGAAGATTTATGATTTTATTCGGCCTAAAGTTGAAGCCAGTCTTGGTGCAGCTGATCAAGGAGAGTTCGATGAAGATATTTTTTATGATGCTATTGAATCGTTTGATCAAAATATTGTTGAAGAAGAAGTTTTCCATGACGCTGTGGAACACCTACCTCAAATTGGATCGGTTAAAATTCCTGATAATCCTAATGTCTCTCCTAATTGGTGGGGCGGAAAAATACCAAGTTCGATAGGTCCGACAGTTCCTGAAACAAATTTCAATCCAATCAATAATCTACAGAATAATGCCGCAAATGCATATTTGGGTTCTGGTATAACTGGTATGGCTGTACCTCAAATTTCTAGTTGAAAATTAGTATGTAGTATACGAGTAAATACACACACTTGCACTTTTGCAGAGCGATTGCTAAATAATTTCACAATGGCTCAAATGTATTCTTTTCAGCAGGATATTGAGGAAGTAATTCCATGGAATGCTTCTTATCCGAATCCAGCCCAAGCAAGTCCAGGATGGAAATCTGTAGTAAAGTTTCCACCTAAGAATGGATCGAATTTCACGAGCAAAGCTCTGGGAACTCCAATCAGGATTGAACTTCCAGCTCAAGGATATTTAGATCCTAACAAAACTGTCTTGGAATTTGACATTCGAATCTGTAAATCAACAGCGGATCTTGGAAGTGGAGGAACTTCATCGTACTTGAGGAACTGTAGATTCCAGAACAACATTCAGTCGGTCTTCTCTAGAGCAACAGAATATTATGGATCGATGGTTATCAATGATGAATACAGTTACAACGTTAGAAATCGTGTGTTTACTGAAGCCCTGGGAACAAGCACAAATTGCTATGCTGATCAATCGGCAATCACAGATGGAATTGGTGGAACTCGAGTTGTGTATGACGATAATGCCGCGTATACAACTATTGTCAATACTCGAAACCACGGCATTCAATCTTTCAACCCAAACACAACTGCAGTAGTTGCAGCAACAACAGCTACTGTCAGTACTAGTGGAATTAAGCAACTTGCTGCTAGTTCACTTTACACCGGATACAGAAGATACTGTGTCAAGTTGACGACTGGTCTTTTCTCACAAGGAAAATTAATTCCTCTTCAATGGCTTGCATCTCAATTGGCAATTGAATTAAACTTGGCACCTTTTGAATCTTGTGTTACTGCTGACACTTGGTACGATGCCAATCAATACTATGAAATTGCAAATGTCAATTTGATTGCAACGATCTTGAATTTCGATGACAGATATGAAGCGGGATTTGTCGCGGGTTTGGAACAAGGTGGAATTCCTATAAAGATGACATCATGGGATTTCTTCCAGTACAGTTCTTTAGTTGGATCATCTGTTCAACAACAGTTGCCTGAAAGACATCGATCACTGAAAGCTATCTTTACGGTTTTGTTACCACCTGCACAAATTGGAGCTGGAGCGACGACAGTAAAAGGAGCTCCTATTGATTCACATGCAATGCTTCAATCGTCTACAGGATACTCAAATGGTGTTGTCACTGACAATTCATACTTGATTAATTATCAATTCCGAGTTGGACAAAGATACTTCCCGTCTCAACCAGTAACATGTGGAGATACTTCTTACTCTAATGGAGCAGCTGAAGCATATATCGAATTAGCAAAGGCACTTAATATTCTTGGAGACACTAGATTGAGTACTGCAGTCACTCCATCAAGATGGTGTAGATTCAAGGATCCTAATTACGCAATGAGTTATGCTTACGACTGGGTTGGTGCAGAATATGGTGGTGGAGCTGTTCAAGGAATTGGACAGTATGGTCCATCTTTTTTCGTCTTTGCAACTTCTTTCGAAACAAGCGATGGATCCGAAGTCTCGGGTATTAATGGAGAAGAGCAAAACGATATTTTCATGACTGCCGTGTGGAATGCTGCTCAATCAAGTTCATGCAGATTAGAAACATTCGTTGCTTATGATTCGTTGTTGATTATTGAAGCTGATAACAGAGTTAAATTAGTTTATTAGTATAGAATGAAAAAACTTTTATATGTGTCGGTTAATATAAAACAAGGATGTCGAAAAATAACAAACTCGTTCCGGTTGAACCATATGACAAATCTAGTACGACAACATATATATCTCAAGTTCAAACACTTGGAGTCAATGACATTTATGAATACTCTACGATATTTCTTGACTCCGCTGAATATGAACAAGGATCAAAAAATCGTCCGAAATTTCAACTACGTACTCCGATACAGAATGTAGTTGGAATTAAAGTTGTTTCAGCTACAATTCCTTTTTCATGGTACACTGTTCATACGGGCAATAATACATTTACGATCGTGATGAAGAATACGACATCTGGAGTATACACTGCAACAACAATTACATTGACTCAAGGATCATACACAGCAAGTGAAATGGCAACTGAACTACAATCGAAAATCAACACTGCATTAGGAGGATCTTTAATGGCAGTTACATTTTCTGCTATTACGGGAAAGTTTACATTCACATATACGTTTTCCGCGCCGAATCATTTCTGGGGATTATGGTTCAGTAAATACACTACGTCTCCTGCAAGAATGATCGGAATGTTGGGAACGACAGTTAAAAATGACACGTATGCAGCAGGACATGAAACTGATGCAACATATATAAATCTTGCAGCGATCGTCTCAACAACCGATGTCTTGACATCACCATACGTTGCAGATTTAATGGATTACCAGTACATCATGTTGAACGGAACATTAGGAGGAAGATTGAACCAGTATGTAAGAACGAATGGTCTTTCAACTCCAGACCCAGTTGTCATTGCAAAGATTCCCGTGGCCGGACAACGATTTCAGTTAATGCAGTATACCGACGATGATCCACAATATTACTATGAGTTCGGAAATCAAACCTTACAACACATGGAATTTTATTTAAGTACTGGTTATGGCGAAGATATTATTGATTTCAATGGACTTGCGTTTCAAGTTAAACTTGGCGTACTTACAGAGAAATTACAACGCACTGTTGAAACATCTAGAAATGAATCAGGTGGCACTTCATTAACTAAAAGACAAAGAATGCTTTAGTATGTTCTATTTTAGTAAAAATAAAACATGAGTATAACAACTATTAATACTCGTCCACGACCCCGTTATGATCCTTATTGGAAGCCCGGTGGTGCCGGCACAAAGTATCAAGGAATTGCAAGATTCAAAGTAGATGAAGGACCATATAGACAAGCAACACATGAAATTCAATATCAAGATCGAACAAAACATAATTATGTCGGATTTCCAGTTGTTGGTCCTGCACCTGGAATGTCAACATATCAAGCCAAAGCAGTTCTTATTCACGACAATATGATTGCGGATCCACAAAGAAGAATTCCACCACATGGAGCAAGATCGAATATGATTGTCGGAGCAACGATGTTGGGAGATGAAGAATACACTCCAACATATAGTGGACTTGTTCCTACGTGGTTTAAAAACTTTTTCGATCGATCAAAAGGACCTAATCCCGCAGAGGAATTATGGAAAAAATCACAGCAGCCATATTACGTTCATGGACCTACGAATAAAGTGCCTACAAAGACATCTGAATCAGCAGTAGCAGAACCTGGACCAATACCACAAAATCCGCTCAAAGAATTACCACAATTTCCTGGACAGATGCCCATTGAGACTGCAAAGAATTATCCAATGATTCCTACGTCTGGAACTACAGCTTTTAAACCTAAAGAAACAAGTGCGGTGATGAGTAAAGAACTTATGGATCCAAGCACAATCTATGGCCAACCAAAAGGTATTGCTGCGACGCAGAATATTTTTTCAAGTCATGTAAGGTAGGACTGTAAAAAATTATGTTAAATAAAATGAGAAAAATTTATTGTTATTTTCAAGTTATGGTGAAATGGTTTTACCAAAACCCAAACAAGAAAATCGAGAAATTGCTAGTGAATCTCAAATCACTCATTTACCCGAATTGCCATCTACAACTTTAAAACATTATCATCTTCCTGCACCCGCGCGTACGCTCGTTCCCACAACGAAAAATGAAAAAGAAGCAGTTGCTAAACTTGTTGATGAAAAATCATTCTTTGACCGAATTCCTAAAATTACTGCTGAACCTTTAAAACGATTACTGTGGGACATAACAAAGGATTGGTACTCGATTCTTGTTTCAGAAACAACAAAGACTGCTTTTCAACTTGAGAGTGATACGCTGAAATTATCAAAATCTATCTGGAATTTCAGTCGAAAGTTAACATCGGCGATATATGGATCTGCGACTTCAACTACTGAATATGAAGCTATAGTAAATGCAATTTCATCAGGATTACAAACTTGGTATAATTCAGCATTGGATTTATTGGCTGATAATTCATCGAATGATATTGATGAATCAGATTTGATGGCGAAGAAGATTTCGGCTATTGGACAAAAAATATTAAATGAAGTTGGTATAACGAAAGAAGGAATGAAGAAAATGATTTCAAAACTCAGTGTCGATCGAAACGTTTTCAAAACTCTATATAATAGAGCAGAACCTATATTTAATGAACTTGTCAACTTGTATGAAAAACAATCGAAAAAAGACATGGAGATTTTACTTCAAGACACGGTGTCTGAAACAAGAAAGAAATTATCAGAATCTCTGGGAGAAAAATTAAAACAGAAACTCAGAAAAGTTTCAGGTCAAACTCGAATCAGAAAATCGAAAAATCCTTTACTGAATGTTGATCAAGCGAACAAGAAGGAATTAACAACAATGAAAAATCTTCCGAAATCTTTACAGACATTGGCAAACAAAAACTCATTGGGTTTGACTTCTGAGGACATTTCGAATATTTATGAAATGTGTAATTCTGATGATCCGACTATATCGAACTATGCAAAACAAATGGTTGTTGAAGCTGCTCGTGGAGAAGTTCTTCAACCAGGAATCGTATTTCAAATATTCACTGCATACATGATATCATTGGCATTTAGAGGAATAAGACGCGGAGGAGGATTGTTCGGCGCTGAAGGACGAAATGTCGCTAATGCAATTCAACCAATTGCTGAAGGAGTTTTAGTTCCAATCGTCAATGAAATATTACCTAACGATTATCGAATCTTGATTAATCAAGTTGCACCAGATGAAGCCGAAACAGTTGTTCAGTATACACTAGCTAAAATTCAGGAATTCATTACATCATTTCTTAATGAACATCCTCTAGTCAATGAAGTTTTACACACTTATGAACAAGGATTTCGAATGGGTGTAGGTATACAATAAATTAATATGTAACGATTCTAGTAGAAAGAGAGAGAACACTTGAAAAAATAAAAACATGGATTGGTTACGAAGAATATCCGAGGGCAGTGGACATCTTAGAAAGTTAACAGAAAATGCTAAAAAGATTTACGAGACTGGAAACGAGATGTTTGGTGCTAAACAACCAACTGTTATTCCTGGAGATACAGTCAATCCATATCTCGGAGCGGGGATAGGACGAAACATGGGTGGTTGGAGTCAACAAGGAAGAATTCGACGAGGCAGACGAGCTGATAAATTACCATATAAACCAGTAGCTCGTAGACCTTTAACTCCTGCATCACAAGCCGCTGTTCAATCAACGATCGGTGGATCACATCGGATTGGAAAACGTAATGAACAAATGGGCAAGGCATTAGCGAAAATATATAATGGAAAGCAGCAGCGGAAAATATCTCGAATAACAAAAAAGAACAAGTGACCATCAAAATTTTTTGCGATAAATAAACCAATCATACATAGTATGACAACTTTTTAATATTATGTAATATTACTATATAAAGACAAACATATCAAGATGTCTAAAAGAAAATTTGGAATACCCAAAAAGTATAAATAGGAGGTACAAGCACTTGCTTTTTTTTACTCACCTGACGAAAAAATGATTTACACAACGGACGTTGATAATATCGAGCAACTCTCGAAATTCTTCAAAGGCGAGGGACCTGCTCCTGAACCTAAACCAAAAGCACCAAGAAAACCACGACAAACGAAAACGACTACTACTACCTCGGATGGTCCTAAATCAGTCCGTGGTCGAAAACGTCCAGTTGTTGATGAAGAATTCATCGAATCGTCTGATTCAGAAATTGATGGTCAATTTGCTCCAAAATCTACAGTCAGCGGTCGCGGACGAAAGAGACAGACGACTTCCACCCGCCCTCGATCTCAATCCACGAATGCTAAAGGAGCTCGAGGGCGTCACGTCACTATTGACTCTTCAACAGACATCGAAATATCCGAGAACGAACATACATCTTCTGATTCTGAGTCGAAACCTGCTAAGAGAAAGCGATCAACTTCAACTAAGAATAATCGAGTCCGAAAAACTAAGTCTACAAATGATGATGGGACAACTCGAGATTCAGAATTGGATATCTCGGAAAATGATTCAAACGTTGAGGACGCTACTGACGACGTACCAAAGAAAGCTAAGCGAGCAAGAAAAAGCAAATCACAATCTGCTGCAAAATCTACTTCCGCTAACAAGTCTGGACCCGGTCGTAAACGACGTACTGATCAAGATTCTGATATGGAGGAAGACATTTCTGAGCAATCAGATAAATCTGTTTCAAAAGTTCGAACTCCGACCAAGTCTCGGCCAGCTAAACCTCGAACTCCAAGAGCTCCCAAGAAAGAGCAACGTGAAAAATTACCAGTTGAATCTGATACTGAACCATCTAGTGGCACTCGTACGTTTGACTTTACTGAATTTTATTCTTTAGTGTATGACGACATTTAACTTTTAAACCACCAAAAAACCAATATAGGACGCAATGATAACAAGTCAAATTCTACTCCTACGAAAAGAGTGAAAGCCGATCCTGCAGTTGTAGCTCAAAACAAACGAGCAAGAATGTTGACGAACATCTTCATGGAAATGTATAAAGATAAAGTGAAGCAAGAAAATTTGAAGATTCCACAAAAAGATATTCGAGCCGTTGCACAATTTCATGCCAAGGAAAATATGAATAACCCTGAGATTATTGAAACTTATGAAGAACATAAAACCGAACCTAAAGCACAAATCGAAGAAAGTATAGCTGCAAAAATGCTTCGTAAAATTCGTGGATTGAAGTAGAAAAAATAAATTTGATTTTATTTCTCTGTATAAACTTTTGATATTGGTGGCGTTGGAAATCTATGCATTTGATGTGGAACAAAAGTATCCCCGCGTGCGTGATGTACATGCGAGAAATCATAAACTGGCAAGATTGTTTCAAGAGCATAAGCACTGTCTCGAGATTGATTTGTAGGTACGCCAGATTCAATTTCCAATGGAGTTGATTGGAAAGGAATGTGGTTCGGCGATGTCAAGTAGTAGCACCCGTATCCAAATAGTAAGAGTATAGAAGTAAACAGTATCAAACAGGCTAAGGTTTCCAGAATGGTTTCTAGAATAGACATTTCTAAAATTGTATAAAATTTTTATAGGTGTTAAAAATATAGAGAAAAATGAGAGGAGGAGAAAAACGAAAACAGACAAGCGATGTTGATAAATCAAACAAGAAAACCAAGAGGACAGACTTGACAATCAAACCAGTTCCAATCCAAGGTAAATTGGTCTTCTGTTTCACTTGTAAAACAACATATTAATTAAAATGAATTTCTTAAAAGTTAATGCTAAACATCCTGACGTTCCATTCAAAGAAGTTCTACCTCAACATGAATTCACACTTGGTATTATATCACCTAAAGGAGCGGGGAAAACAACGCTGATTGTCAATTTATTGGAATTCTATAAAAAATATTTCGAGACGATTATTGTCTTTTCTCCAACGCTATATGCCGATGATAAATGGGACTATGTGAAAAAGTTACCGTTATTATCAGAGAACAAGAGATTAGAGAAATGGATTGAAAAGCAAAAACGAATGAAAGACAAACGGACGTTTCGAGTATTAATCAATCCACCACCTGCTAAACCTGGAATGACGTTATTTCAACCTCGAGATAACACTACCTTGAACTCAAGTACAAATCCAAAAATGAAAGCCGGCGAAAAAGAATTTGATCCTCATATTCCTAAACACTTAATGATGACTGAATATGATGAGAGTACACTGGAGCAAATTGTTGAAGAGCAGGAAAAGCTTATTGAATCATTGGAAACTGAAGGAGGCACAAAACATCTAGCTAATCGAATATTAATTATTTTCGATGATTTGGTGGGATCGACATTGTTCTCAGGAAGAAGACAAAACCCATTCAAGAAAATCAACACGACACATCGACATTGGAGTATGTCAATGATAATGGTATCTCAGGCATACAAGGAAATCCCTAAAACTGTTCGAACGAATTTCTCTGCGATTATCATCTTTGAAATTCCAAATCAAAAGGAACTTGAAGTTATTTATGACGATCATCCAATGCATCTTGATTTCAAACAATGGACTAAAGTTTATGAATACGCAACGACCGGCGCATTTAATTATCTCTATATAAATTATCAACGACCAAAGGAATTAAGAATGATGAAAAACTTTACTAAAGTTATTTTCTTTAAACAAGAAGAAACAAATGAAAAGGATCTTTTAAAACAACAAGATCAAAAGAACAATAAAATTTCAGCATGACTTTTTATTGTATTTTACCGATTGTGTACTACTGTACTATGACCACCGAAAGAACAGACGAAAGACTATAGTGTGACAAAATAGAAAGAACAAAATAGAAAAAACAAAAACAAGCATCAAAAAAGAGAATAGCAGATTATTACCCATCGAATTTCCGCCCCGGTATGAAAAGTGTAGCTCCCATTTTAAAACTGAAATAAACCTTTACCCAGTTCGCGAATTTAGCCAAATAGAAAAATAGTCAAGTACGTTTGTGGTCCTCGCTAATCGATTTTCACGCAGTCAGACCTGACTATTGTTTTTTAAGATTTCATTGTTTAATTATTGCGTATTTATCAATCGCCATTTTTTGGAGACTGATTCCCGCGCGCATAGCTCCATCGTCGTTCTTAACGAAGTAGATCGAGAGATGTGCTTTGATCGAGACTTCATCGTTAACAAGGAACTTGCGTTTCATGTCGTCCTTTGAAGTACGAATTCCATCGACACGACAAACGATTTGAGCGGTGTCCTTTGGATAAGGTTTGAAACCCAGAGTCATAAAGTCGTAGTCATTGACCAAGGAATTCGGGTACACGGATTCTGGTGTGAGTCCGCACAGTTTGGCTACTTTCTTGATAACTCCCAAACTGAAAGTTTTCACAGCGTCAACATCTTCAGGAAGGACTTCAAGAATGATCTTAGAAACGTCGCCAAACGTCGAGTTTTGAACTTCAGAGATGACCTTCGCATCGAATCGAATAACGGGCTTTGTGTTGACATCGTTATAGGTAACAGACACGCTCGTATGTTCACCATCTGCAAGTTCCGTTGGTCCTTTTGAATTCGCCGGTTTAGGACCAAGCATCAATTTGTCAAAATCGAAATCTTTAAGATCGAGAAGCATTTTTGATTCGATAAATCCGTATGTCGTTAAATCCGTAAATCCTTAGCAGTCAAACGTTGACGTTATCGTTTTCGACTTTGAGAAAATGTAATTGCAAAAACAAAGTGCGAAGCATACTCCTATTTATATAAAATTTCAAAACATTGATTGGGAATTATTTTTAATTTTATCACGTGGTGTAACAAAAACTAAATTCGCTATCAAACCAAAAAAGGCCAATGTCATTATCTACAATCAACTCCATCGTAGCACCATGTATATATCGATTATGATTTTTTCCGCCGCCGTAAATCATCATATTCATAGCGAAACAATTAAACATCGCTCGACAAAAGAATTTCAAATCTTTCGCAAAGTCCGACACGACGTAACTCTCGCTTTTCAAATCCCATGTTCGATCCCAGAAACTTTGTCGATCGTATTCTGGATAATAGTCTTTATCGATAAGATTTCCGCATTTCAACAAATTGTCCATGTTACAATCCTCGATATGAACTAATCGACAATTCGTCAAAGGCATGCAATTGTGACATTGCCAAATCTCCGGTCCATTTTCAGCCCGTACAACACATCCGCGATTGCCAGTCATTAAGATTCCATCGCATTCGAAATAATAGCCGAACCGAAAAGACGCGTGCAAATAGATAAAGTTATTCATACTTTGCTGAATACATGTACAATCGGATAGTCGAGATATCGATGTCGGCATTTTCGATTGAATTATCAAAGTCTTCGCCTCTTCATTCGTTACAAGCTTCCAGCCCGCGTTACAAATAAATTTCCACATGGGTCGAAATTCGAAACAACGCCACCGGTAGACATACCCTTTTCGAATGAAATCGTCGATAACGTATTGCAACACAATGTAAAGTATCTCAGGAGAAGACTGGAGTTTCTTCACAAGGTCTTTCGTTATCTCCGCTGGCGGTGTATAATTCTTATCGTAATCTTCCAACTCAGCGTCGTCATAAATGAAGTCTTCGTGATGCGTCGATTGCGATAATAACGTCACTTCGCGCCACCTCGACTTGTCTAATACTGAACGCGGTACGGAGTTCGATCCTCGAGTGTCCTCAACAAGTCGATTATCGATTTCTTCATATCGTACCAAGTAGCAAAGTTTTGGAATGCCGTTTCGCCGAAAGAGTTTCACGCCCCAAGTTCCCCGCGATTTTCCCATACCGAATTTTGAGCCGTATCCACTGATTCTCGATTCAAAGTCCATCGTTTTCGTGCGCGTAAAAATGAAAATTTCAAAGTGGGCGCGCTCATTTATTTATACAAAGTTTCCCCTGCACAGTTTCAAGTGATAATATTACACAAAGACTTTTATGGCGAATTTTTTGTCATCTAATTTCCCGCGCTCAATCAAATTATTGTGTACACCCCAAACTTTGAACTTGGCTATAAAAGACGAATTTTTTGTCATTTATTTTTAACTTTCAATCAACGAAAATTTACGGCAAGTTGTGGCGTAAAATTTATTAATAGAATATAGAAGCGTAAAGTAAAAATAACTTTCAATCAAAAATGTGGCAAAAGTTAAAAATAACTTTCAATCAAAAATTTGAGGCGTAAATTTATTTATAGATTTCGAAACAGTATGTTTCATAAATACTAAAAATAAATGCCAATCCGGAAAGGCAAAGATAAACGCGGAAGTTATATGCGATGGGGAAAAAGAAACAAATATTACTTTAATCCAAAATCGAAAATATCTCAATCTCTTGCAAAGAAAAAAGCGGAAAAACAAGCAGTAGCAATTTATGCTTCAAGATGGAAACAAAAAGTAAAACAAAGTTTTATTCATATCTGTAAACTATATCTGATTTCATAAATGCAATATTTGAAATAGATTTAACTAAATGTAAACCGGGGTGAATTAAATCAACAGACTCAAATTGAAAATTTACAAAATACTCTTCGATATCTTTCGGAATATAAGATGCATACTTATGTATCGGATCTTGCGAATCGATAACTTGATCATAACTCTCGATTTGCATATACACTATTAAATCAAAAATTTAGATTTTTACAAGATATAATTCAAATGTTTTTTACCTTCACCAAAATGCAATATAAGTTCTCCTGGAGAAAGAAACGGTTTATCGCGATAAGGCTTTTGACTCGAAATAAGTTGCGTCATGAATCGTAGTAACATCGAAAGGATTATTATGACTTCAGGTAATTCAAAAACCTCGGATGAAGTGATATAGGCTGAGAGATTCAATTGCTTACTCGGAGTGTCGAAATAAGATTCACTGTTGTTTGACAGTCGCTCTGAATTCGAAACATAAAAATGCGCAAGAGTACCCTTGAGAGCAAACGGAACCGATTGAACTATGTCGACAATATACGAAGGATATTTCTCGGTCAGTATACATCGAAGAACTTTTCTCAGAAACTCCATATTCTCATAAAGAAAATGTTTGAATAAGCATCGAAATCTGTTAAGATATTCCTGTTCATCTTCAGCATCTGCAACGACCATTTTAAGCAAAGGAACAATTCCATACTGAAGATCGTATTCAAGAGAAGGAGGATTAAATCGACGAATGGTTTTCTTCTTCGTAAGAGTAACGTTTTCATTATCGTTGAGTTCATTAACCATCTTCTCTAGAGACAATTCACATTCCGTATAAAATCCAAAATATCGAACTTCGCGAATAGTTTCATTGTACACAAAATAAGTCAACAGCTCGTAGTGTGAATCGCAACTTTCTTGAGTTTGATCAATCCCTCTGTCAGACTGACAATCAATTTCACAGTCAGACTTTTCATCAACATTACTTGCGCCAGGCAATACAGTTTCTCTGATTGGGAATTCTCGTTTAGGCGGGATGATCGAAATAGCGGGAAGCTTCCTTTGACGATAATGTCGCTCACTTTTCGAAAGTTTCTCGAGACACCTGATTGCTGCAACTCTTCTTCTTCGTTCGATGATAGGGATCGTTTCGTACGAAAGAGAATCGTCTGAATCGTGCATCTCGTCGTCTCTTCTAGCCACTGGAGACGGAGTAGATACTTGTCGGAGATCCTGATGCTTGCTTTCAGTTGACGGTTCAGAGCTACTGCGATCGGTACGTTCATGTTGTAGTTGACTTGTTGAATCGCCGATCTCGGATGATGACGAAATATCTGAATATTTGGGCCCACAGTTCCACGAGGAGCAGAACATTGCTGACGATTGCGGTGTCCCAGTTGTTGTTGATTCGATATCTCCAAAGGTTGAAGTGTCGTGGCCGCTGGACTTTGCATAGGATGACGTTGAGGAAGAGGACTTGTCGGAGACGACTGTTGAGTCAGGGGAAGATGAAAAGATTTCGTTCTTAATTGCGAGCACCGTCGTGGAATGCTTTTCGTCCTCATTCATACAAAGAAGAAAAATCGACGGGAAAGTGACACTATTTATATTCATGGATGACAATCAGTGATAGGTGAATTTGTTTTGTAACTTTCATTTAACCTTTTATATACTAATTATATTATGCATCAAGAAAAGTGTCAGTTGGTAACCAGCTGTGCCAGGCAGAACAAGAATAGTTATAATCAACACAAGTATAAACAGCACTAACATATCCAATCAGTCTCGATGGATTAAATGTTAATTTCAATCCCGTATTCCCATTAATAGTATACAATGATGGTGTAATGTCATTTGTCGATCTGCTGACAATATGTAAAAATTCATACCAATCGTCACTTCCTCCATTCCAATGTGTGTACCGCAATTTAAAATAATCATTGTAATATGATGTTTCGTCGTATATGTTAAATATTTGAACGTCAATGTCCCAAATCACATAGGGATCTATTTTCAATTGTCTTCCAAACGTAATATATGTGGTTGCCGCGAGTAATCCAGAATATGATTCTCTAAAACTGTAGTGTGGAGCAACTTCAAAATTCGTATTGGAATATCCAGGTCGTAATGCTGTTTTGTATACTCCAAGTCTAGTATCTCTTCCCAAGAAATTATCTCCCTGCAACGATCCAGTAGTAATAGCTCCGCACGTCAACGTTCCATCAACTCCAAGATCCTGCTCTACTGTTACATCTCCTTGAAGAAGCGTTGCACCAACTGTTTGTAACGCGCCATAAACAATTAAATTCTTTGCCGCCGAAATATTGTCCCCAAATGTTGAAACTCCATCGACATGTAAATCATTTAGTATTGAGACGTTGTTTACAGTGACATTTTCATCTCCCTCCCAACCAAACAAAGATTGAACTTTAACAGTTGGCATTTAATTGGTTTTTACTTAATTACATCATACAAAAAATCATACAAATATTTTTCCTAATTCATGAGCTAGTACTCTACAGTACTCCATATTCCTCTCTTCTGTCCATGCTCCATATGAAGTATAGTTTGATGAATCAATGATCGGACATTGAAATAGAAATCCTGCAATAGCATAAGTAACTTCGTCAAGGCCTAACCAGTTGTATGCCGACGACGCTGAGTTTAATGTCAAAGGATCATTGCTTCGAGGTGGATAAGTTATCCAGATTAACGGGCCAGTAAATTTTGTTTGCCATTCGATACATGCCAATGCAATTCCATTAGATACAGTTGTTGTTAAAGCGTCATAGGAATACGATGTTTCACTTTGCGGATATTCTCCCAACTCTCGATCTGCATCGTAATCATAAGCCCCAATCATCACAATTCCTGCATCGTATTTCGCTGGTGTCGCTGTGATTATATCTTTTAGGTAAACAGTTGAACCAGCAGGAGTCGATAATCGGGCGAAAGAACTTGCATATACATCAGCGTCTTTCAAGTTGAGCATTGATTTCAAAATCGACGGAATCGGAGTAAGACTTGGAGTTGTCCATCCAAGCATGGATACATCTCCATAGAATGCAACAGATTTTCCGTTAAACCAATTAATTTCTGGCATACATCCATTCATACAAGTCACATCGAATTTACTGCAACAGAAACTATTATCAATTAAAGTTGCCATTTATATTATTTGCAACATATTAATTCGTAATATAACATAATTGCTTTGCTAAAAATCTAGCTAGTCTTCTGTGTCCGTTAATGTTTAATGTTGTTCCGTTTCCATAAATGTTCGTTCCCAAATTTGAATTATCGATCTGCGCTTTTCTTCCATCCACAAAAATTGCATTTGATGTAGGGCATGTTAAAAATGAAGTGTGATAATCCAGCATATTCGATTCAACAACAGCAATATGTTCATTAACGTGTGATAATGGAGATACAATGACCAAAGGTATCGATTGAGCATATACAGATAGCCATGTAGTAATAATCGATAAAACATTTGTCATAACTGTCGTTACTCCTGATGAGACCCAGGTCGTAGTTTCTGATGATTCATCAAGATCATAGCCTTGAACAAAATCAGAGTATCCAGTAACAATAATCCCAAGATCAGGTTGTCGCCAATAACCCTGTGCAGTAGCAATTTGTCCTGAAATATATGGTGATCCAACTGGTGAAATGTATGTATCATTTGCAGTGAAATCAATCACATTAGCTCCAAGAATTTCTCCAAGAAAAGAAGTATACTGGCGCGCAACCGTTCCGTATTTCTCTCCAAATACATAAATTGTTTTTCCTTTCCATTGATTGAGATTTGCAAAGACACCGGTTCTTGATGTCAATGTAGAGTCAACAAGATAATTTTGCATTTTATATTTATCACTCATATTAATTTTTAATTTCCTCGAAGATATATCTGACCTAATCTTTTAGCGATAAACCTTGCAAATCTTTCATCACCTAAAGTATTCAAACTAATATTGTCACTTGAATAAATTGTGTCTTGTAAATGAGCAGCTCCTTCAGTGAAATCGATTCCACAATCATCCGCACGTATAGTTGGATAATGATAATATTTATGAGCGTAATCCGTAATTACTCGATCTAATCCAAACATCGTAAATGGAGTAACAGCGCCGGTATTTGCTGTAGCTCGATATTTGTTTGGAAATCCAGTAATAAATATTAATGGAATAGCTGGTCCGAATTTCGCAATAAAAGCTGTGATAGCAGCATTTATTCCACCGGTAACTTCAGTCTCATCCGTGCTCAATGCAGTCGAACTCAGTGTTAATGGAGTACCACGATTCTGGTTCGTTACATGATCTTGATATCCACAAAGAACTAAAGCCGCATCAATTGGTTTGCTCGAACTCGCAGTAATTTGATCGTTTAATTGATATGTATCACTAGCATCTACAAAGTGTGTGCCATCGACAGAATAATTGATAATTGATTCCAAGTCTAAATAATCAACCAATAGATCCACCCATCCAGTACATCGCTCGTCTCCATAAACATTGATTCTTCGATAACGCCAATGATTGATTTGAGGAATAACACCGTATTGTGTACCAATTTGATTTTTGTTCAACATATCAATTTCTGCAATGGCCGCCATTTTAACTTTATGGTATTTGCACACATTATTCTTTAATATGTATATTTAGAGTAAGAACAAGTACTGTATAAATAATGCCATCAACAGCAATTCAAAATTTATCAGGCTACGATACTACTCGATCAGATCTTCTTGTTAATGGAACACTGTACACGAGATATGTAAACTCTGATAATGGAACAACAGCATTCCTAGACAACACTACATATTCTGGAACATCACGACACACTGGAACGATCTATGCCGACACTATCGACTTTAATACAAGTGGAACAAGCACTACAACTTTCCCACACAATGCTGCAGTTTCTGGAAATGTTGATGTTGTTGGAACTACAACTTCTGCTTATATAAATGGAAACACTCGTACTGTACTATCTTCTGGAAACGGTGCTACACCTCCTTTATACATACAACCATTTTATGCGACAGTCGCCAATGGTGGAACAAAAACTTATTTGACATATCAATGGGGATTTGCGACAAATTACATATACTACACAAGAATATTTGCTACTGTATATAACGCTGGAAGAACATACTACGAAGGAATTGTTGTCGCTAATGCAGCAGGGATAAACATTATTACTATAAGTTCAACACTAACAGCGGGTATTACTGTAAGTGCTGCATTTAATACTTCTGGACCGCCTACTGGGATTGTTATTACATACACTAATGGATCTGGATCAACGATGTATCTATCTCATTCTGCTATTAACTTTTTGGGATAATTTTATCCAAAAATAAATATTGTTTTCGTTTATTGATACGTGTTCCAACACCGCGAATATTGTCCTTGATTATACGACCCAGATCCAAACTTGGGAGCTGTAAAAATAATTTATTATTAATTATTTTTAAATTTATTTAATACCTGAACTTCTTCCTGAATGAATTCCAGAAACTTTCTTTTCACGGTTGCCTGGGTTATCAGATTTCACGTCGTATTTCTTAGATTTAACATCTGGTACATTTGGATAATATTGAGTCATGTGGTGATCCATTTTATTATATTCAATCATATTATTCTCATGGCAATGAGGTTACTAATCCTTGTCATGAGAATGATATCTTTTATACATTCAGAGTTCAATCCTCTTCTGCATCAATAAATTCACATAGTTTCTTAATTACATGATATCGAGGATGACGTATATCATATTGTTCATTTGACATTTCAGCATATGTAAATTTACCAAAAGTACCATCTTTTTCCATCGGTACAAATATCGGATCAAAACCATATCCTCTCCCGAATGGTGGAACAATCTTTCCTTGGACAGACGCTTTCCAATACTCCATTTGATCATGATGATGATACCCAATCCAACACGTCATTTCAGCAGTTTGATTTCCCATCTTCTCCGCAAGTTCGTAAATCTTCTGACACCCCATTTTTCGAACAAAGTCTATTTCGTAATATTTACATTTTATTTCGTTACATTTTATTTATTCATACCTTTAATGTAAGGACCAGGCAATCCATCTAATCCGTCGATCGATAGACACGTATCCTCAACAAACAGCCTCGATTCAGGCATCAAAGTCATTCGGATCGCTTCACAACATTTTTGACGAATAATTTCTTGCGGATCTCCTTGAATTTCTGGTATTTGCCACAACATCTTAGTTGAAAGTTCGTAGCCCTTCATAGAACACCATGCACGTTCAACTTGCTTGGCCTTAAATTGACTACACGAAACGTAGTACACTCGTTTCTTCTCGTCATCTACATGCTGAACTTGTGACATTTGCTAAACCACAATGCAACTTGCGCCGTCATTTATATACTCCGCACTAAAACTTTTTCCCGCCCTTTTTTACATCTAAACCAATCGCGGATGAATTTTATTCCGCTTCCCCAATCACGGAGAATAAAACTCGTCTTGTGTTCAGGACTACACAGTTGCCACTTTCTTGTGTAACATACCCAAGCCAAACGTTACACGAGACACGGAATCTTATTGGTTGGTCACGAAAAAAATTTATTCGGTAACCAATCAGAGCTCGAAAAAATCGCCGAAGCCAATCAGAAGCCTGGATTCTTGTGTAATGTGCGTGTAGGGCACATT
>JGI20214J51650_10000450_pt1 | contig 25361 bp, 23 predicted proteins | sample WetSurMetagenome_FD_51650 | JGI IMG/M metagenome (IMG submission 51650) | reverse complement strand
CCGTGCAAGATTACATAGACCAGCTATACAGGGTGGAACATGGTCACTGAACACGAAGTACAGCATATCGCGGAACTTGCCGATGTCGGCATCAATAAGGAGGAACTGGGGACTTTTACTCACCAGTTCAATGCAATTCTTGACTATTTCGACATACTCGACCTTGTCAAAGGCGAACAGGCCCCAAAGGACGCCCTCGTTAATGTTATGCGGGAGGACGAGACCGAGCCCCCGCTTACGCAGGACGAGGTGCTCAGGAATGCCCCTGCAACGGAAGACGGGTTTATCAAGGCCCCCCGGGTGATGTAATTGGCCGCCCATACGCTTTCGTTCGATCCCGATGACCGCTACAATGCCTTCCTCACCACGTGCAGCCGGGCAGAATACGGCACCGGCCCGCTGCAGGGTATCGCGGTGGCAGTGAAGGACAATATCTCCACAGCGGGGATCGAGACCACCTGCGCATCTAAGATCCTGAAGGGCTACATTCCACCCTATGACGCCCATGTTGTCGGTCTCCTTAAAGCTGCCGGGGCAGCGGTTGCCGGCAAGACGAACATGGACGAGTTCGGTATGGGGACCACGACCGAAAATTCCGCGTTTGGCCCCACGCTCAACCCCTGTGACACCCGGCGGGTACCGGGTGGATCCTCCGGGGGCAGTGCCGCGGCAATCGCCGGCGGCATGGTGAAGATGGCCCTCGGCACCGATACCGGGGGTTCCATCCGGTGCCCTGCAGCGTTCTGCGGGATCACCGGGCTGAAGCCCACGTATGGCCGGGTCTCCCGCTTCGGCCTGATCGCGTACTCAAACTCGCTCGAACAGATCGGCCCGATGGGGCGGACTGTCCGTGACGTTTCCACGCTCATGGGCATCATTGCCGGCCACGATCGCCGCGACTCGACATCGCAGGACCGGCCCTTCTCCCATACCCTCAATGCAGACATAACCGGCCTGAAGATCGGCATTCCCGGGGAATATTTCGGTCCCGGCGTTGACCCGGAAGTTGCCTCGGTTGTCAGAAAAGCGATCGGCAGGCTTGAAGAACTCGGGGCAACAACCGTCCCGTGCAGCATCCCGTCCATGCAATACGCCCTCGCCGCGTACTATGTCACCTGTACGAGCGAGGCCAGTTCCAACCTTGCCCGCTTTGACGGGGTCCGGTACGGTCCCGCACCCGATACAAAAAAACCGTGGCACGAAGCCTTCCGGGAAGTGCGCCGCGAAGGCTTCGGGCCCGAAGTGCGGCGCCGGATCATGCTCGGCACGTTCGCGCTCTCTTCCGGCTATTATGGGAAATATTATGCGAAAGCCCAGGTCGCCCGGCAGAATGTCAGGACTGATTTCACCCGGATCTTTTCCGATGTCGACGTGATCGCCGGCCCCACGATGCCGTCCATCGCCTTCACCCTCGGCGAGAAGAGCGATCCCCTCTCGATGTACCTGGCCGATATCCTGACGGTACCGGCGAACCTTGCAGGGATCCCGGCCATCTCCGTTCCCTGCGGGAAGGTACGGGGGATGCCGGTCGGGCTCCAGATCATGGGAAAACACTTCGAGGACGAGCGGGTCATGGACGTGGCGTTTGCGTACGAACAGGCGGTGGCCTGAATGGAAGACCAGGTCATTGTGGGTCTCGAGGTCCACTGCCAGCTGGATACGAAGAGCAAGCTCTTCTGCGGCTGCTCCACGGATTACCGGAGCGACGGGCCCAACACCCATGTCTGCCCGGTCTGTCTCGGCCTTCCCGGAGCCATGCCGGTCATCAACCGGCGGGCAATCGAGTTCGCGATGCGGGTAGCAAAAGCCCTCAACTGCTCGGTGCTTGAAGAATCTGAGTTCTCCCGGAAGAACTACTTCTATCCCGACCTCGACAAGGCATATCAGATAACCCAGTACGACAAGCCCCTCGCTGAGGGCGGTTATCTCGAGATCGAAGGCGATGAGGGTGGGGAGCGGAAGATCCGTCTTACCCGTATCCATGTCGAGGAAGACCCGGGCCGGCTCGTCCATATGGGCAATGCCGAACGGGGCAAGTACTCCCTCGTGGACTACAACCGGGCCGGCATCCCGCTCATCGAGATCGTGAGCGAACCCGATATGCGTTCTCCCAGGGAGGCCCGTAAGTTCCTGAACAAGCTCCGGGCCACCCTTGAATATCTCAGCGTTTTCGATTCCGAGAAGGAGGGCTCCCTCAGGGTTGATGCGAACATCTCCATCAGGGGGAGCGAGCGGGTGGAAGTCAAGAACATCACTTCCTACAAGGGCGTTGAAAAAGCGCTCCTGTTCGAGATCACCCGGCAGAAGAACCTGCTCCGCCGCGGCCAGAAGGTGGACCGCGAGACCCGGCACTTCCTCGAGGCGCGGGGCGTCACCCAGTCTGCCCGGAGCAAGGAGCAGGAGCACGACTACCGCTATTTCCCCGAGCCGGACCTCCGGCCTCTCCGCGTACGGTCATGGCTGGAAAACATCGTCCTTCCGGAACTCCCGGATGCCCGCCGGGAACGCTTTATTGCCCAGTACGGCTGCTCGCTGAACCATGCCCGCACCCTGACCGGCGAGCTGAAGCTGGCCAACTTCTTTGAGCAGGTTGTCAAGGCGGATCCAAAACGGCTGTCCACCCTCGCTTCCACGTGGATTGCAGATACCCTGATCGGCGAGCTCAATTACCGGGGCATGAGCCTCGACCGCGTTGAACCAGCTGCCATTACCGGCCTTCTTGAAATCCTCGAAAAAGGCCTGATTACCGACAAGAGCGGGATCGAAGTCCTGCGGGTCATGCTCGACCAGCGCCTGAAGAACGAGTCCTGCGAACCACCTGCAGCCATCGTAGCAAGGCTCAACCTTGGAAAGACCACGGGGGACACGGGTGCCATCACGACAGCAATTGAAGAGGCCATCAATGAGAACCCCCGGGCGCTCGAGGATTACCGTGCCGGAAAAGGCGGGGCGATCAACTTCCTCGTGGGGCAGGTCATGAAGAAGACCCGGGGAAAAGCGGACCCGGGGGAGCTGAACCGGCTGCTCACCGAATCGCTGAAGAACAAGGGGGTGTAACGGCGTGCACCTCATTGTCGCGGAAAAGAATATTTCAGCCCGCCGTATTGCCGAGATACTTTCTGAAGGAAAAAAACTCACCGAGCACAGGGACGCCGGTGTCTCGACCTACAGTTTCGGCGATATCACCACGGTCGGGCTCCGCGGCCACGTGGTCGAGATCGATTTCGAGCCGGGCTACCAGAACTGGCGGAGCGAGGAGTACACCCCGCGGAGCCTGATCGATGCCAGGACCATCAAGGTCCCTACCGAAAAACGGATCGTTTCTCTTCTCCAGAAACTGGCCCGCAAGGCCGACCGTGTCACGATTGCCACCGACTTCGATACGGAAGGTGAACTGATCGGCAAGGAGGCGTTCGAGCTCGTCCGTGCCGTGAACGCCAAGGTCCTGATCGACCGGGCGCGCTTCTCTGCCATCACGAAGCAGGAGCTGCAGCATGCTTTTGCCAATACCACCGAGCTCGACTTTGCCCTCGCTGCGGCAGGAGAAGCCCGCCAGTCGATCGACCTGATGTGGGGGGCATCCCTCACCCGCTTCATCTCTCTCGCCGCACGGCGGGGCGGGCAGAACATCCTCTCGGTAGGCAGGGTGCAGAGCCCGACCCTGGGGATGATCGTTGACCGTGAAAAAGAGATCGAGGCCTTCGTCCCGGAAACGTACTGGCAGGTAGCGCTCGAGACCGGGAAATCCGGCGAGCAGATTGAAGCCCGCCATACGCACGGGAGGTTCCATAACAAGGCAGAAGCAGAAGGTGCCCGTGACCGGACCCGGGACCCGCTCCTCGTCACCGAAGTGAAAGAGGGGACCAAGCAGGACCGGGCCCCGTCGCCGTTCGACACCACGACCTACATCGTTGCCGCAGCCCGTCTCGGTCTCTCGGCGGCAAATGCGATGAGGATCGCCGAAGACCTCTACATGAATGGTTTCATCTCCTACCCGAGAACGGACAATACCGTGTACCCGCCATCGCTCGATATTGACGGGATCCTCAAAACCCTGCGGGGGTCCCCGTTCAGGAAGGATGTGGAATGGACCATCGCGAACCGCCGCCCGCTCCCGACCCGGGGCAAGAAGTCCTCTACCGATCACCCACCCATCCACCCGACCGGTGCGGGCACCCGGGAGCAACTGGGCGATGACGCCTTCAAAGTCTACGAACTCGTGCTCCGCCGTTTCCTCGCTACACTCGCCCCTGATGCGCAATGGAAGACCCTGAAGATCCTTTTCGGTGCCGGCGGCGAGGAATATACAACCACCGGGGGCCAGCTCACCGAACCCGGCTGGCACACGGTCTACCCGTTCAGCGAGGCAAAAGAGGTAATCCTGCCGGTATTTGTCACGGGCGAGAAGCTGCCGATCAAGAAGGTTACGCTTGACGAGAAAGAGACCCAGCCCCCTGCACGCTATACCCAGAGCAAGCTGATCCAGCGTATGGAAGAGCTCGGCCTTGGGACCAAAAGCACCCGCCACGAAGTGATCGCCAAGCTGGTGTCCCGGAAATACGTGGAGGGCAACCCGCTCCGCCCGACCCTTGTCGGGAGAGTCGTCACCGAATCGCTCGAACAGCATGCCGATGCCGTGACCCGTCCGGACATGACCCAGACGATCGAAGCGCACATGCAGCAGATCAAGGAGAAGACCCGGACCCGGGAAGACGTGATCCGTGAGTCCCGTGAAATGCTGCATGCGGCCTTCGACCAGCTCGAAGCCAATGAACAGGTGATCGGGGACGATATCCGCAACCGCACTGCCGAGGAGATGAACCTCGGGAAATGTCCGGTCTGCGGCGGCATGCTCGCGATCAAGCACCTGCGGGGCAACACCCAGTTCATCGGGTGTTCCCGGTATCCCGAATGTACCTTCAATATCGGGCTCCCGATGGCCCAATGGGGTTTTGCCGTCCGGACGGACGATATCTGCGACAAACACCACCTGAACTTCGTCCGCCTTGTCCGCAAAGGGGCACGGCCCTGGGATATCGGCTGCCCTCTCTGTCACCATATCAGTTCCAACCGGGAGTCGCTTGCAGAGATGCCGTCCATGACGCCGGCCCTTGCCGACACCCTCCTCGCGAGCCACATCTATACGGTTGCTGAACTGGCCCGGAGCACGCCGGAAGGTCTTGCAAAACGGCTCTGCCTTCCTGCAGCAGACGCAGCCCGGCTGGTAACCGAGGCGGGGACCATGCTCGAGAAACTCCGCCGACGGTCGGAGTGCCGCAAGTTCCTGCGGGACCGCCTGATTCCCCGGAAAGGCCGCAGCTATGCAAAGATCATGGAGGCCCTGAAAGGGCAGGGTATCACGGAGCTTGCCGCCCTTGCACACGCCGAACCGGGAGCGCTCAAAAACGCCGGTATCGGTGATGCCGAAGCGGGCCAGGTGCTCGCCGATGCAAAAACGGTCTATTACGGGCAGGTACTCCGCGAGATGGGGATCCCGGCAGTCAGCCTGAAAAAGTACCTTGCCGCCGGTTTCATCACCCCGGATACCTTCTGTGACCTGAAGCCTGAGACCCTGAGCGAGCGGACCGGCATGTCTCTTGGTACCGTCCAGAAACATGTCGCACTGGTCTGCAAAGCCCTCAACAAACCTGCCCCGGCCAAAGTGTCGAAGGTGCAGAGTGAGAAGGGAAGAAAGGAGCTGCTCACGATCAAGGGACTCGGAGAACAGACGGCAGAAAAACTGATCCTGGCCGGTATCCCCGACAGAAAATCCCTCCTCGCAGCTGATCCGGCCGCAGTTGCTGCAGCAACCGGCATTGCAGTACAGAAGATCAGGGATTATCAGTCCGTTCTCCGGAAAAAGAAAGAGATCATCCAGCTCTGATTAATTTTTTTGTCTTTTTCCCCGTTATCCGGGTGCCCTCTCATCCGCTGGCAGGAGATGTAACAGGGGTACCCTGGTTCTCTGACCTTAACCCTGTGCCGGATGTCTTTTAGCTGGAAAGGCACAAACACCAACGTTCCGGGTGGTTCAGGAATTAATCGGGGATACCGCCTTGGAGCAACGAATTTTTCCCTGGATATTTGGGGCAGACCTCAACAGCAAACACTCCCGGGGCTCCAGCATGCCCATGCTTTCCCCCCGCCACCCGGGGTTCCTTTCGTATTGCGAAAATTCCTCGGGAACAACCCGGGAAATACTCCCGAAACGAGGATGTCCGATGGATACTCCCCCGGGGCTGCCATCTCATCAGGAGGCGTGAGGGGCCACACTCATGCCTCAGTGAATTACCCCATTTCAGGAACGATGGATTTCCCCGGAGTCCCGAATTGAATTTTTTTTAGGGAAGGCAGGATTACCGGTCGTAAATAAAAGTGCAATTTTTGTTCTTCAAATTTTTCTGCAGGCAAAGATTTCCGGGATCCGATCGTGTCAGCAGACCGGGCGGTACGTGCCCCGGGGAATATGGATCTCAAACCGGGCACCCTCACCGTAAACACCATTTTCCACAATCGAGATACCGGTAATCCCTAAAATTTCCTGGGTCAGGAAGAGGCCCATACCGGTATTCTTCCCCACCCCGCGTTCAAAGATCCGTTGTTTTTCTTCGCAGGGAATTCCTGCCCCGTCATCCTCACAGATGATCGACAACCCCGATTCCGTACCTTCGCTGGAGAACCGTATTGTGGTGATCCTTTCCCCGTACCGGATTGCATTGTCCACAAGATTGTAGAATACTTTTTCCAGCAGGGGATCTGCATACACTTCCATATGCTCCAGCTCCACTAAAATTTCCGGCGATGCTGCTTCAAAATTCTGGAGTACGCGGGAAACGACCCCCACAATATCCTGCCAGAGCGGAAGGTGAACCCCGACTTCCTGGTATTCCCGGGTAAACGCAATCTGGCGCTGGATGACACGGGTCAGATCCCTGATGTCGGAAAGGAGCTGCTCCCGTTCTTCGGACGAACCGGCAGCTTTTGCCATATCCACGCACCCCAGAAGTCCGGTGATGGTATTGAGGATATCGTGCCGCGTGATATTATTCATCAGGTTCAGTTTCTTGTTGGCGAGCTCGATGGCGTCTTCCGCTCTCTTCCGCTCGGTTACATCGTGCAGGATCCCGTAGATTCCCACGGGTTTTCCCGAAATATCGAGACGGAGAAAACTCTTCTCTTCGAACCACCAGGTTGTCCCCCACTTGTCAAGGACCCTGAACTGGGAAACGAACTGGGCACCCTGTTCCAGTTCACGGAGCTGGTGGTCCTCAACCTGGTCGATTTCCGCGGGATGGATGAGGACACGGAGCGATTTCCCGATCACCTCCTCTTCGAGAAAACCGTATTTGTTGATCCGGGGTGAGATGTAGGTGATATTCCCCGCCATATCCGTGGAGAAGAGGATGTCGGGGGTGTTCTCCGTGAGCGCCCGGTATTTTTCCTCGCTCTCCCTGAGTTTCCTGTCCATGCCGTACTTGTACCGGGCCATCTCGATGACCGAGCGAAGTTCCCGGTCATCGTAGGGTTTGATCAGGTAGCCATACGGTTCGGTGTGTTTTGCCCGCTCCAGCAGTTCATTATCGGCATACGCTGTAAGAAAAACAATGGGGATATCACTGGTACGGTGGATCTCTCCGGCTGCATCCACGCCGTCCATCTTCCCGTCCAGGTGGATGTCCATGAGGACGAGATCGGGATGGAGTCCGGTGATCTTTTCTACCGCAGATTCACCTGACCGTGCAGTACCCGCAACACGATAACCCAGGCTTACCAGCGTTTCGGCAAGATCGGCGGCCACGATCGCTTCGTCTTCAACAATGAAAATGCGGTAATCGTTCATGGCAGTCGTAATCCCCGGGAAGATTTTTCTGGTCACTCTTGATCATGTCCGGAATTTTCGGGTGTTGGGGGAATGTTCTCCATACTAATATGAAGGTCAACAATAAAAAACTCGTTATATATCACACAGGTAAATTGCACCGTGATGGGATCTCAGTACCTGAGAAGTTGCTCTTTTTGGGAATCAGTTGAAGCGATGATGTGGATTGGCACCTCCTTATCCGGAATGGAAGGCTTTGGAACAATTCCAGGGTTACGACCGCCAGGATGCAAATTATCCTATTTCTTCAGTGCAAGTTCAATCGCAACCCGGAGATCGTTGTCCTCAAACGGTTTGACAATGAAACCGTCAGGCTTGGTTTCTTTAGCCCGTTCCAGGGTAGGGCCGTCTGAATGGGAGGTGACATAGATAACCGGGATATTGAACCCCTTCTTGATCATCTTTGCTGTCTCGATGCCATCGATCTCGCCCCTGATATTGATATCCATCAGGACGATATCAGGTTTGTTCCTGACCACAATCTCCATCGCCTCGGCACCGGTTGTGGCCCTGCCGCACAGGGTGTAACCGAGATTCTTCAACCGCCATTCGGCTACCCGGGCAATCACATCATCGTCTTCAACCAAAAGGATTTTCTCGCCTGACATAATCCGGATTCCTCCTATAATCAAAAGAGCATAATTGCTGATATTCTTACCTCTTTTTCAGGACCTGGGAAGCCTCCATGTCCCGTTCGGGATACGGATCTCGAAACGGGCACCTTTCCCGCAGATCCCATTCTCCACAATCGTTATGCCGGTTATTGCGAGGATTTCAGCGCTCAGGAACAGGCCCATACCGGTATTTTTTCCCACACCCCGTTTGAAGATCTCCCGTTTCTGGCTGTCCGGAACACCGGCCCCGTCGTCCTCAAAAACAATCGAGAAACCGGAATCTGAAACGGTCGGATAAATTGCAATTGTTGTCAGGGTCTCCCCGTACCTGAGCGCATTGTCAATGAGGTTATAGAATACTTTCTCGAGAAGAGGATCGGCATAGATTTCGGTTCTTTCAAAGTCAGAATGAAAGATAATACCCGATTTTGTGAAATTCTGTACAACCTTATTGACTAGATCATTGACATTCTGCCATTGCGGGAGGTGAATGCCGACTTCCTGGTATTCCCGGGTGAATGTTATATGGCGCTGGATAACCCTGGTGAGATCCCGGATGTCATTCAGCAGAAGAATACGCTCTTCCGGCACATCGGTGGCTTTCGCCATGTCCACACACCCGAGCAGTCCCGTAATCGTGTTGAGGATATCGTGCCGGGTGATCTGGTTCAACAGGTTCAGCTTTTTATTGGCAATATCGATCGCATCCTCTACGCGTTTGCGTTCTGTCACGTCACGCAAAATCCCGTATATCCCGATCGGGTGCCCTGCCTCATCGAGGCGAAGAGAACTCTTTTCTTCAAACCAGTAGATTGTTCCCCACTTGTCGAGGACCCTGAACCGGGAAACGAACTGTGCACCTTTTTCCAGTTCGTGCGACAGGTTACTTTCCACAAGAGCAGCATCGGCCGGATGGATAAGGATCCGGAGCGTTTTGCCAATTACCTCTTCTTCGAGGAAACCGTACTTATTGATCTGCGGAGAAGCGTAGGTGATAATCCCCAGCATATCGGTTGAAAACAGGATGTCCGGCGTATTTTCCGTAAGAGCCCGGTATTTTTCCTCGCTTTCTTTCAGGGCATCTTCTGCGAGTTTCTGTCCGGTGATATTCGTTATGGTCCCGACCCAGCCGTTCAGGTTTCCCGTCGCATCTGCCAGGGGAACGGTCTGACCGTAGAGCCAGTACGGTGTACCGTCCGGGTGGATGTACCGCACTTCTGCGCTGCTTGTCCTCCGATCCCGGACCGGTGTCCTGATTTTGTCCAGCAGGCGTTTCCGTTCCTCCTCCGGAAGAATATCCGCCCAGTACTTCCCCTGGATATTTTCGAACGGGACCCCGGTAATTTTGCTGAAGGTATCATTGGCAAAGGTGACCCGACCGGAGGGGTCCAGGCGGTAAACACCTACCGGAGACGCCTGCAGGATGCCATTGAGGAGCCCGGTGCTCTCGCGAAGGTCGGACTCGATCTTCTTACGAATGGTATTATCGATGAAGGTCTCCAGCAGGCACGTCCTGCCATTGAGCATAACGGGAACAACATATTTGATGATGGATATTTTTTCACCGTTCAGGGTCAGCAGGACGCGTTCGGCATTATCCACATGCTGTCCAAGGTCCGTGATTGGACAGAAGCCTTCTTTGGCCGGACAGACAAACCGATGGCATACCTGGCCGATGACCTGCTCCCTTACCGCCCCGATGAGCCAGAGAGCTGCCGCGTTGACGTCGATGATCCTGTGCGTCTGGGCGTCAATAACAAGGATTCCTACCTGGACTGACGAGAAAAGGCTCTGGAGGTATTCCCGGCTCTCGGTTAACGCCTGTTCAAGGTCCACCCGATCGGTGACATCAACGACAATCCCCCGGAAACCGGTGATCCTGCCCTCCTTACGGATAAGAGACGTGGAGACGATCGCCTTCAGAATAGTACCGTCCGGCCGCCGGAGTGAATAAATCTCACCGGGTGAAGGGGAACCGGCTGCGACAGCCGCAAGCCCGCGCGCCATCTGTTCGAGATGATCCGGGTGCAGGAACAGGCGGACATTAATGCCCTGACTGATCCGTTGCTCGGAGACCCCAAACTGCTCTGCCCCGGCCTTATTGATATAGAGGATGTTTCCGTCGGTATCCATCTCGAAGATGATCTGGGGGAGAAGTTCAGCCAGCTCCCGGAAGCGGGTCTCACTTGCATGGACCTTGCGGCTGATGGTATCGATGGTATCCAGCATCCGGTTAATCTCGGAAGCCAGGCCCGAGAACTCGTCCCTGCCGCCTATATCCACACGGTCCGATCCCGGGGTAGTGTTTCCGATACTATGGACCTGGGCAACCAGTTTCCCGAGCCGGGAAAGTACCAGTCTGTCGAGCAGTACCATCACGAATACACCGAACAGGAGCCCGGCAAAAAGGATGATCAGGATAAAACGGAGTGTTGTCGTCAGGCCCTGCTGATAGATGCTCCGAAAATCCCGTATCGTGAGTACGAGTGCATCATTTCCATAAATATCCCTGAGCATGGCATATCCGTCGATATCATTCCGGTCTGTGGCCTGGATGAACCTTCCGCCGGATGCTTTTTCCTCAAGGTTTTGCAGGATTGCCGGGGATAAGGCCGGATCGGTAACACGGAAAAACCTGAGGGTCGGAAGGGTGAGCAGGGCGAGGCGACTCACTTCGCCATCATCAAGATAGCGCCCCATAATCACAACACCCTGGGGTTCACCGGAAAAGTCCGTTCTGACAATGGGACGGGAAGCGATAATCATCGGTTGTTCAGTAAGCAGGATGATACCGCGGGTGTCCCGCCGCGGGTCAGAGGTATTCATCAGCGGGTTTTCCGGACCGAGCTGGGAGATGAGGTCCTCCGGGACGGGGACCATCATGTTGTCACTGAAATTATAGGCACCGGAATAGACGACCCTGCCATTTTTGTCGATGATCAGGATTACGTTTACCCGAAGGTTATTGAACGTGTCCGGGACCAGATTTGTGATAACAAAATCCGGCTTGTTCCCCTGTACAAAGTTATAGTCATCATCCCACGGCCCCCAGTCTGAAACGATCGCAGACAGGGTATTGGTCTCATCCTCAACCCGGGTAACAGCCTGCTGAAGATCTTTTGCGGTATACTGCTGCTCGAGGTCCGAATAATTGGAGAGTATAACGATGGAGGAAAAAACACTGACGAGAACCAGGAGAGCGATAAGGAGCCCGGTAAAAATGAGAGCGGTTGTTTCCTGAAGTTTCATGAGAATCGGTGAGTATATTCCCGATTTCGATTTATGGGTTATAAACTGTTCGATTTACCTGTGGCGAACATTATTCCTGCGGTTTTTCCATCAATTCAGGTGAGGTGTCGCTATTTCAATCAGGCTTTTTGCGCTCCTGCCTGACCGGATTCTTCCCACCGGTTTATGAGAATGGAAAACACACTATAGTGATTACGATGAAGTGGAAAGACTGGGTGCATGTGACCAAACTCGATCCTGACAAACAGTTGAAACCCGGTGATATTGATGCGATTGCTGCCAGCGGCACCGATGCCCTGATGCTCTCGGGGACCCTCAATGTGACGCCGGAGAACCTCTCGGTCCTCCAGAAACAGGTGAAAGCCTATGACCTGCCTCTCGTGATGGAACCCGCAGGACCTGAAGCAGTTCTCCTCGAGGGGATCACCTATGTCTTCGTACCCAGCGTGATGAATACCACTGACGTCCAGTGGCTGGTGGGCAAACACCAGGCCTGGGTCCGGATGCAGAAAGGGCGGATACCGTGGGACGTCATCGTCCCGGAAGCATATATTGTCCTGAACCCGAACTCGTCCGTTGGCAGGGTAACAAAAGCCCTGACAGACCTGAAAGCAGACGAGGTCGCTGCCTACGCAACTGTTGCCGAACAGTATTTCCATTTCCCGATCATCTACCTCGAATACAGCGGGGTGTATGGTGACCCGTCGATCGTAAAGACCGTCTCGGAGACCCTTGACAAGGCGGTCCTGTATTATGGCGGCGGGATCAACTCCGCTGAGAAAGCAGCCGGGATGAGCCGGTACGCCGACACGATCGTTGTCGGAAACGCCGTCTATGACCAGGGTGCTGCGGTCCTGAAAGCGACCGTCGACGCGATCCAGTAACGTTTTGTATGCCCGAGATCGATATCGTCCTCGTTGCCCCCATCTACGAGGGTAACGTGGGGTTCTGTGCCCGGGTGATGAAAAATTTCGGGTTCTCCCGCCTCGTCCTTGTCGACCCGTGCCCGCTGGGGAACGAGGCCAGAGGCCGGGCTTCCCATGCCCAGGACCTGCTGGCCGCGGCGGAGGTCTGCACGATCGAAGACGTGTTTGCCCGCAGCAGTATCGTAATCGCGACGACCGGGACGGTGAGCAAATCGGTCTGCCATGCGATGCGGATGCCCTTTTATTCCCCCAAAGAACTCCGGGACCGGGTTAAGGATGTTGACGGTCGGATCTCCATCCTCTTCGGCCGGGAGAACTGGGGGCTCAATAACGAGGAAGTGAAGCGGAGCGATATGATCTGCACGATCCCGACGACGGAGGAATACCCGATCCTCAACCTCTCGCACGCGGTCGGCGTGGTGTGTTATGAACTCTCAAACCTCCCGCTCCCGTCCATCACGGTTGCATCGCGGTCCGACATGGAATCCCTGTACAGCCACGTGGAGCGGTACCTCGATGCCATCCACCACCCGGATTTCAAGCGCGAGAATACGATGATCCTCCTCCGCAGGGTCCTCGGGCGGTGCAACCTCACGACCCGCGAGGCGAGCACGCTCCATGGCCTCCTGCGCAGGAGCGAGTGGCATATCGACCCCGCACTGCTTGACCGGGATAAAACCGGGAAGAAGAACCTGGAGAAGCCTGAGGATGATGAGGATCCCCGGGGCTGCAGCGAAGAATAACCCGCGTAAGAAAAGCCGCGATCGAGCCAGCCGGTTACGGGAAGTAAGGNCCGCGTTTGCTGCCGGCGATGAGAAACCCCGCCCCTCACAACCGATGGGGGGATGGGATCCGGACCCGGGCAATCCTGCGGGACAAGGCCCTCCCTATACCCGAAACCGGCACGATTTTTTGGATATACCGGTCCAACAGGAAAAAAGCGACTGGTCTGGTGGTCCGGTTCATAATCCGATCACCGTAGTATTTCAATCCCGATCTCGTTTCTCCTGAGGAACCCCGGGGTCCAGGGAGGATCGTATCTCATTAAAAATACCCGGCCCTTTGTTGTAATGCCGGCTTTTTTCAGGCCCTCAAGGAGCCGTGATGTGGCACCTTCGACTTCGTTCTTCCGGGCATATCCTCTGAACCGCAGGACCGCGATCTCCCTTGCCGCTATCGTTGAAATATGGACACCCGCATCGAGTGGATCAGGGAGGTCTTCAGGTTTTTTTCCCGAAGGCATCACAAAGGACATCGAATTCTCCCTTGAGAGAACGGGGGATGTCATCGCGACCTTTTCCGAAGAAATGACCGGAGACGTCATGGAGATGGTCCCCTTCGTCCGATTATTGCCGGTGATGTAGCGGAAGAGGTGGTTAAACCCCCGGTCATCGCCGGTATCGTTGACGGAGGCGATCACCAGTTCAGGATAGTTCCGGAATTCGATCTCACCAAGCGTCCCGGATCGTTCGAACGCAACCGTTTCTGTCATGCTTTTGTCCCCGGGTTGTCGTATAGTGTCCGGGGATTATTGAATTTTCTGTTGACCAGTGACAACATCTTCTTGGTGAAACACGGGACTTCCCCTTCGAAAAACAGAAATAGTCTTTTGGGCAATCGATTGACATGTCATCCCGGCCCAGGTCTTTTACCCGATGGCTCGTCGTGTGTCTCGTCCTCGCAGTACTGGTGCTCTCGGGAGCCGGCCCCGTAGCTGCCCATGCCCCGCTCAGTGTCGGATCCAATGAAGACCCTGCCCATGCTACGCTCATCAGCAGCCCGGAAAAATCTTTTGTCCTCTACGCCGATCTTCACCAGGGCGGGGAAGCCCAGTACTATGTTTTCCCCATGCAGAAAGGGCAGATCCTCTACGGCTCCCTGGGGGTACCGGGCCCGGACACGATGGTCCCCGGTCTCGTGATCCTGGGGCCCGGCATTGAATCAGCCGGGAACGTACCGACATTTGTCCAGGTACCGGCAGGTTCGGGAGCACTGGTCATTAACGGGACAACCCCGGATAACCCTGCGTACGAGCCTTTCACCCCGCAGCCGGTCTATATGGTGGCGCATTTCAACATCACGGTTACCCGGGACGGAAATTACGTTGTCGCGGTATTCGGCCCTGGCGGGGGGAAATACAGCCTTGCACCCGGGTTCCGTGAGCAATTCACTCCTGCAGAATGGCTGCTGATCCCATGGTCGGTCGTCTCGATCCATCTCTGGGAAGGTCAGTCTCCTGCCGGAATCGTTGCACCGATGATTATCGTGCTGATTCCAGGACTGGCCCTGGTCATTCTCCACCAGAGGAAACGAGGATTACGGACGGGTCCCGCCGGCTGGATGATCCTTACGTCCGGCCTCATGTATCTTGGAGGAGCTGCCATGACCGGCTGGCAGATGGTCCGTACCGTCGGATTGACCGGATATGCAGCCGGGGTCATCGTGACCCTCCTGTTCGTCATAGCCCCGCTCGTTCTGGGGATCTTCGCACTACGCGCTGGCATACGGGCAGCCGGACCGGATTTTTCCCGGACGAGTGGATTTGAGGCGATCCTCATCGGGCTTCTTGGACTGCTGGTCTGGGCCGGTCTTATTGTCGGTCCGTTGCTTGCTCTTGCCGGCGGAATAATGATCCTTGCGCGACAAGCCCGAAGAGCGGGCCCTGCCTGACCGGGCCGGTATTTTTTCCGCAACCGGGGNTAACCGGAACCCGGGAAGGATGATCAACCTGATCTTTTATCGTTTTTATGGGAGAGAAATGATTCTCCGGATTTTCCCCCTTGGAACCTGGACCCGGGCGGTCACTCCGGGCCTGCAGGCAGGATCGTTTCTATTTCCTGCCCGCACCGGTTATCGCTTTTTTTTATCACGGCGGACTGCAATGACGGGGGAAACTGCAGTCGCTACTCTCATACTCCGGTAATAGTGAAAGAAAGGGATGGACCGTATATGAAGACCTGCCGTCATCTCCGTATGGTTTGGCAATTGCACAGATCCCGAACGCTCCGATGACCGAGCCCGCACGGGTTGGCCCGGGTAGTGCTGCCTGAGACCCGGATGCGGGAAAATTCTTTATTGAAGAACCGGGGAGGGAAGTCCCGACCCCCCGGACCCGTTCATCCCACCTTCCCGACTTTTGTGAGATACCGGCCCATGCTGAATTTCCGCTCCAGTCCCTTCGCATTCATGTACCGTACCGTGCCGAAGATCCCCCGCTCCCCCCACGGGCGGTCGTGTTTGCCAAAGCACCAGGCAACCCCGGCGTACCCGTTCGGGTCACGGCCGTCGATCTCGTACCGGTTGTTCAGGTACAGGGCTGTTGTCCAGGCTTCCTGCGGTGTCCTGCTCCATTCAAGGATCTTCTTCCCCCAGTACATCCGCATGTAGCCCTGCATCCTGCCGGTTATCACCATCTCGTGCTGGGCAGCATTCCACCAGGGATCGTGGGTAGCAGCACGCTCCAGTTCGTCCGGCGGGTAGAGGTATTCCCTTTTGTCACCCTGATGGAGTGCAAGAGTCTTTTGTGCCCATCCCGGAAGGCAGGCAATGGTATCGTACTGATCATTATACCTCACGAAATTAATAGCAAGTTCACGGCGCACGATCAGCTCTTCGAGAAATGTCCTTGTACCGCCTCCCCCGGATTCCTGCGCGCGTAATGCGAGTGTTACCGGCGAGACCTGCCCGAAATGGAGGTATGGGCTCATATCAGAACCGCCATTGCCCCCGGGATCGTTGCGGTCTTCGGCAAACCCTTCGAGACGGTTCCCCAGGAACTCCGTGAAGCGCCGGTCTGCTTCGCCGCTACCACCCCTGAATACGACCGATGCAGGGACCGAGCGGTCAATATCGAGACGGGAAAGGATACGGTCGGTTGTTTCACCGGCAAGGGTGGGAAGATCGAGGGTCAGGGATGATCGTCCGGGACTGCTGGTTTCAACCGGGAGCAGGAAGCGGTCCAGCTGGCGGACAATCTTCGGGCGGAACGTGGCTGCGGAATAGTCCTCTTTTTGTGAGGCAGTTTCCACGGGCACTACTACGTTTCCCTCAATCTGCACAACAGGGCAGCGGCAGTGTGCGGCAACATAGCTGTACAGTTCCTTCTGTGGTTTGAGGTATCCCCGGTCAACTACCACCATTGCCGCGTCCTTTGCAAGGGTACAAACGCCCTGTTCCGGTGGCTCTACCATCAGCACGAAGCGGATACCCATCTGTTCAAGCGATCCGGCAACGTCGGCAAGCCCCTCCAGCATGAACCGGAAGTGACGGAGGTTCGATTCAGGATACGACTGCCAGAGCCCGAAATACACAATAAGCGGGAGGTGCAATGCGTCAGCCCTTTCAACTGCATAGCAGAGCGCCGGGTTCTCTTCGGTGCGGTGCGAGGCCTGCATCCAGTACACGACGTACCTGCCGTTCCGTACCTTTGCAGTATTGAGGCTGTTGACCCGTTCCAGGGCTATGCGGGTAACCACAGGTAGCTACTCCACGGGCCGTGCTTATTGTTTTTTCTGCTGTTCTTTTCGCTCATGCATCCGGGAAGGTCTGATGGAATTGTGTTGTAACAAAACCCCTTGTTTTCCANCAAAACCGATTCCCTGGATAAGCCTGACAGGGCGATAGCGAAAAAGGGGCCCGTATTGTTCACCTCAAACGGGATGGGGGTCCGTACCGTTTTTCTAAAAACGGGGACAGCGGTCGATTGGAAGAATAATTGTTAAAAGAAGACTCCGGGACGCACCGGACATCGCGTCATGATGCGAGGGATGGGATTCGAACCCAAGAACTCCTACGAGACTAGGCCCTCAACCTAGCGCCTTTGACCTGGCTTGGCTACCCTCGCCCTGATAACTATGAGGAAGATGCACTGCGAATTTTGTGCCGAAGCAACCTCGCTTTCGTGCCATAACAAAAAGGTTGTCTATCTAATAAAAACTTGCTACATCTCTTTTGGAAGCGTGCCGGAACCGCCGGCTCCAGCGCCAGCACCCGGACTCCCGGGCCTGTCCGGTTCCGACAAGGGCCGTAACCCGGTCAACGGAACCCTGCCGCCGTGTTTTCCTCCGGTGGTGTCTTCTCCGCCTCCTTTTCCCCCTGCCCTGCCCGGTGGCAAGATCCGGTACAATGGTGGCGACATACCGGCACAGATGTATATTTATGTGCGTCTTTCCCAGTGCTAGAGTATGTGGTCAGAGATCACCCGGGAATTCTCCGACTCCCCGTCCCAGGGGAGGGTTGTGCGGTTCATGCTCGAGAATGGCTTCGGGGTGACAGATGACGGGCGGATCAGCTGCAATGGGATCGAGATGCCGGCAACGGCGGTGGCAAAAGCCATCGGCTCAGACCGGCGCGTTGTCGACTCCACCGCCAGGCGCATCCTCGACCTCCCGATGCTCCGCGATATTTTTCTCAATATGCGGGCAACCCCGGACCTCAGCCGCGTGGCTGAATCCCTCGGGTTCACCGTGATCACGGTACTGCCGAAGAATGCCAACGAACGCGGTATTGTCGGGGCAGCTGTCAGAGTGCTCTCGGACCACGAGCTCGCCATCCGCCAGATCTTTGTCACCGACCCCCAGTTCTCCGAGGAACCCAGGCTCGTCATCATCGTGGAAGACCCTCTCCCAACCGGGGTCATCGAACAGATCCGTGCACTGCCGCAGGTACGGCAGGTCATTATTTAGAAAAGAATGGACGACTGAAGAGAGAACTTTTCCCCCTTTTTTAATCAATGATAAAGAAACTTTCGTAACCGATCCGTTCAACGTTCTCTGGAATGGAGAGAAGCGAGGATCCCCCGCCCCAGGGCATCTCCGGGGCACGGCGGGGCAGGAAGGTTTCAGCCAACACTTCTTTTCTAGGCTGATCCGCAGCTTGGTGTATCGCGGAGTTCAGGTATGGTGACCGTACGGCACGGTATAATCGTTATGTTCGGGGAAAAAGCGAGGAAAAAAGGGGGGGTCAGGGAGACTCTTCCCTTGTGCTGCCTCCCCCTCTGAGGGAGCGAGGGGGTCACACTCATTCGTTCAATCAGGAAAGTATGGGTATTGCTCGCTTTTTCACCCGCACAACAACTCTACGTCCAGCGATAACCGGTACATCCGCTTCCGGGCCTTCTTCGGGAGGTGGACGGCGGATGCTATGCTTTCATCGATGGTCACCCGTTCCCTGCCGGCGATGAGGTTGTCGGCATGGGTGACCACTTTCTCCTCGGAGGTACGGGGCATGCAGTCGCGGGGCGAGAGGCCGAGCAGGGTACATTCGTCAGCGGTGATACCGGCGCCGGTGTGGCATTCCACGACCCGTGCCAGCGGCTCCCCAAGTCCGAGGGACCGCACCATGTCCGCCCCGCACCGGGCATGCTGGATCGAATGGGTCCGGCTCCGGCCGATATCGTGGAGCATCGCACCCTGTTCAACAAGAGCACCATCAAGATCGGGGTTCCGGGCAGCATATTCCACCGCAACGTCCCGCACNGCCCTGCAGTGGGCAATGACTTTTTTGCCGCACCCGGCTTCCCGCAGCAGGTTCTCGCAGTCTTTTGCCTCAGTGGGCATGGCCGAGCGATTTCCGGATCGAATCGATGCGGTGCTTGAGGGATTTCAGGAGCACCTCGTTCTCGAAGTGGCCGAGGGGTTTTTCACAGTCGGGACACTTGAAGTCCGTGTTCATCGCAAGGGGGAAGGTGAAGATGAGCTGGCAGTCCTTGCAGATGTAGAAATCATTCTCCTCTTCATACCGCTCCCGCCGGGAGAGTTTTTCGAGGACAAGCGCCATGTCTTCGCGGATGGCATCGTAGATATGGTCGGTCCGCAGCTGCCAGAGGTAGGTGAGCCAGCCGGTCTCGTTATTCTTGATGCGGTGGTACTCTGCAAGCCGCTTTTCGTAGAGCGTATAGAGGGTGTGCCGGACCGTGTTGAGGTTGATGCCGGTGCTGGCAGCAAGGTCTTCATCGCTGTGTTCCCCTTCTGCCGGGAACCGCTCGAGGAGGTTGAGCCCTTCATCCCCTACCAGGCGGTGAAGATACGAACGTATTGCCGGATCGTTTATCAGGTCTTCTCGTGATTCCATCTAGCGCATATATTGTCGGATGGTGGTAATATGCTTATGCAGCACGGCAAGCGCGTCTTTTCGGGTCGGGCCGGACCCGCACACGCTCACGACGGCCTGCTCTTCTTCAAAAAAGGTCCCCGGCCACGGGATATCTGCAATAAAATCCCGGAAGACACTGAGATCCGCGTTCAGGGTCATGTCCCGTTCAGCAAAGAGGATGGTCCGGACTGCCACCTGCGATGGCTCCGGCCTGCGGACCGGAAGGTCCCCGGCACAGGCAGCAGCATGGAGTGCAAAGAGATTGCACCCGGTCGCCATCTCGACGGTGTCCACCGTCCCCTGGAACCGCGGGTTCACCTCGATTGCGGCGATGCGGTCGTCGCCCACGACAAAATCGATCCCGACCGTGCCCCTGCACCGGCTGGCCGCCGCGATCTTCTCTGCAAGGGCACACATCTCCGCCTGCATCGGGTGATCGAACGGCGTGACGGAGCCGGAGAACCCGAAGGTGGATTCCCCGCTCCCCCGCAGGACCTGCTCGTTGGCAGCGACCGCGACTGCCCGGTTACCATTGGCGATGCAGCAGACGCTCGCCGGGGTCCCCTCCACGATCTCCTGGCGCAGGTGCGGGATGTTCTCATACAGGGAAAGCCAGGCATCCATAGCGGCCCTGTTGCGGATCACCGCGTTCCGCCAGCCCCCGGCACCGCTCCGGGGCTTGACCATCGCAGGATATTCGCCCTCCGGCACCAGCCGGGGGGCCGGGATCCCCAGGGATTCGAAGAAGGCCTGGGTCTGGAGCTTGTCGAGAAACGTGCGGATCGTCGCAGGAGGAGTCCCGCAGCGAGGGACCGGTACCGGCAGGGTCTCGGCACCGGAGGTTGGGACGAAGAGGTCGAACTGGTGCCGCCCGCAGATGCGGTCGATGGCGCCCGGGAGATCCGCGAGGTCTTCGAATTTTTCGCGGTCGCTGGTGCACCAGGCAAGGTCCTGGTCGCAGAAATGGTCCACGGCGCAGACCTCGTACCCGGCCCGCCAGGCTGACTGGGCTACGTGGCGGGTGGCGAACCCGGCCACCAGCACCCGCCCGTTCACCCGCCCTCCGTCTGCTTGCCGGCCCTGGAGGGTTTGATCCGGATCTGCGCCCCGGGAAATTCATGCCGGAGTTCTGTCCCCCCGAAAAGGTGGTCCATGAAGAGGGCGAGGCTCGAGATCTCCGAGTGGGGTTGCCCGGTGACGGCAACATTGTAGTCGGCAAGGCCGTAAATATCACCAGGCACCTTCTCGGCCCCGACGATAACGAGGATCTTCCCGTGGGGGCGGATCTCCTCAATCACGTCCGGCAGGTTCAGGCCGTACATGGTCAGGTGGACGACGATGCCTCCCCGGGCTTTCCATTCTTTGATACACCCGCGCCATTTGACATTGTCCTCGCAGAAGAACGTCCCGCCCCAGCGGGTCGCGACATCGGCGATGCTCTCCACGACCCCCTTGTCCGAAGCAGCAAGGTACATGCCCTTTGCGCCGAGGGCCCGTGCCGTCAGGCCGACGTGGGTGGTCACCCGCTGGTCCCGCTCGGGGCGGTGGCCGATCCTCAGGATGGCTACATCTTTTTCTGCCATGCTACTTCTTCTTCTCCTTAATCACGCCGTTCTCTATCGTATACGGGAGATCCGGTTCGTACCTGACCTGGTTGCGGATGAGGGCCTCGCCAAACGAGAGGAGGCGGACCGTGCACCCGTTCCGTTCGACCAGGCAGGTCCGTTCGAGACGGGCGAGCGACGTCTCTACCTCAGAGAGCGCAACGCCGCACTTCTCTGCAAGCACCTCCGCAGTCACCGTTGTCCCTTCCGGCAGGCGGTGGTAGACCAGCCAGTCCAGGTCCTCTTCTTTCACCTGTATGCATCTTTCGCGGAGGTGAATAAGGGTTGTTGTTCCCCGGTAGCATGGTTGTGAGGGTCAGCGATCTTTTTAACCCCCGCGACCAATGCTTGCCGATGAGTGAAGGATCCCCAATCCCGTACCGCGACCTGGTTGCCCTGGTGGACAAGCTCCTGGAAGAGAGCAATGACGACCTGGACCTGCTGTCCGCGAAGATCGGTGCCCTCGATGCCGATATACGGAGCGAGGTGATGGTCTCCGACCTGCTGAACGCGTACCAGGTCTTCTACTATTATTTCCGGACCGTACCCGACGAACTGGCAAGGGAACGCATGGAACTCGAGGCGGCGTCCGTACTGAAGGACGGCCTGATGATCGATGAGGTCGATATCCTCAGCCTCCTGTTCCTGTTGGAGGACCGGAAACCCTGGATCATCGTGAGCGACGGGGAGAAACGGCTTGCCTCCTTCACCGGCAGGACCGCGTATGCGGAAGGCATGAAGTACCTCGAGAACCCGGAATACCAGTAAGCGGCGGGGTTTCCGTTAGTTCAATATGAACCGTCTGGTTCGATGGGGTAATTATGAGGGTTACCCCCTCTTTTCTCTGTATGTTTCCATCAACCTTCAGCGAGGATATCACCATTGGAGGATGTCCGGGCGGTGGAGCGGGAAGCACAAGCGTGCTGGAGCCCATANGAGCGGGTTAGTATTTTTCAAAGGATTTCAACAGGGCCACACCCACGGTACTCTTCCGGGACAGCTGTGATGGTGCCTCCCCCAAAGGGGGAAGCAGCCCAGGGGAAGATCCCCTGACCCCTTTTTAAACGATCTCCGAAAGGGCGGAAGGCCCGGAGCCCTTCAGGGTTTCTCTTTTTTAAGCGCCTTTGCCAGGGCATGGCCCTTGTCGTACGCGGACTTCAGCAGGTCCGGGCGGGTCTTCACGTCCCCGATGGTATCCATATCGTCGATCAGGAGGTCGTCATGGTAATGGAAGTCGAGGATCTCAAAGAATGCCGTGACCGTTGACTTCGCCCCGTCAAAAACCGTGGGGCAGTCCGCACCCCCGGCAAGGGAGATGAAGAGCCCCCGGCGCCTTCCCCGTTTATCGGCCGGGACGAGCGGGTGCTTCTCCTCGTACTTCGCGATGAAGAAGGCCTGGAACAGGTCCATGAGTGACTTCAGCTTGCCGGGCACCCCCATCGTATAGACCGGGGAGGCGACGATGATCCCGTCGGCATCATGGAATTGCGAATAGATCTTCTGCATTTCGGGCCCGAGCACCGGGCCACCACGGGAGAACACCTTCTCCAAGATCCTGCCGGGGTCAAGGTGGGTGAACGCGATCCTCGCGACCTCACAGCCCCCGGCTTCTGCACCATAGATTGCCTGGTCGAGCAGGACCGAAGTATTCCCCCCTTCCTTCGTACTGCCCTGGAGAGCAATGATCCTGTATGTCATAGCACTACATCCGGGAAGGACCCGATATACCTTGCGACGGTGACAAACACGATCGGCTTTCCCGATCCGGCTGCAGGAGAACACTGCCACCTCCCGGCCCTGCCGTCCGGTAAAAAGGGAAACATGTATCAATCCTGCGGCCAGTTATTTTTTCAGAGATTGTATGATGAGTGTTACGCCAGTAAGAAGATCCTGTACCGGGCGGATCCCGGTCATCCTGATCCTGGTCCTCTGCCTTGCCTTCACCGTGGATGCAGCGGTAGTGACGCGGGGAATTACCGTCGCGCCGACAACCACTGCACCTGTCCTGCAGCGGGTGGCAGTCACGACGACAGTGACAACCGCACCGACGGTCACGTGCCAGGCACCCTGCGAGTGCCTCGGGAGGACTGCCGCTGTCGCGAAATGGGGAGATGGCGGGTTCACCCAGTGCGCCGAGCTTCCCTGCGCCCACTCCCTCGCGGTCACCGGCGCCCCGGTCGACAACTACTGTTTCCAGCCGAAAGTCACCCCCACGCTCACGATCCTCAGCAGGGTGAGCATCCTCCCGGTCAGCACAACGGCCGTCCCCGTCCTCCAGCAGGTCTCCTGCCCGGCCGGGCAGGCCATCTGCGCCAGTACCGGCTGCACCAACACCAGCACTGACCCGAAGAACTGCGGCTCCTGCGGGCATGCCTGCAGTTTTGGCCAGGAATGTTCTGCCGGTTCGTGCCGGCAACCGGTCGCTGTGGCGCAGAAACCTGCTGCCGGCACCTGTTTCCTGGGGATGACGAACTGCAGCGGTACCTGTACCAATACGCTGACCGATCCCCTCAACTGCGGTGGCTGCGGGGAGCAGTGTTCGCCGGGCGAGCCCTGCACGGGCGGCTCCTGCGGGGCCGAGTGCCCCCAGGGAACGTCCCAGTGCCGGCAGGGGGAGTGCGTTGACCTCAAGACCGACTCCTTCAACTGTGGCGACTGCGGGATCTCCTGCGGGGTGCGGGAGACCTGCTCCCAGGGAAAATGTTACAGCCTCTGCAGCGTCAGTCCCTCGACCTTCACCTCATTCTCCTGGGCCGACTGGCGGGGGAACAACTGGCTGACTTCGGTCAAGAACCAGGGAGCGTGCGGCTCCTGCTGGGCTGAGTCCGTCACCGGTGTTACCGAAGGCACCTATAACCTCGAGAAGGGTTCCCAGAACAACCTCGACCTCTCGGAACAGGCCTTCGTCTCCGGGTGCAACGGCGACTTCGGGAGCTGTACCGGCGGGGACCATACGGCAGTGCTCGCGTCCATGAAGTCCAGCGGGATCCCCGACGATGCGGTCCTCCCCTATCAGTCGGGGAACTGTGCCCACACGGATGCAAACGGCCATACTGTCTGCAATGCCGGGATAGGGCCCCACTGCTCCACGCCCAACACCTGCGACATGGGGGCGCTTGCTCCTGACCGCCTCTGGAAGATCCAGTCCTACCAGCGGGAGACCAGCGACTACCCGTGGACTGCGTCCGACGAGTTCACGACCATTAAAAGGGCTATCCTCTGCAAGGGGCCGCTCGATGTCTGTTCAGGCCACTGGTGGCACTGCGTGACCCTCGTGGGCTGGCAGGGGTCCGAGTACTCCGCAAACAGCGGCTGGATCATCAAGAACAGCTGGGGAGGGGCTGGCTACCAGGTGATCCCCTACGGGGACCCGTGGTCCTCCGACAAGAACGATCTCGGTGACCTTGTCCTTGATGCCTGGTCGGTGAAGGGGGTGTATCATGCACCGTAACTTCCTGCTGGTCTTCCTCCTCGCTGCCGCCCTCATTGCCGCACCTGCGGGCGCCCTGATGAACCCGGCGGCCGGTTACTGCACGGCCCTCGGGTACAACTACTCCATAACGACCGCACCTGACGGCACCATGACCGGGTTCTGCACGCTCCCCGGCAACCGGACGGTGGACGAGTGGCAGTTCCTGCAGGGCCAGGTGGCGCCGGAGTTCAGCTACTGCGCAAAGCAGGGATACCGCCTCGAGACCGTGAATGACCGGGCCACCTGCCGGATCTTCCTGACAGATTCCTGCGCAGTCTGCGTGCTCGCGGACGGGTCGAAGACGGAAGTGACAAAACTCATGAACCTCGACTTCCGCGAGCGGCTCTGCTCGAACGGCAAGTGCTGCGACCCGAAGACGGACACGACCTGTTCGTTTGCAACCGGNATGTCGCCCGGTACCGTGACCGCTGTCGCTGCCGGCATTGCCGTGCTTGTTGTCGCCCTGATCGCGGCAGCCTTGTACCTGGTGTTCCGGAAAAAACCCCCGGCACCCTGATCTTTTTT
>JGI20214J51650_10000449_pt1 | contig 25425 bp, 22 predicted proteins | sample WetSurMetagenome_FD_51650 | JGI IMG/M metagenome (IMG submission 51650) | reverse complement strand
AAATGGTTTAGAGAATACAGCCGGTATTAGGTGTAAGCATATAAAAATAGACAAAAGCCTTTTCCCCATCGCCTTGTAAATAGGAAATCTCCATCACTTTCCCACACCTATACTGGGATATGATAGGATTTTATCTCGAGCAGGGCTTTTAGTCGCTTTGGCAATACTAAGAAGAATTAATCGATAGTTGCTACTAGACCGAAGCCGCCCTTTAAACCTGTATTCCAGGTGGCGGCTTCAAAAGAAAGATCAGGAATCCGTATAGTAAACGAACCTTATCTAGGCTCGTCGGTGTTTGTGGTGGAGGCGGGGGAGAGTCGAACTCCCCCTGAAACAACGGTGAATAGGTTATTGAATTGGCTAAAAGATAAACTGACTTCAGAATCATTATTTTCATATACTTACATACAAGCGTAAGTTATGAGTTCGAGTCCAGTACCGCCCACCATACTTGACGATAGGCAGAACTCCGGTCTTTTCCTCTAATACAGTATGCGTATAGGAATCAATATCCCGAATGACCTCTACGAGAGGTTTAAACCGCTGAGGGGGACAACCTCTCTCAGGTTTGCAGAGACAGCATCAAAGCCCGAATCGAATCCTACGAGAAAGCGCGGAACCAAGCCAACGACGATGGCATGGAAGCACTAGCCAACCGCTTTTGGCAAGAGTACTCAAAGAAGACCATTTTGGACTGGGAGGCGATAGGGAGGGAGAATGCGAAAAAGTGGGCTGAGGCAGCCAGCTTGCAAGACTTCGAGGATCTATTCCACAACATATCGGTGCACACGCGAAAAGGACATGAGCCTGAAGAGTTCTTAGGCGGTTGGAAGATAGCGCCTGAAAACAGGTATGAGATCGCCCAGCAGCAGCACGAGGACTGGTTCGCCCGGATGTTTGACCTGGACGAGGGGACAGAATACTACTCCATTGCTAAGCGAGATTACAACCGTGGCTGGGTCTCTTACCTGACGGCGATATGGCAGATGTTGCGGGACAAGATTGAGGCTGAAGCAGAGGCGCGGCTGAGGGCACGTCAGCAACAGACCAAGCCTGAGGTGCCCAAACACTTGGAGGACTCGGTGGGGGTAACCGGAGATCTCCCGCAGCAAACCGAAGAGAGTAAGGCTTCAGAGCGAAAAGTAGTTTTTGGCAAAACCCACGAGACGTGAACTCCCGCTGGCCGTTAGAAAAGAAAAAAATGAGGAGGTAACTAGATGACAACTTTTATGGGCAACATCGGCAACGCTTTCTATTCCGCGTTCTACGAGCCTGACGCGGTAAAGCGCAAGGAAGCACTACAAACTTGGGTGAAATCAGCCACGCCTGAAATCCAAGTGGTGGTTGAAGGCGAACTGTTGGTATTCATAGAGTGGGTGACCGATGGGCGGTGGACGGAGGAGGGGTGGAAACGGGGAGAAGAGAAGCTTCATAGAATACAGAACGACTACCCGCTCGTGTTAGACATCCGACTCCGCAAGCTCAGCCCACGTGAGAAGTACATCGGGCAGTTCCCGGACAGGGTTCAGTACCAGCCGCCAGCGCCAGCGAACGCTATCGTTGGTGAAGCCCCAACCAAACATGCTGCACTTGATAGCGATTCCGATGATTACGAGGATGATGATCATGGCGACGGCGGGCCCAGCCCTAATGACGACCGCTCCGACTCGATGAATCCCAACAACGACGCCTACCAAGCAGCGATGGACAACCACGCCGACCAGATGAACCCGAACAACGATGCTTACTGGTCGTCCAGGGGGCGATAGAGCGCATAGTCGGGCACGCCTGCAAGCCCAAATGAGGAGGAACGTGAATTCAAATCCATGTATTTCCCTTCTATCCCAGGATTGGATTTGCGGTATTGAAATGAGCATTCTTTCACAGTACAGCATCATATGCCAGGTTCCTGGTGCCGAATCTTACACCGTGTGCGCGTACAGCGGCATAGAACTGTCACAAGTTCTGGGTATCACGCAAGCCAACCTGCCTGAGGGTCATTACGGGTGGATACAGGAATGTGGTGAAGTGCTTGTTAATACTGGTGGTCAAACTCAAGCCGCGTATGCTGACTTCAGACCCAACTCAGCGAGGCATCATCTCGTTGCGGAACCATCAAAGCACCCACAAGAGCAAGCTACTGAACCGCCAGATGGCACACCGAGTGGCAGTTCGTACGATACATGGGAGAGGCTTTCTCGTTTGCCACCTCTACTCATGGAAGCCGGTGTGTATTGCTCACTCGTAAGAGAGGCCAGAGACATATTTGTTAATGGCCATTTTTATGCTTGCGTCGCAATGTGCGGTATTTCACTTGAGAGGTTTCAACGAGACAAGGCCGCCCCGTTTGGAGCCGCACGGAAAAAGATAGAAGAAATCAGATGGATGCTGCAAAAGAACAAAGTTCTCTTACCTGAAACAGTTGAACTCTGCAAGAAAATGGCGAAGCTGAGAGATAAATACACGCATGGACATGGATCGAATCCCAAAGAGGATGCTCTCAAGGCGCTTGCATGGATGCACTCTTTCATACAAAACGAAACCAGTTTGATGAGGCATTATTCAATCGTGGAAGGAATTTTGTGTAGGAATGTTAGTGTTAAGTAGAAGGTTCTTTCCGCGTACAACCCACTCGACCAGCATATCTTACGCCAAAAGCGCCATCCTCTCCACCAAAGGGGATGATACCTAGAACCCTAAGCAATCGTCGTCGCCTTTTTCCAGAAAGAGTCTTTTCAGTAACCTTTACGTGGACCTCTTTAGCAAATATTAAACCAGCAACTCGGTGATATCTCACGTTCGCATCCAATTGTCTAAAGAAATCCAGTCACGTGAAAACGGTTAGGAACCAACTTCACGATATTATTGACCATGTTCGGTCAGATTCTCTGTTCGACACAAATTATCTCTTTAGTACATTCGGACAATCATCAATCACAAGATGCGGCACAAATCTAAACTCCCAACGTGAAGGTGAAAGTGGTGCTTTCATTTTCTACGCTGGTGGCGCTAATTTTCCCGCCCATTTTGTCCAAAATAGCCCTGGCAACAGACAAGCCCAATCCAAAGCCACCGCTGTCCTGTGTTCTGGAAGGATCAGGCCGGTAGAATCGATCGAATATCCTGGGAAGATCTCGTTTTTTAATTCCTTTGCCGTTATTTTGAATTGAAAATACTGCCTGGTGTTTCATTTTTTTTACGGATATATCAATATGTCCCTTATCATTGGTATATTTGATCGCGTTATCGAGCAGGATCACGACCACCTGCTGGATCTGTTCCGGGTCGCCTTTTGCCATAATGTCTGGTTCTATAGTTTGCGAAAGCTGGATACCCTTTTCAAANGCGACGGCTTCCATTGACAGTATCACACTGTTTACCACGTTGCTGAAATCGAAAGTTGTATGAACCACNGGTACATTGGCATTCTCGGCTTTAGCCAGGTACAGCATATTATTTATCAGCTTAGTCATGCGGCCNGTTTCTACTTTGATATAATCAAGCCANTTTTTCTGATTNTTGATGGTTTCCTCCTGATTTGCCAGCAGGGCATCCGAATTAGCATTGATGATAGCCAGCGGGGTTTTGAGCTCATGGGAGGCATCGGCGACAAATTGTTTTTGTTTTTCCCAGGCTTCGGCAATCGGTTTAATCGCCCTGTTAGCAAAGTAGAGACTGATGATAAGTATAATAACTAGCATTGCCAGACCTACAATAATGAATGTAACTAACAATTGCCTTAACGTCTGAAGCGATTCCGTAACATCTAAAAATGTAACCCGGTATCCGGTATTTATCGTATTGGTGACAGGCGGCTGACCGTTTTCATTAATTGAATAATTATAATTATCCGGAGATAGGGTATATTGCCATATTTTACCGTTAAGGTTGATGGTGGAATCATCCTTCTGGTTATTCCAGGCAATCTCAGCCGCTTTTTGATATGTTTCATCAGGCATATCGATATAAGACTCGATGTTAACTAGCTTCCCCTCTGTATCCAGTTCCAGGCTGAAGGAAAGGGAATAATCGGCGGGAATATTGCGAACTTNGAGTTTTACATTGGTAGAAGAACTGGAAGAAGCGCCTTCTCCCGCCGAACCACCATATGTCATGACCTGCATGGCGGGCAAATTATGTAACTTATTTTGATTCTCTGTCTGTGTATTGTTGTAAGTAATGGAATAAATAGCGGCAAACGCCACAATCATTACCACGGAAATAATTGACATATTGAGAATAAGAAACCGGTTACGTAATTTTTTAAACATGTCTATCCCCACCTTCGGCTATCTGTAATACATACCCAGCTCCACGTACTGTCTGGATGGAGACGCTGGACTGAATATTGTTCAACTTTTTGCGCAAAAAGGAGACGTAAACCTCTACATTGTTATATTCAGCTTCGGAATCGTAACCCCAGAGCTTTTCCACAATAGCGTCCTTGGAGATTATCATGCCTTTTCTTTTGATTAACAGCTCAAATAATTGGAATTCTTTGAGAGTCAATTTGAATTCCTCATTCCTACTCCTTAGGCTCAGGTTGGCAGGATTTAATTCAATATCCCTATATTTTAAGATGCCGTCAGCTATCAATTCGCTTTTCCGGCGCCCCAAAGCCCGTAAACGGGCCAGCAGTTCTTCCGTCTCAAATGGTTTGGCCAGATAATCGTCTGCTCCGCTATCCAGTCCGTTAACTTTATCCTCGGTTTCGCCTTTGGCTGTTAGCAAGATTATGGGAGTGTCAATGCCATTCCGGCGCAATTCTTTGAGAACGCTTATCCCGTCTATTTTAGGAAGCAGGATATCGAGAATTATGATGTCATAAACTCCGGAAAAGCCACAGTCCAGTCCATCTTCGCCATTATATGCCAGATCCACGCTATAATGGTTCTTTTTCAGGACCTGAGCCACCGCTTCCGCCAGGTGCTTTTCATCCTCCACCATTAAAATCCTCAATTCGTTTTTCCTCGCTCTCAAAACTCATACTACTAAAAACGGGATTTGTCCACAACAGGGAAGCTGGTCCCAGCCCCTGCCGATGTCAGCTCCCCTGTTGCAGACGCTTTGGTCTTGGCTGTTTATATCAATTAGCCACCACCAACAACACCAGCAGAATTCCCAGATTCAATGATAATTGTGGTCGCCGTGATGCGGGCGGTGCCTGATTCCTCTCCCCACACAGTGATGCTTCGCCCCTCGCTGATATCGTTGATACTGCTTTCTTTGAGCTCGACTGGAGGTTTGGCACCGACTCGGTCTACCCATTTATAGACCTTAGTGTCGCGGTTAAAGATTATCTGGGTAGTTTTAGTCTCACCGGTGAACTTGCCACCTTGAAAACCTACAGCCCCTACTCCCGTAGGACTTTCAATGTCAAGGGTAGTGCCAGTAACCTTACGCACTATGCCGGTTGCTACCGGATTGCCCGCAGGGTAACCGGGGAAATCCGCCAGTAAGAACTTCTCGCCATTTAGATTCAGACTGGGACCTTCGTCCTCACCATCCCCATGATTGTTAAATTCTTGAACACGATTTCCATTTCCTTCCGGCGTTGTAGTAGGACTGATACTTTCCAGCGGGTTCGCTCCCTGATTATTCCCATTGGAGTTACAGCCAGCGATAATGTTGACCGATAGCAGTAGCAGTACCAATAGTCCCCCAATGATGGCCAATTTTTTTCTTTTCATCTATCCATTCCTCCTTTTAGTTAATTATTTTACTTACTGAATTTTGAATCCCTTTATTCGTGACGTAGAGCCTCAATAGGATTCAGCCGCGAGGCTCGTTGTGCCGGGTAGAAGCCGAAAACGATGCCGACCAGTACCGAGAAAGTAAAGGCCAAAGGCACACTCTGCCAGGCAAAAGCGGCAAATAGCCCCTGGCTATAGCGGTTGATTACCGGTATCGCTCCGATGCCGATGGCTATGCCAAGGAGCCCGCCGGCCAGGCTCAATATTGTCGCTTCCAAAAGGAATTGCTTGATGATATCCCCGTGGTTCGCCCCGACCGCTTTGCGGATACCTATCTCGCGGGTCCGCTCGGAGACAGAAACCAGCATGATGTTCATGATGCCGATGCCGCCGACGAGAAGCGAGACGGCAGCCAGCCCGGAGAGGAGGGAGCTAAAAGTTCTTGCCGACTCCATGGCCGCTTTAGCCTGCGCCTCGAAGCTGCTAATACTGAAGTCATCCTCCTGTCCCGATGCCATGTCTATGCTATGACGCTGCCGCAGGTAGGTAGCAATTTCAGTAGTCGCTTCGCCAAGCTTGTCTTCGCTGACGATATCGGCTGTAACCGATACGGACGCATCGCGCCCGAAGAGCTCGGCCGCGGCAGTGGTGATGGGAATCCGGATGAATTTATTAGGGTCAGCGGGACCTGTACTAGGTTTCTCCGTAAAAACGCCGATTACCAGAAACGGGATACCGTTGATACTTATCGTCTGTCCTACGGGGTCTTCGTCAAGAAACAGCTGTTGCGCTACTGTTGAGCCAAGGATGCAGACCCGCGACTCATACTCCACGTCCTCCCGGGTGAACGGGTCGCCCTTGGCCAGAGACCAGTTGCTATTCTCTTCCTTCTGGGCTAGCTCTTCGGCAGTGGGAGCCACGGTGCCCACGAGATTGATATCCAGTTTCACAAAGCCATTAACAGCCGTTTTGGTACCGGTCAGAGAGACATGCACTCCCTTGACCAAAGGTAGGCTTTCCATGCCTAAAGCTTCTTCGACGGTTATCGGTTTCTCTCGAGACCTGTTTTCGACAGGCCTTGGGTTTATTTGCAGCTGGTTCGAACCCAGATATTGGAAACGCTGCCGCACCGACTGGGTAGCCCCAGTCCCCAGGGCAAAGACGATAATCACTGCCGTCACACCGATAACTATACCCAGAATGGTAAGCAGTGACCGCAGCTTGCTATGGCTAAGGCTCTCTACGGCCGTTCTTAGTGTTTTCCAGATGCTCATCTTAAAATTCCCCGGCAGAGAGCGCGCCATCTCGCAACCAGATAATACGGTCAGACTGCCCTCCAATAGCTTTATCGTGGGTAACCATAACCAGTGTTCTTCCTTCTTCTATCACTTGCCTGAGCAAAGCCATAACCTCTTTCCCTGTGGCCGAGTCCAGGTTGCCAGTAGGTTCGTCGGCAAGAATGATAGATGGGTCATTAACCAAGGCCCGGGCAATAGCAACTCGCTGTTGTTCACCACCCGACATTTCGGTAGGCATGTGCCGGAGGCGCTTTCCCAGCCCCACCATTTCCAGAAGCTCTCGTGCCCGCAGGTCATGGTTCCTTTTCTCGTCTCTGCTGTATGATAGTGGCAACTCGACATTCCGCTGCGCACTCAGCCGCGGAAGGAGATTGAAGGTTTGAAAGATGACCCCGATTTTGCGATTACGAATCCGAGCTAACTCCTTATCTCCGAGACGGGCAACATCTTGCCCGTCCAGGACATATGAGCCGCTGGTTGGCCGGTCAAGGCAACCGAGTAAATTCAGCAACGTGGATTTGCCTGACCCTGAAGACCCCATGATTGCCACAAACTCACCTCGCTCCACTTTAATTGACACCTCTTTCAAGGCGTAAACCTTAATTTCCCCGATACCATATTCTTTGCTCAAACTTTTGGTTTCTATTACAGGTGTAGATAGCATCATGACCTTCCTCTCTGTACCACCAGGTCGCCCTCATTTAGCCCGGATAGTATCTCGTAGTAGCTATCTCCCTTCACGCCGATAACCACTTTCTTGGTAATCGGCTGTCCTTGCCCCAGGACCTCTACCTGGCCACTGCCATCAGGGGCGAGTTTGACCAGCCTCCGGAGTACTCTGAGGGCGTCGTGTTTCTCAGCAGTTAGAATAGTGGCGCCGCCGCTCATCCCTTGAAGAAGACCATCAACTGCATCATCAAGGGTGAGGTATATCTCATAGGTGGCTGTGCTACTGGAGGCTGACTTCAGTGGCACTATGTAGTCGACCTTACCCTTCAGGATTGTGCCGGGCAGAGAATCGAGGGAGATGTCCGCCGTCATGCCTTGTTTTGCGGACATAATACTATCCTGCCCCACCGTAACCATCAGCTTTATATGACTAAGGTCAGCTAAGACAATTATCGAACTATCTTTGATTACTTTGTCTCCCTCATTGAGCTTGATACCCATTACCACACCATCACCCGGGGCACGAATCTCGGATGCATCAAGTATCTCTGTGTCCTCCTGAGCCCGTTTCAACGCATCTTCAGCCACATGAACCTTGTTCCTGGCAGCATCAACTTCCTGCCGGGCGGACTCAGCCTTGATATTGGCAATCGCCACTCTCTCTTGAGCAAGAGCCACTTCCTCTGCAGTGGCCTGAACCCGGTCTTGAGCAATAGGAATTGCGCCTGTGGCAGATGATACCCTGTCCTGGGCTGCGTAAACCGCTTGCGTGGTTGCCTGAACAGCCAATGCTAATCGGTATAATTGCGTAGAAGCGGAATTGTCGCTTACTGCCCGGTCATAGTCATATTGTGCCGCACTAAGGTTGTACTGTGCCTGTTTCAGGTTATACTCGGCCTCCCTGCGATTATTCTCTGCCTGTTGAACGCCATATTCAGCCGACCGGTGATTACGTTCTGCTTGCCGGACATCGTATTCAACTTGCTTAACGTCGTATTCCGCTTGACCAAGAGTGTCCTCGGCAGATTTAAGGTTCCGCTTCGCCGTTTCTAACTCCGTTTCAGCCTTGTCGACTGCATTTTGATAAGCTTTCTCAAAGGGGGATTTATCCAGGTGCGCCAGTACATCCCCCTTGTTAACTTTCCCTCCCGGCTTTATCAGCAAATCTAGGAGCTTTGAGTCCAAAGGGGAGCTAAGCTCAACCGTATCCGTTAAAACTAGCTCTCCAGGAGCATAGATGGTGCGTATAACATCACCGCGACTTACTGGCGTTGTAGTGTACTGGGGCTGGCTGACCTCCGGTTGCTTGCTCTGACACCCTGCGACTGTTGTTGCCAGAATAATAACAGCCAGCAAATACCTCACAATGCGTAATCTTCTCATGATTCCCCTATCCCTAAGTCTTTTACAACTTGATTATAGGGGGCGTACCTTTAATGAATCTTAAAAAAATGAAAATTTCGTCGAGGTATACGGTCTGCTTTGTATTGCGCGCATGACATGCGGTATTCACAATTGGGGATACTGCGGCATGGAAGAAGGCAGCAAAAATGCGGTAGACAGCATTCCCTTTACGACAGTGGAATTGTCAGTAATGAGGATAATCTGCATTAGGATTAAATTATTCAAGGTCACAAACTAAAAACCTTTGGTCATTGTTGTAATGTAACAACATACTTTTTTGTTGCTGCTGGTCCCCATGTAGGGTCAACCGTGATTAACAAAAACTCGCTTGACGTTTTTACAATGTTCCGGATACGTTTTGTTAACAAATAGAGCACATCCTCCAGCTGTGGCGATTCGAACTGGTGAATTATGCTACACTAACAGGTAACTCGAACGTCTTGGTTCTGTCTACCGTCAAGTACCGCCCACCATTTTATAATTAGCCTCAAAAATGAGGACTGTTTCCTTTATTCTGAACAAATAACTTTCGATTTGAGCCTGGTTTTAGTTCGAGTCCTTTACTGGTTCACCGATTTATTCAGGTATTCCGAACGCTGCACAGTGATATCATTCGTGCATATCGTGTTGTTCCATCATACCGTTGATGGGTTAACAATGAAGACGCCTAACATAAGTCCAAATCTCATACTTGACAAATAAAACTTTATACTAATAAACTATTTACTATGCTAAATAATAAAATGAATGTGAACGCCCATATTGTCGGTATGTTGCTTGTTACCGCTCGCGTCCTGGAAAAGGTTGGCGACGTTATTTTCTCCCGGTTCGGCATAACGCTTAGTATGTATGAGCTATTAATGCTCATCGCCGTTAGAGTCAACACTACAACCCAGATGGCTAATGTCTCCCAAATTACCCTGGCTAGCATAACTCATAAAACCAAAATTATGGAAGAAAAAGGTTATATCCAGAGAGTCATGGATAATAAAGATAAACGGGTCTGGTATTTTTCACTGACGCCCGCCGGTCAACGGTTATTAGATACGGTTTCCGCAGTATACGATAAGTTAACTAGCCCTCTGTTTATTCAATTATCCGACAAGGAGAAGCAACAAATCGTTTCTTTCCTGACCGGAACTGAAGAACACATGCGTATAGCTTTGAACAATCGAGTTGTCATGCTGGAACACATCGATACGTTGCTGCGACAGGACAATCCGTGATCGGCAACAAGTAAATTCGTTGGACTTTATTATCATTTGGAGGAATATTCATTGCGTAAGAGCAAGACGGCTGTGAAAGAGACAAAACAACACGGAAGTATGGGAAACTGGGCTCCTTATTATGATCTGTTGATGACATGCATGACTCTGGGACGTGAGAAGAAGCTACGGAAACTGGAGGTTGAACTGGCGCGTTTGAAACCAGGGGATAAAGTCTTGGAAATTGGCTGTGGTACCGGGTCGCTAACTATCGCGGCTAAAGAGCAAGTAGGACCAGCTGGAGAAGCGGCCGGCATCGATATCGCCCCTGAAATGGTGGCTCGAGCAAACAGGAAAGTTACTCGAAAACATGAAGACATCTCTATCAGAGTTGGCAGTATTGCGAAAATACCTTTTCCGGACAGCCATTTTAATGCGGTGATATGCAGTTTCATGATTTTTCACATGCCTGACGATGTTAGAAGCAAAGGATTTAAAGAAATAAACCGCGTACTGAGACCTGGAGGGCATTATTTCATCTTCGACGGAGCAACCCGTAACAAACAATATGATATTCGTGAGTTAGCACCAATCTTGAAAACCAACTCATTTACAGATATCGAAACGGGCGAAACCAGATTCATGATCATGAAGGGCTGGTTTCTCCGCTGTAAAGCTGACAAGAAAAAAAGCCAATAATTGTTGTTTAATTGGCTTGCCCTATTCTTTTTTCTGACATATCATGGGGACGGAGGGCAATCCAATGAAGGAAATAAACTCCGAAGAACATCCCGGGCACCGTCATTTCCAAACCAGAACCGTGATAAACAGGTTGTCACGGGTCGAAGGACATATCCGGGCGATCAAGCGAATGCTGGAAGAAGACCGGCCGTGTCCCGAAGTATTGATCCAACTGGCGGCAGTAAAATCCGCCATACAAAAAGCCAGCCAGATCATCCTCGAAGACCATATCCAGACCTGTATGACCGAAGCAGTCGACAAAGGCACTTACGAGGCCGAATGGCAAAGCCTGAAAAAAGCCCTGGACAAATATATCGATTAAGAGCGATTGGCTTATCAGTATTTTTTAATTCCCACTAATCGGACTGAGTTGATGACCACTGCTACCGAACCGAAATTATGGAATAATGCTGCGGCAATGGGACTAAATATACCTGTACTGGCGGCACCGATCCCAATAAGATTAAAGACCATGGCAAATGCAAGGTTCTGCTTTATAGTCCTTAGTGTTTTACGGCTGAGATTAATTGCTTCTGCAGCCATGAGGATATCATCTTTTACTAGAACAATATCGGAAGTCTCCATAGCGATATCGGTTCCCGAGATCCCCATCGCTACACCTACATCAGCTTGAGCCAAAGCAGGAGCATCGTTAATGCCGTCTCCAATCATAGCTACCTTGTAGCCTTCAGCCTGTAATTTCCGGACCGCTTCCACTTTCTGAGCCGGAAGCAGCCTTGCCTGCCATTCATCGATACCGATGGAAGCGGCAACACGTTTCGCAACTTCAGGGCTATCACCGGTTAGCATCACTACTCTCTTGACCCCTGAACGTTTGAGATGATCTACTGCCGCACTCATGTCACTGCGGACTGTGTCTGCTACCCCGATGATACCGAGTACTTTTCCAGACGATGCTACGATCAGCGGCGTGAAGCCGCCTTTCTCCATGGTATCAATGCCAGATGCGACGTAGTCCGGCAGGTTTATATTCTGCTGGTTCAGGAGAGAAGCGGTACCAACCGCAATCGATAATCCATTTAACTTAGCCAGTATGCCTTGCCCGGGTACGACATGAAATTCCTCAGCCCTGGGGATGTTTAAGTCAATTTCTTTAGCTTTGTTCAAAATCGCTCTGGCGATGGGGTGTTCCGATAATCCTTCCGCCACTGCAGCTATTTTCAAAACATCCTTGTCATTGAAGCCATTGAAGGTGGAAATCCTCATAACTCGAGGTTCCCCAAGAGTGATCGTGCCGGTTTTGTCTAGGGCGACTGCATTCACCCGGCCGGCTGCTTCAAGCCTTGCCCCACCTTTGATCAGCATGCCCCGCCTTGCCCCATTCGCCACCCCGGCGATCACCGCTATCGGTGTAGCCATGACGAGAGCACAAGGACAGGCCACAATAAGTACAGCTAGCGAGTTGGTCAGATTCCGTGTAATCAGGTAGACTATCACGGATACAATCAGGATGAACGGTGTAAAGTATTTGGCATAGCGATCCGCCATACGCACGACCGGGGCACGATTCTCCTCCGCCTCTTTAACGAGATCAACTATTTTGGCTAAAGTAGTACCGTCACCAACCTTTGTTGTTTTAATAGTAATAGCCCCCAGTTCGTTGAGAGTTCCTGCAAAAACCTCACTCCCTTTGACTTTAGCTACTGGTACTGACTCTCCGGTAATTGGCGCCTGGTTGATAGCCGCCTGTCCTTCGGTCACGACGCCATCTACCGGGATGCGTTCACCCGATTTAACTATAACTTCATCTCCAGCTATAACATCACTCAGAGGAATTTCAGATTCATTACCTTCGCGGCGTATATAAGCAGTCACCGGTGTCAATTTCCCCAGGTCCTCAAGGGCAGTTTGGGCACGTGCGGCTGTAAAATCCTCGAGTATTTTTCCAAAAAGCATCATAAACACAACGAAACCAGCAGAGAGGTACTCTTTAAAAATCACCGAAACTATAATAGCGATTGCCACCAGTTCATCGACGTTCATTTCCCGGTGGATCAAACCTCTAATAGCACCAATTATTATGGGGATGCCGCCTACCGCAACGGCTACTAAAGATAAAACCATAGCAATTATCGCCATTGATTTGAAAAGTCCGATGATTGCACTTGATAATACGAATACGGCGGTAACGGCGGTGATGATGAACTCACGAGAAGTGAGTACTGACCGGTATCTTTCGAAAAAGGCTGTCATATATCCCCCCTAGGGGGATATAGTAGTCCAAACTACCGGTTCATGGCAAATAAATTTTGATATATAGCCAAGAAGATGAGCGAAGCTACCTTTGCTGGAGACTTTGAAATTTGAAATTCGGAATTAACTGGATTAACCGGGACGGTAGATTACTTATTCTTAATCTGGGTATACGGACCCTGGCTCAAAGTTCCGCTTCCATTATTCTTGCCTTATATCTTAATAAGCTTGGGTACAGTCTGATTCAGATCGGGGTTTTTCTTAGTGCCGACGTGGCTGGATCGGCGGTGCTTACCATGGTTGTCAGTATGGTAGCTGAGAAGATCGGCCGCCGACGACTGATGATCTTCTTTGCTATCTTAACCGGAGCCGCTGGTTTGGGCATGATCTTTGTCAACAATTTCATCGCTCTGATGTTTATTGCCTTCTTCGGGAATGTCGGTGCTGGTGGCATTTCTCCAGCAGCCCCACTGGAACAGGCCAGTTTATCCGATACTGCTCTGGCTGCAAAACGAACTGAGCTATTCGCCTTCTACCGGATTTCCGGTCTGGCAGGAGCGACCATAGGGGCATTAGCAGCCGGATTACCACCGGTACTACAAGGATTGTTTGGCTTGAGTGAAATTGGCTCGTTCAAGGCATTGTACATTGGATTCAGTATCATTTTACTTGCAGCAACAATTCTTTATGCAATGCTTTCTCCGGCAGTAGAAGTAACGAAAACCCAACAACGATGGTCTAATCCACTCAAATTGCCGTCCCGCCGGTTGATTTTTACACTGACCGGACTGTTTGCCTTGGATAGTTTTGCCGGTTCACTCTTTGCACAAAGCCTGGCATCCTACTGGTTCTATACAAAATTCGGTATGAGTCTAAAAGACATGGCACTTGTCTTTTCACTATCGAATGTACTGGGCGCAATCTCCCTATGGTTCGCCGCCAAGCTGGGTAACTGGATTGGGCTCATTAACACCATGGTCTTTACCCATATCCCGTCGAGTCTTTTTCTCATCGCCGCAGTCTTTACACCGAACCCCGGGCTGGTGATCGTTTTCTGGCAGCTAAGGTCTTTCTTCAGCATGATGGACCAACCAACCAGGGACTCATATACAATGTCCATGGTACAACCTCAGGAGAGGGTAGCGATGGCCGGTATCAATACGGTTGGCCGGGGTATAACCTGAACAGTAGCTCCTGTGGTCGCGAGTGCATTATGGCAAGCTTTTTCAGCTACTGTGCCAATTATCAGCTGTGCCGTACTTAAAATTACTTATGATCTTTCGCTGTTCTTCATTTTCAGGAAAGTAAAAGCTCCTCATGAGGTAAGGAGTTCACGCCGTACCTCAAACGTTTGAGTTCTTTCTACCGTCAAATACCGCCCACTTTACGGGACTTGAACTACATCGATAAACTGAAAGACTTGGAAAAGGTTCTACCTTTTATCATGCACGGCTCATCAGTATTTCAAAAAGCTATTTTTGCCCATATCATAGCTTCGAAACTACTCAATTACCAGCTTGGTTGTCATTAAGCTATATCCAGCGGACAGCCCTTTCCTTCCTCGGGATCATCTTTTTGTATACATGTTTAGGAAACCCCACCATGATTGCACCGTAGATATTTTGAGTGTCCGGGATTTTCAGGAATCTGGCAACTGTTTTTTTCCGGGAAGCTGCCGCAATCAGAAAACCAGCCCAGCATGTACCAAGACCCATTGGAAGAGCCAGTATCTCCATGTTTCTTAACGCCAATGCACAATTGGTCGCTGTAAGTGGATTTTTTCTAAGGCCATAAGCCACGACTACGGCCGGGGTATTGCGAAATATCGCCCCTCGCAGTTCGTTGGCCTGTTTCTTACGCCTGAAATCCTCATAGTATTGAGCAAGCTGCTGAAGAGTATCCGGTCCCGCCAGCATCCTGAGAAATTGTCTGCCAGCAGCACTACCAAGGTACTTCAACATACTATTCCATAATATGTCGAGTACAATATCTTCCAGGTCTGAAAGAACCTTTTTATCCTGGATGACAATAAAGCTCTCAAATTGGGCATTCGTTGCGGTACCGGCATGAGTACCTGCTGTGATTAACTGCTCTATCATTTCTCTGGGTACAGGACGTTCCTTGAATATTCCGGTAGACCTTCTCGAAAGCAGCAGATCTCTTACAATTTCTGGGGTAATGGTAATCCCGGGTAGTTCTTTAAACGAACCGAAGGTAAAATCGTTTCGTACCAGTGCTCCCGTTGGGCAGATAGCGACGCAATGTCCGCATAGATTACAACTTTTGAGGTCTTTAGCCTGTGGTATTTTATCTTCATTTAATACCAGCAAACCACTCCTGCATTCTTCGATGCAAATACCACAACCGGTACATTTCGCCGTATTTACTTCTAACATCAGCCGTCCTCCTGACTTCGTCTATACACTGTTTATAATTCAACTTTTTATTGCTGGAAGCGGATATTCCAGAGATCCACAACCTTCTATTTCCATCCTTCTAGTATGTGAATTTCGTTGTTGTTGGCGTATGGCATGATGAACCTCCAACCATCAAATTAAGTTCTTTGTTGCTTGGGCCACCTAAAAGCAAACCAGACAATCAAAGCCAATATTACAATTGTTGCCCCTGTCATCCAGTTGAACGATGCGGTTGGGTATCCGATCATTCCATCGACAAGCATAATCACCTGAGTTACACCAATGATCGAGCTCCCAATGATATTCATCAACCGGTTATTCCGACCTTTCAGTATCAAGGTTAGAATTGTAAATACCATCATTCCTAACAAATAGGGTGCGAGGTCATTATTCTTGAGCATAGATACTTCCGTTGCCCCATCACTCACAGCAAACGTTCGGTAAGCAAAAAAAGCTAACATGTGTAAAACCCAGAGTACTGAAATCCTGATCTTGTACGATAATTCTTCCATTAGCCCTCCTTTTATTCTCCTATATCCGAGGTTTACTCATTTTAGTTGTTGTTTTAACCTTCTTTTTTACGAAACTTCTCATACACATCCGTTGTTGTTGGCGTATGGCATGACGACCTTCCCCAATTCAGTTAGATTTTTAATAGTGTAAGTAGTATTTCGGATACTTCCTTTGGCTTTGAGAAAACCACACCATGGTCAGCTTCTATCTCGCGATACCACCAGCCTTGTTTTTTAGCTTCTTCTGCGGCACGATCTAGTGCAGCCCAGGCTAGACTTAATCGATGGTTCTCAGGCCTGATCGTACAGTGAATAAATGCTCTTGGTATCCTGATGGCGGCAGGGTTCTTTACATCCAAAGGTTGTGTCAACGTCTTAAGTGGCTGTGGTTGCCACCTTGGTGGATTTGCAGCTGACATTACTCGCCAGCCATCTCCCTTTTCCCTAGCCGATTCAAGAAACGTGGGGACCATTTCAGGCTCCAGGTCAAATACTGATTGCCCATCGCGTGGAAATGGCGCATCCATATAGACAAGGCGAGAGAGACGCTCAGGTGCTTTTTCAGCCACTCCCGTGATAACCACTCCTCCATAGCTATACCCAACCAGAATCGCCTGCTGTAAGTCTTCGCATTCCAGAACACCCACAATATCTTGAATGTGGGTAGTAAGGTCGATTTCAGGATTCGTCAGATGAGCGCGTTCGCCAAAACCAGTCAATGTTGGTGTAAATACCTCATGGCCTGCGGTTCGTAAAAATTGAGCTACTTGACGCCAAACCCAACCACCCATGAAACCACCATGAACCAATACAAAAACACTCATGTTGGTTACTCCTTCTGACTAGTATTCTCTAAAATAAAAAGGCACCAGCCAGCATACTTGCGCTGGTTTGGTGCCTTTGTCTAACAAACATCTTTACTCCTGAGCCGGTAGGTTAGGGAGTGTTCGATGAGATGCTACATTGAAAATTGTTAATTTATTTTAATCCAGCTAAATGTCATATTAATTGTGTAGTTTTATATACGTAATGATACTGCAGTCTCAAAAAATTGATACTATTATCTATTTCCCAAATAAGTCCATTAGTGCAAAATTAACTTGAAAAGGTATTTTAGCTTTATCGTTGCATTTGATAATCCATAATTCGGCCGCGAGTCAATGAAATAAAATTGATGGTATTTATTTTACTCTGGTTTATTGTGGGAGGAAAAGTGAGAAGTGAAAATTGAACAAATGAAGTGGACTCAAGAGAATGGTTGGGATCATAGCAATTTATTACGCATAAATGAATCGGTACAACTAGTGTTGGTATTTGGTTCAAATGTAGTTTTAAAAAAATATGAATTACTAGCTAATTTGAAAAAACATTACCCAAATGCCAGTTTCCTTGGTTGTTCTACAGCTGGTGAGATTCTGGATACAAAAGTATATGATGACTCTTTAGTGACAACAGCGGTACAGTTCGACCACACAGTAACCAAATTAACACAGGTAAATATTTCAGATGTTAATAGAAACAGCTTTCAAGCTGGCAGCTTCCTAGCGAAAGCCTTATATGATAGAGGATTAAAGCATGTATTAGTATTCTCTGATGGTATTAATGTAAATGGGAGTGAATTGGCGAGAGGATTAGAAGCCAATTTACCTACGCCGGTAAGTGTTACGGGAGGTTTAGCTGGAGACGACGATCGTTTCGTTGAAACTCATGTAATTAGCGGGGACATAAATCCTCGTAAAGGGATAATATCGGCTTTGGGATTTTACAATGATAATTTAAAAGTTGGATATGGATCTGTCGGGGGTTGGGATCCTTTCGGTCCCGAAAGACTAATAACATCTTCTAATGGAAACATACTCTACGAACTAGATGGCCGTTCAGCTTTAGATCTATATAAAGAATATCTCGGTGAGTACGCTAAATCTTTACCTGGGAGTGCATTATTTTTCCCGCTAAGTATTAGGACAGAGCTCAATAATCCTGCAGTTGTTAGAACAATATTAGCTATTGATGAAAAAAATAAGGCAATGACTTTTGCGGGAGATGTGCCAGAGGGTTCTTATGCTCGTCTAATGCGGGCGAATTTGGATCGTCTCATTGAAGGATCTGCATCTGCAGCGAGGAATACACATGAAGCTTTAAGATATGAGACTCCAGAATTGGCAATATTAATTAGCTGTGTCGGGAGGAAAATGGTACTACACCAGCGGGCCGAAGAAGGTATTGAGGCGGTACGTAAAGTCTTTGGACCGAGAACTCCTCTTATAGGCTATTACTCTTACGGTGAACTTTGTCCGCGTTCTAGAGAAGCAAGGTGTGAACTACACAACCAGACAATGACGATTACGGCATTTGTGGAGAATTAATCTTTGGTAAGATTACATAACCTGCTTGAACGTCAAGTTCAAAAACATTTTGGAGATGCATCGAGCATTCCAAATGGAATGGAATCTTTTATTCAAGCAGTCAATTCTACATATCAAGATTACGATCTTGAGCGAGGGTTACTTGAGAGGTCACTTGACCTTACCTCACAAGAACATCTTGCTTACAATACTCAAATGCAAAAAGTACGGGAAATTGCTATTGGTATTGACTCAAAGAACACCTTAGATGACATATTCTCTTTTACTGTAGAATCAGCAAAAGAGATAGAGGGGATAGGCTTTGTTCTCGTCCAAAAACTTGATGAATCGGGACAATATATTATAACTCCTTATTATTCCAGCATAGCTAATGAAACCGATAAAAAGATAATGTCGAAAATTGGAATTCCTCTAGAAAGGGTTCTTGGGATTTCTCCAACGAGTAAGAAACTCAAGTTCAAATTAGCCAGAATGAAAGTGGCTCAGGATTACCTGAATAATCCGAGAGTAATTGTTAAAGAAAAACTGTCAGAATTACTTGATGGGACCTGGCCAAAACCTTTATGTGATTCTATACAATCTACCTTCGGATACAAACGTTTTGTTATTACTCCTTTGCTGGTAAATGGACAATCCTGGGGCAATTTATTATTTTGGCTTAAGAGTCATGTCCCGAATACGGTTTTAGAGACGATAACAGCCCATTGCTCACTCGGTATAAAGAACGTATTGGCCATGGATGTTTTGAAAATGCAAAACATCGAATTATTAGAGAGTGAGAAAAAATATCGGTTAATAACCGACAATACGGCTGATTATATCGCTGTCGTGAATACTAGCGGCAAATATAATTATGTGAGTCCGTCGCATATACATTTAGGATACAACGAAAAAGATCTCATTGGTAAATCATTCTATGAACTATTACATCCGGAAGATAAAGCTCAGGTTATATCGATTTTCAGTCAATTTACCAGGATGGTATTACAAAATAAAATTGACCTAAAAGACCAGGATGTATCACGGATAGTTACTTTCCGTTTCAAGGGAAGCTCAGGTGGATGGTATTTCATGGAATCTAACATCAGCTTGATGAAAGCTGATAATACCCGAGCTCTAAATATTCTCCTTGTTTCTCGAGATTTAACCGAAAAGAAAAATAACGAAAATATTCTTAAAGAATCTGAAGAAAGATATCGTTCTATATTCAATTCAGCTAATGACATAATTTTACTCATTGATAATAAAGGTATAGTTCTGGATGTAAATAAAAAGATTCAAGAAATCGCCGGTTATAATCCCGGGGAGTTGATAGGGAAAAACATTCTCTCCTTAAATCATATACTTCCAGCTAAAAGTCTTGCCACAATTGGACTAAATTTCGGGAAACGCTTGATGGGGATACATATCCCCACATATGAAGTCGAAATGATAAAAAATAATGGCGAAAAAGCATATGTAGAAATCAGTGCAAAAGTCATTAAAAAAGGTAATGAAATCATCGGTGATCTTGCGATTCTTCGTGATATTTCGGAACGCCGTAAATCTGAATATGCATTAAGAACGCAGAAAGATCTGATCGACCGTATTCTAATGATTGCTCCTAGTGCTATCTTAGTTCTCGATAGTGAATTAAATATTGTTCTCGCTAATAAGGCTTTCCAGAAGGACATGTTTGATGGGAATGATCCAGAGGGACAATCAATCCAAGACGTGCTGAAAAATCAAAGTGTTATCGATGCAGTTAAGGAAGTCATATCAGGTAAGGAAAATGAAAATAAAGTTGAGTTTATTCAAAGTTCAATCACCGGAGAAAAGATATACATTGCATCGGCTTTGAACATGGAATCAGATCAAGTACTGTTAATAATTAACGATGTCACTACCGAACGAGAAAAGCAAAATAGGCTATATTTGACTGACAGATTAGCTTCGGTGGGTGAAATGGCTTCCGGAATTGCACATGAGTTAAACAATCCATTAACAAGTATCATAAGCATCACAGAACTCCTTACAGAAGAGGAATTACCTCCTGAACCTGCAGAAGACATTCGCTCTGTGTGCCAAGAAGCAAAGCGGGCAAGTCGGATTGTGAAAAATATGCTTAGTTTTGCGCGGCGGCATGAACCGAACCGCCAATCCATAAAAATCGATGATGTTCTTAATGATGTCCTAAAAATTCGAGCTTATGAGCAAAAAGTGGGAAATATCGTTGTTACTATGACAGTATCCTCGAATCTACCAATGATTCTGGTTGATTATTACCAAATGCAACAGGTATTTCTGAATATTATACTAAATGCAGAACAAGCGATGATAGAAGCTCATGGTCGGGGCAATCTGGAAATAAAAACTGAAGTTAAGGAGGGCTTCGTCAGGATAGTTTTCAGCGACGATGGACCTGGTATCCGGCCCGAAAATACAAAACGAATATTTGACCCCTTCTTTACGACCAAGGAAGTCGGGAAAGGAACAGGGTTAGGACTCAGTATCTGTTACGGCATAATAACCGCCCATGGGGGAAAGATATATGTTGAAAGCGAATACGGAAAAGGAGCCACATTTGTGGTTGAGTTACCCATTCAGGACAAGTAGAAAAGGGGTTATATTTAAATGGACTTTATACCGCGAAAATTGACCATCGGAAAAAAGACTCTCCTTATTGTAACGGGAGTCAGTTTACTCCTTTGTGCCATTCTGCTAATTTCATCCGAAGAAATTTTCCGGAGACAGAATCAAAACCTGGAAATCCAGCAGGTAGAACAAACTTTGCAACGTGGTGTCGGAGCCTTGGATTCACGAAGCGATGCTTTGAATTCATATGGGAAAGATTGGTCGAATTGGGATGATACTTATCTGTTTGTGAAGGATGGCAACGAGCAATACATTATTGACAACCTCATGGATGCGACTTTTATTAATGCCAAAGTAAATCTGATGATTTTTATAGATACATCCGGGAACATTGTATACGGAAAAGCTTTCAACCTGAATGAAAACATAGAAATACCTATTCCGCCTGAGATTGAAAATAATGCTCCGTTTATTGGTAGCTCCGTTTTAAATTCAACGAACAATTCGGGAATTACAGGAATAATCTCTACTTCCGAAGGTCCTTTATTAATGTCTGCATCACCTATTCTGGACAGTGAAGGAGAAGGTTTATCCAATGGCACTATGATAGTAGGCCAATTTTTAGATCAATCGGTTATCAACGATATTTCAAAAACAACTCTCATAAATCTTGATTTTTATCAACTAAGTGATACACAGGTAACTATGGATATTTCAGACATAGCGCATAGGTTATCTATAAATAACCCTGTTTTAATTCGTGCTAAAGATAAAAATAATATCGTCGGTTATGAATTGATAGAGGGTATAGACAAAAAACCGGTAATGATCTTAAAGATAAGCATGGATCGAGATTTTTATAACAATGGACTAACGACACTCAGGTATTTTGAAATCTATTTGGTAGGAGCTTGTTTTATTTTTGTCATTGTTTTCATACTTGTATTGAAAAAGTATGTAATCGGTAAGATCATCGATTTAAGTAAAAATGTTAATAGCATCGAGAGAACCAGGGATATCACTCAACGTCTCTCAATCTCAGATTATGATGAAGTCGCTTTATTAGGAAGAAGCATAAACAATATGCTAGGTACGATTGAAAAGATTCAGAACTCAGAAAAAGAATCCAGGCAATTGATCGACAGGGTACTGGCGACTATCCCAAACGCGGTTGCAGTGATAAACAAAGAATTTAAAATTAATCTAGCTAATCGCGCCTTTTGCGAAGCTTTACAGCAAACCAGAGAATCTATTACAGGGAAAGGACTTTCGGACATAATTGAAGCTCTGGATTTGGTTAAGGTGATATCAGCATCTCAGTTAAACAAGGGATCTTACCATGTAGATGAATTCAGACACATTATAAATGGCATCGAGAGAATATATGTAGTCGATACATTTACCTTGGGGCTTTCCGAAACACTGATCATAATGAATGACATTACAATTGAACGAAAAAGACAAGACAACCTGTATCAAACTGACCGACTCGTATCTGTTGGAGAGATGGCTGCAGGAATAGCTCATGAATTAAATAACCCTCTTACCAGTGTTATTAGCCTTTCAGAATTACTTTCAGAGGATGACCTTCCGGGTGAAGTGGCAAACGATATTCTTTCCATATCAAAAGAAGCCAAGCGTGCAAAACTAATTGTAAAAAATATGTTGGCCTTCTCACGAAAGCACAAATCCGAAATGAAAAATACCAACCCTGGAGATGTTATCAATGATGTTTTAAACCTACGGGCGTATGAACAGAAAGTAAACAATATCCAGACTATAGTGCATATCGAACCGGATCTACCGGTACTCACAATTGATTATTTTGAATTACAGCAGGTATTTTTGAACATTATATTGAATGCAGAACAGGCTATATTAGAAGCTAAAGGTCGGGGAAATATAGAAATTAAAGCCGAATTTAAGGAAGGTATGGCTAGAGTAAGTTTCATAGATGATGGACCAGGGATACAGCCTGAAAATCTGAAGCGCATATTTGACCCATTCTTTACGACCAAAGAAGTAGGTAAAGGGACGGGGTTAGGCCTGAGTATTTGTTATGGTATAGTGACGGCGCATAGAGGGAAGATCTATGCCGAAAGTGAATACGGGAAAGGTGCCACACTTGTAGTTGAATTACCTGTTTAAATATATCAATTGAAGAGGATTGGATATGAAATTACCAGACAACGGAAAAACCATATTAGTTATCGAAGATGAACCCCTGATAAACAGAGTTTGTGTGAAAATTTTAAAAAGTGAAGGGTATCAGGTGGAACTGGCTTTAAACGGTAAAATCGGTATCGAGATGGCAAATCGAAAACAATATGATCTTTACTTCAGTGATATACGTACCCCAGAGATGAACGGGATCCAGTTTTACGAACACCTTAAACAAAAAGACCCCGTACAAGCCGAGAAAGTGATATTTACGACTGGAGATACCCTTAGTACTGAAATCAAGAAATTTCTTAAGGCAAACAATAATCTTTTCCTGTCGAAACCCTTCACGCCGAACGAACTCAGGAAAGTTGTTAGTGAAGCAATCGCACGTCAAGAACAAACGGTTGAAGTTGGTTAACATAAGCCTGCTGAAGTAGTATTGGGAGAAGGTAATGGATGCAATAATGGAAAAACAGAACATACTCATCGTGGACGATGAAGACCTGATACGCAGGTCATTAAACAGGAAACTTTCCAAGGTAGGTTATTCCTGTGATGAAGCATCGAGTGCCGAAGATGCCCTGCGACATTTAAAGACCAGGCAGGCAGACCTGGTGATTCTTGATGTAAAAATGCCTGGGAAAACGGGGATAGAGATCCTGCCGGAGATCAAGCAAAATTACCCAGATACCGCGGTCGTGATGGTTACTGCTGTCAACGATCCACAAACCATCGTTACTTCCATGAAGAATGGCGCCCATGATTATATTACAAAACCATTTGAATTAAACGAAGTGGTCGAATCAGTAGATAATGCTCTTATCAAGAGAAAAGTGGAGATTGAGGTAAAAAAACATAACCAGTCGCTTACGCATATTATCGACGATCAAGGGAAAGAGATAAGAAGGTTAACGCTCGGTTCCTTTGAGGCACTGGTAAATGCCCTAGAAGCCAAGGACAAATATACAGCCGGTCACTCGCGAAGAGTAGCTCAGATATCCAAGATTATTGGTCAAGCATTGGGAATGACCTCGGAATACCTGGAAACTCTAAGATGGGGGGCTCTTTTACACGATGTTGGGAAGATTTCCATCGATCCGGCGATACAGAACAAACCCAGTAAATTGACGGATGAAGAGTATGAGCGGATGATGATGCATACCCAAATCGGTCCGGATATCGTTGGGCCGGTTGCTAATCAGATAATAATAGATATAATCCGGTATCACCATTACAGGTATGACGGGAGAGGTAAAGATCAGCTGATCCATGGTGAAAATATACCGATCGGAGCTCGAATTGTTGCGGTCGCGGATAGTTATGACGCGATGACTAGTGACAGGCCGTATCGCAAAGCACTTACGAATGAAGCCGCAATTGCCGAAGTCAGGCGTTGTTGTGGATCGCAATTTGATCCAAAGATAGCTTCGTTAATGGTGGAGACCTGGACTCAAACAGGGCAAGAATATATATCGTTGCAGGATTCTTTCCTTTAAACCCATTGATTAATATGATTGTGAAGAGACACGAATTACCTGGTGAAGTTAATGTTGATAGCAATTTGCCCGAAGTGTAATAAGAAATATTATGGTTGGAGCCTTGTGGACCCCAAAAATAGAAGGTGCATGTTGTGTGCCGTTTCCCTGGAATTAGTGAGTGGTAATTTATCCCCGCCACGGGGCGATGCAAATAGCACCATGGATTCCCGTTCAACAGATCAGGATAGGATTTCCCACGAATAACGATCAATATTCCACTAATTGACTAACAAATTTCCCCTGATAATCATAAACTTAAATTAGCATATAATCTGAAATAGAACTTATTACCTTCCACATTCAATTCATTTTATTGTATGCTATTTGCTCATGGAAACATTATCCAGTCGCAGGACTTCCGTTATCCTAATCTATGAGATACTGATGCTATTGCGTCACCAACCGGCTTTGAAAACGAAAATCATGTACTCAGTGAAAATGAATTATCAACAGACAAAAAGGCATCTCAACAAACTTCTAGCAAAAGGCTATATAGAAAATACTGGTAGTGGTGGTCGAACCGGGTATTTTGGTATTACCGAATTGGGTCTGGAAATGCTGGTCAAATTGTCTAACACTGAAAATATGTTAACAGGGATATCTGGTTTTAAAACCAAGTCTTTTTGGTTAT
>JGI20214J51650_10000448_pt1 | contig 25451 bp, 24 predicted proteins | sample WetSurMetagenome_FD_51650 | JGI IMG/M metagenome (IMG submission 51650) | reverse complement strand
TTCATATCAATAAAAATAAAATTGGACTATATACAACCGATCAAATTTAGAAATATTTATCCAACAAGCAATCTACGATATGCCATAACTAGCTCCGTTTAAATATATTTCAAGGGAACTTCCACCATAAATTGCATGTGAAAAAACCGGTCCATGGATCATAGGCGCTTTTACGCCTTCTATAAAATATCTGGTCCCGGTGAAGATCCTCGCTTCATCCCATAATCCTGTTGATAAGAAATGATTAAGTACTTTTGCTCCTCCTTCGATCAACACCGACTGAATACCTGAATCAAAAAGGTATTGCGCAACCTGCAATGATGAAGATATATTATCATCCAACTGAACTATTACCCTGTTTCTATCTGTAGCATCCGGATTATGTGTAAATACAACAATTTTTGTATTCGCTTCATTTTCAGTCAATTCACTGATCAAAGTTCCAGAACTGTTTAGAATAATTTTTAATGGATCAGTTCCCCCCCACTCTCTGACATTAAGCTTTGGATTATCCGCTCTTATGGTACCGGCACCAACAAGAATTGCCTGTTCTGATGCTCTCCATTTATGAACCAGTACTCTCTCTGCTTTACCGGTTATCCATGTAGGCTCAATTTTATGCTTTTCAGATCTGACAATATCCAGAAAGCCATCTTTACTCTGTGCCCATTTAAGAGTTATGTATGGCCTTCTCTTTTCATGAAAAGTAAAAAACCTCCGGTTAATTCTTCTGCAATCTTCCTCAGCCACTCCGGTTATTACTTCACAACCTGCCTGCCTTAGTCTGGCTACTCCTTTCCCGGATACTTTGTCGCTTGTATCAACGGTTCCTACTACTATCCGTGGAATTGAACTGGCAATAATAAAATCTGAACAGGGGGGTGTTTTCCCAAAATGGGAACATGGCTCCAGGTTTACATAAAGGGTTGAAAACTTCAATTTCTCCTTATCCGAAACAGAGTTGATTGCAATAACCTCTGCATGCGGCCCGCCTGCTTTCAAATGATAGCCCTCTCCCACAATTTTACCATCATTTACAATTACAGAGCCTACCATAGGATTGGGATAAGTCAAACCTTCGGCTTTGGAAGCCAGCTCAACGCATCTTCTCATGAATTTTATATCAGCTGTCTCTGCCATTTCGATGAAAATGCTAAATTTGACTTATGGGTGTTAATATACAAACAATTAAAGATATCAGGTTTTATCTTGCAAAAGAACTTTCAGATATCTATCAGGAACCGGAAATCAGTGCCTTATCTAATATTATAATTAAGACTGCATTAGGTATATCAAAGTTGCACCAGGTTTATTCGATACAATCCGGGGTTACAAGTGAACAATCCGACAGGATTATTAATATCTGCAAAGAGCTTAAGACCGGAAAACCCATTCAGTATATACTGGGAGTGACAAGTTTTTACGATTGCATCATAGATGTTAACAGCTCAACGCTTATACCGCGGCCGGAGACTGAAGAATTGGTTGATCTTATAATCAGGGAAAACTACAGGTACAGAGGAAATATTATTGATTTCGGAACAGGATCAGGCTGTATAGCTATTGCTCTTGCAAAAAATATTCCCGGTGCATTAGTTACTGGAATAGATATCTCCGAGGATGCCTTAAGGACAGCTCAGAAGAACGCCATAATGAATAATGTGAATGTATCATTTAAAAAAGGCGATATCCTTAACATTGATTATGAGATAGTTAACAAATACGGGGTTATCGTCAGCAACCCTCCCTATGTCCGGAATTCCGAAAAAAAATATATGAGCAGGAACGTTCTTGATTTTGAACCTCATTCAGCACTGTTTGTAACTGATGAAGATCCTCTGATTTATTATAAAGCCCTGATCAAACTTGCCGGCAAGATCCTGGAACCAGGTGGTAAAGTATATTTTGAGATAAATGAGGCAATGGGTATTTTAATAGTGCAACTGCTTGAATCCTACGGATATTCAGAGATAGTAACTGTTAAAGATATTAATGGTAAAGAGAGAATAATAAAGGGAACATATGAAGACTGAAAATATCCTTTTCAATACTGCCTTAAATAAAGCAATGGCTCAGTGTTCACGACGTGAATTCTGTCGTAGCGATATACTTATTAAGCTGGATTCATGGGGTCTTGGTGAAAATGATTGTGAGAAAGTTATCACTATCCTGATGCAAGAAAACTTTATAAATGAAGAACGCTTTGCACGGGCTTTTGTCAGAGATAAATTCAATTATAATAAATGGGGTAAAGTCAAGATTGCAACCCATCTCAGAGCTAAGAAGCTTCCTCCGGATATAATAAGTTCTGCTTTTGATTCAATTGATAATGAACAATATATTAAAATGATCCGTGGACTTATTGAAAGCCATAGACGAACGGTGAGGGCTAAGAATCAGTATGATCTGAAAGCAAAACTGCTTCGATACGGATTATCAAAGGGGTTTGAAAGCAGTATATTGTATGATATTTTAAATGATATGGAAGCGTGAAGAGAGTGTCCATTATTTGTAGAGACGTTGCATGCAACGTCTCTATCTGAAAGTGCCTCAGGACAAGATTCCGGATATAATATAGACTATAAACTGCCTGAAAGCCACAATGAAAATTATACCTGATCCGATGCAGTCAATGACTATCAATTGTTTACGGGTGTTCCGATATTTCATATAGAATATCGAAAATGCTGCTCTTAAAACCAGTTGAAGTGCAAAAAACAGGAATATCCTCATACCGTAAATATTCCATTTATAGGCCTCTGCAACTCTTCCCCTTACTATTAAAGAAAAACTATGTGATAAACCACACGAAACACATGGTTCTCCTGTAATCTTCTCATGAATACAAGTTACAGGATATTTATCCTCGTCAGGAGAAAAAAAACCGGAGTATGCGAAAATCAGCAAAATTACTCCGGCAAGAAATAGATTAATAATGAGGTAAGATTCATTTGCAGGTCTTACCTTCAGGTTATTTCCAGTCTCACTTTTTCTTTGGTACACTGTCATTTTTTTCCTTGTTTCCGCCTTCAAGGTTTTCGAGTGTCTTTTCACGATTCTCTTTTTCAGGATTGGAGGTTATCTCCACCTTATCTCCATTGCTTTCAACCTTAATTGAAATATTTGCATCCTCAAGATCCTTTATCACATTATCCTGAACGTCATTAATGATATTCTGAATGCCGTCAGGCCATTTGTCAGCTGACTTGGCGATCTTTCCGGCTACAAACAACTGTGACAATGAGATCAGAGAGGCGAGAATTCCAATTATTAATCCGGCAACTAATACCCCGCGGGGAGCATTTCTTCTTGAAGCCTGAGAAAGCCCGACTGATGCCAGGACAATAGCTATGATCCCAGGGATAATAGCAATCAGACCCACACAGGGAATAACTGCAAGCACAAAAGTAATTATGGCTGTAATAAGAGCAGCAATTCCCATATTTTGTCCGGTGTTGTTTTTTACATCTTCCATGATATTATTCTTATTTGTTATTATTCATTCCTGTAAGGATGTTAACCATATCCTGTTCTAAAGACGTCGTTGGATTTTCAATGATGCGTCCTGCTTCAACATTATTTTTATAAATGATGAAAGTCGGTACTCTTTGGATATCAAGATTATTGTATTCTCCAACAGGTGATAACTTTGCATTATCAACTCCGATAAATGTCAGCATCGAATCAGGGAAATGCCAGATATCAAGAATTTTCATAAAACGGGGTACCTCTCTTCTGCTGTCGGGGCACCATGTTCCCATGACAATCTTTATCTTCAGGCCATCCGTATGAATATCCTGTAATTTATTTATAGAACCGGAGTCAGGCATATAATCGTCAAAACCTTTGGTATACCATGTTGAATAAGGCTGACGGGTCAGCTGAACAGGGTTAAAATACCCAAGAAGCCAGGTTATCTGATCCGAGAAATTAATTTCCGCAGATACTGTTTCGGTAGCTGGTGCAGCCAGCTGTGTAGTTTCTGTTCTTACCTCAGAAGCCGGCTTCAGTGTCTTGCACCCGTTAAGGCAAACAACAAGTAAAATGAACAAATAAGGAAAATGTTTCATTTAATGACAATTAAACAGGTACAAATTAAAAGGATTTTTTCAAATACATATAACAAAATGCAGATAATATGATTTGGCTAAATCCTGATGTTAGCTATCAGGGTGTTTTATACGGCTTGTATAGTACATTGAAATACCAATGGAGATTATTGCCAGAAAAAACAATGCTAACACCCTGTAGATTATTTCAATCCTTGCCAGGTCAACTATAAAAAGATAAATTGCGGCACAAATCATTGTTCCAAGCGCCATGTACCTGTATTTTACATTTTTAAGGATAATACTGATAAGAAAATAAAGAAGAGCCACCATTGACCATGAGAGTGTTACAAATTGTTTTGGCAGGGCATGGAATAAAGCATAAAGAACCATTATAAAACCTTCTGCCATGTACAGGTTTCTTATCAGGTCTGTTTCAATTTTCAATCGCGAGCGCTTCCAGTTAATAATTCTTGCAGAAATAAGAGAAATCAGTGCAAAAGAAAAATTAACACCATTGATAGATTTTGAAGAGAAAAGATAAACTGCCAGGATCATCAGGAAAAGAAGACTATTCATGATAACGATCAACCTGTTTCGAAACCAGAGCGCCATGGAAACAACAATCAAACTTTGAACTGAGAGAAGTAAATAAACCCGCGGAAGTCCAAAAATTCCGTAAAGAGCAATACTCATTGCCATAAAACCATAAAGAGCATAGAAAGCTGTTGCAAAGTTCCAGTCAGATTTTGAATGCAGAATGATAGAAAATATCAGACATCCTAAAGTGATGACAGAAAAAAGAACTACATAATCACTACTGAAGAACCTTAACACTACCAGTAAAAGCAGAATGGTAAAAAGTGTTCCGTTGAGGATTGTCACTCCTGTTAAAAAATCATCAGATGATGAATCTCTCCTTCTGAAATAAAGCAAAGATGAAAAGCAGGCTCCAAGTATAAAAAGATATATCACTCCGGAATGTCCATCTGCTATAAGTTGCATCGGGTGACCCATTAAAGGATTTCCAAATATCCAAAGGAAGAAAGTGATATAAGTAAGGAATATTGTAATAACAAGCAGGGGTTCCCAATTAAACCTGTAGTAAAAGAATATGGTTCCGGCAGCTGTAATTGTTACTAATGGCAGCATTATTTGCGTTGTATCGCTGACAGCGGCAGTAGTCAGGGTAAATAGAACAGATAAACCCGCAAAAGCCTGCGACTTGTTGCGAACTGACAAATATACCTGGCATGCGACAATTAAAAGAAGGAGAATAACAGATACCGTTCTGTCCGGGAGCAGTGGAGAGACTGAAAAAAAATGTAAACGGAGAGTTGTATAAAAGAAAAGTATCTGCGCATTCATTGTAAACATAAATGCAAGGTGACCATTGGTTTTCTTTAAATAACCTGAAAGATAGAAAATTGAAGTTGCCACAAGGTAGCCAATAAGAACTGACAGAATCCTTTGCCCAAGATTAATCATATATTGAATCAGGAAGGCTAATCCAAAGAGTAAAACTATATTTCCTAACCAGGCTAATCCGAATCGTCCTATTTTGGATTCAATCCCCTTATCTCCCTCATAAAGGTTGTCCGGATTCAATAAAGAATCTGAAGGATGAATCAGTTCTCCTGACCATTCTGACTTTACATTTTCAGAGATACTTAAGGCGGATTCCAGACGGCTCAGACGAAGTTCAATAGACTGGAGGCGTTCGTCAATTTTTCCCATTTCACTACCCTCATCTGCCATGGCAAAAAATTATATTTTGGAAAAACTTAGATATACATCTCCTGAAAACAAATATTCTGCTTTTACCAGGCTGGTACTATTCTTCCTCTTCGACCATTTTCCAGGGAGGTAACAGCCATAAAAGAAATGAAAGTATAGCAAATGGAAGTATAAGCCAGAATATAGCCATAAGGGTTCCGTCAAGACCTATAAGACCTACTTTGAAACTGGTAAATCCTGAAAAGCTTTTTGAGAATAATTGTCCGCCAATAACTACATTCCACCTCATTGAATAAACACCGATCAGTACAAGAATCCCCACAATGAAATACATTGTTTTACGCAGCTTAATCTGGTGTTTGTAAAACTGCAGGAAAGCAAGCGTAAATAGCGGAATAATTGTCCCCACAAGACCCTGCGATACAAAAAGAGTAAGATAAAGCTTTGAAGAAACAAGTAATTTAATTATTTCAAACGATTCTTCGGCTTCATAAATCCGTTGAATCTGATCAAGGCCTTCCAGGGTAAAGTCAAGAATCAATACAAAGAATAAATACTTACCTATTGAATCCAGAACGTTTACATCAATAGTTTTTTTGCGGATATATGATATAACCATATAAACCAGTAATACCAGTGAAATTCCTGAAACCATTGCGGAAAAGAGGAATATTATCGGCATTAGAGGTGTCGACCACCATGGGTTGGCTTTTATCGATCCGAAGATAAATCCCACATAACCATGCAAAATAAATGCAGAAGGGATACCGATAACTGTAATGATATATCCGAGTTTTCTGTCCCAATGTACTGTCCGTGGAGAAATATCACTTACCCCCAGTGTAAGTATCTTGTATACCCATTTCATCACTCCTTTTTTCTCATGCGACCATACAACCATACTCTGCCTGTAGTCGAACCAGATCTCAAGTAAAAGCACAACCATCAGATACCACAGGTACACAAAACCAAAGATAGCCATTGCCGACGAAGAATGAGGGGTAATCATGATTTCATAGGCTCTCTGTGGCTGTGAGAGATGACTGATCAATGGCATTGTAGCAACCAGCAGAAATGAAAGGGCAGTAAGGAGAGCAATCTGGTAAGTAGGTTTCAGTATTTTTACCTTAAAAACCCTCTCAAGAGATGCAAGTATAAACGCTCCAGCTACAAGTCCGGTAATAAAAGGGTAGACTACAATCAGAATTCCCCATTGCAGGTCAATTTCATTCGGGAAGATATAACCCTGGGCATGGGCAAGAATTTCATACAAATGCTGGTAATGTGGTTCCATATTATCTTACCTCCGAGCTTAATGCATTATAATAAAGTTTAGAGCCGGTATTCAGATTAGGTCTGAGAACCTGAGTTGTATGCTCTTTCAGAAATTTAACCAGTTCACTGTTTTTGTCTCTGAGATTGCCATACATCCTGGCACCGGTAGGACAAACTTCCATGCAGGCCGGAGCCAGGTTCTTCTTCAATCTGTGATAACACAAGGTGCATTTATTGGCAACCTTCTTTACGGGATGAATAAACCTGCAGCCATACGGGCATGCCTGGACACAATATCTGCATCCTATACAGTATTTTTCGTCTATAAGGACCACCCCTTCAGGACTATCGTATGTTGCACCTACAGGACATACCTGTATGCATGGCGATTTGGCACAATGATTACACATCTTGGGAACAAAGAATGATTTGAAAATATCCTCAGAAGGAACGGTCTGTGTAAAACCATCGATCCCTCCATTCGGGGAAACAATATTTACGCTGCCATCATTCTTTACTGTGTATTGCTCAACCCAGTTACGGAAGAAAAATGGTTCCAGGGGAACATCGTTCTCGTTTTTACAGGCTTTGGCACAACTACCACAACCGATACATTTTTCAATATCAATCACTATCCCGTACCAGGGCAGACTTTCATCTTTTGGTTCGGCTCCGTATAAAAGATATTGTGACGATTTCAGCCAGGAATAACCCACTGATGCCCCTGCCAGAGTTGCTGCCGATTTAAGGAATTTCCTTCTTGATGACTTTATTTTTTCATTTCCCATGGTTGATGAGGATTATGACATTCAATACAATTCTTGCCAATATTGTGCTTACTCAGGTCTACCTGAAATATCGCATTCCTCTGTTTTGCGGCATTCATGGAATGACAATTTCCACAGAATTCCCTGCCTGACGGTCTTAAAATATCAGCAGGTTCCAGACTCAGCACATGTTTTTGCCCGGGTCCGTGACAGGTTTCACAATGTATTCCACTGTGAACATCCTTAGCTTTCATATCTTCAATATCCTGATGACAATCAAAGCAAGCCTGCTGACCGGCATAATGAATTTCAGGCAAAGCATTATCTGCAAGTGAAGCACCACGATAATGACCATACTCACCGAATGTATCGGGGACCAGAAAATGGCGAAGCAAAAGAAAAAGAGAGATGAAAATCGCAAAGGCAAGAGAAAGCCTTTTTAATTGTGGAGGAATATAGAATTTCATATAGCTATGAATATATTTTTAAAAATTCATTCCCGGGGAGACACCAATTTATTATTACATCTCATAAATATTTTAAAAAATGATATTTATGAGCCTGATATAATGGCATTTATAACCATTCTAAATAACTTCAGAACAGCAATTTTCAACCTGATCATGCGGAAGTCAACAACAGATGAACAAATCAGTATTTATTGTTAATCTATTCACAGTTATATCTGAATATCAGAGGTTTCCGTTAATATATTAACAGTATTAGGTCCCGGATTCTCCGGAAACTTAAAGAAAAAATAAAAGTGAAGAAATGGGTAATAACTAACTACATCTATTGTGGTTGGAGGTAGAGACGTTGCATGCAACGTCTCTACATATAATTAATGCTATGTCCCTACTTAAATATTTCATGCAATGCCCCTGCCGGCAATAATAATTACACGATTGGCTATTATATCAGTGGGTTCTTTAACTAATTTCAAGTAGTATCTCCAGAATCTGCCTGGCTGCTTTTGATACCGATGTCCCGGGACCGAATATTGCAGCAACACCTGCATCATAGAGATACTGATAATCCTGTGGGGGAATAACACCTCCTGCAATGACCAGGATATCTTCTCTTCCAAGCCTTTTGAGTTCATTGATTACCTGTGGAATAAGAGTCTTATGTCCGGCAGCCAGACTGGAAACACCAAGGATATGCACATCGTTTTCGACAGCTTGTTTTGCAGCCTCTGACGGAGTCTGGAAGAGAGGCCCGATATCGACATCAAAACCTATATCTGCATATCCGGTTGAAACAACCTTTGCACCGCGATCATGGCCATCCTGACCCATCTTTGCGATCATTATCCTGGGCTGACGTCCCTCTTTTTCGGCAAACCGGGCAACCAGGGCCCTCGCTTTATTAATGTCATTATCTGACTTATACTCTGATGAATAAACACCTGATATTGTACGTATCACTGCTTTGTACCTCCCGACAATTTTTTCACATGCATAAGATATTTCACCAAGGCTGGCACGCTTAGCTGCAGCCACGACAGCTAATTCCAGAAGATTGCCCTCTCCTGTCTGAACACATCTGGTTATAGCATCAAGTGCAACCTGGCATTCCTTTTCGTTTCTTTCCGCCCGGAGCTTTGCCAGTCTTTTTATCTGCGATTCCCGCACAGCTGAATTATCAACCTCAAGTGTTTCAAGCGGATCTTCTTTTTCGAGCCTGTATTTGTTAGTACCAACTATAGTCTGCACTCCTGAATCAATCTTTGCCTGTGCCCTTGCTGCTGCTTCTTCAATCCTCATCTTTGGAACACCCGATTCAACAGCTTTTGCCATTCCGCCCAGGCTTTCTACTTCCATAATATGTTCCCATGCACGGTGAGCAATCTCATGAGTTAGAGTTTCAACATAATATGAACCCGCCCAAGGATCTATTGCCCGGCAAATCTGAGTCTCCTCCTGAATATAAATCTGAGTATTTCTGGCAATCCGCGCTGAAAAATCTGTCGGGAGTGCCATTGCCTCGTCAAGGGCATTTGTATGAAGACTCTGTGTATGGCCCAATGCAGCTGCCATTGCTTCGATGCATGTCCTTCCAACATTATTGTAGGGATCCTGTTCGGTTAAACTCCATCCCGATGTCTGACAATGAGTTCTGAGGGTAAGAGATTTGGAATTTCGCGGATTAAATTCCTTTACAATTTTTGACCATAACATACGGGCAGCTCTCATTTTTGCAATCTCCATGAAATGATTCATTCCGATTGCCCAGAAGAAAGAGAGCCTGGGAGCAAAAACATCAATATCAAGTCCTGAATTAACACCGGTTCTGAGATACTCAAGTCCGTCAGCGAGAGTATATGCAAGTTCAATATCACAAGTTGCCCCTGCTTCCTGCATATGATACCCGGAAATACTTATTGAATTGAATTTAGGCATATTGTCCGAGGTATACCTGAATATATCAGCGATTATTTTCATTGAGAATTCTGGTGGATATATATAAGTATTCCTTACCATGAATTCTTTAAGAATATCATTCTGGATAGTACCATTTAACTCATCAAGTTTTGCTCCCTGTTCAAGAGCAGCAACAATATAAAAAGCCATTATCGGCAGAACGGCACCGTTCATTGTCATTGACACGGACATCTTGTTGAGTGGTATCCTGTCAAAAAGTAACTTCATATCAAGAATTGAGTCAACAGCTACTCCGGCCTTACCAACATCGCCTGCAACACGTTCATGATCAGAATCATATCCCCTGTGGGTAGCGAGGTCGAAAGCTATTGACAGACCTTTCTGACCAGCAGCCAGGTTTCGCCGGTAAAAAGCATTTGATTCTTCGGCAGTTGAGAATCCTGCATACTGGCGAATGGTCCATGGCATCATAGTATACATTCCTGAATAGGGACCATGCAGGAAAGGGGGCAATCCGGCAGCATAATCAAGATGCTCCATTCCGGAAAGATCCTCTTTTGTGTAGGCGCTTTTTATAGGGATCCTTTCCGGTGTGATCCAATCTTTTATTAAGTTATTCTCCTTCTCCCATTCACTAAAACTCTTTTTTGTGACTGAAAGCGTACTGAGGTCACTATATCTGAATTTTGGTCTCATAATCATTAATTTTCTCCTTTGTCAGCTTCTAATCTCAATCTTTCATACTCCTCTGATCCTCTGAACAGATTTATCGGTTCTGTCTGAAGATCGCTTTCCAATTTCTTAGATTTAAATATTCTGCTTAACTCAATATCTGATGGTGCTTTTTCATTGTTGTCGGGGAACCTGTTTGTACCCAGAAGTATCTCTTTACCTTCTTTAATGTCAGCTTTTCTTCTGTTTGCAGATACAGATAATTTACCCTGGATAATTCCGGATTTAAGAGAGGAAAGGAAACCTCCGTGATCTTCAATTTCGAGGAATAACTTCCAGGCATTTTCTGCTATAAGCCATGTAAGATTTTCAATGTAATATGAGCCGGCTGAAGGATCGGCTACTTTATCAAAATAAGATTCTTCCTTAAGTATCAGCTGCTGGTTCCGGGCAATGCGTTCGGAAAATTCATCGGGTTGCCTGAAGACTATATCAAATGGTTCAACGGTAAGAGAATCTGTTCCTCCAAGAATAGCAGACATTGCTTCGGTCTGCGTCCTGAGCATATTCACATAAGGATCAAAAACAGTTTTATTCCATTCACTTGTCACACAATGAATATCCATTTTTATACTTTCATTATGTGTAGGTTTGAAACCTGTTGTAACAACCGACCATAACAAACGGGCAGCCCTTAATTTAGCTATTTCAGTGAAATAATTTGATCCTATTCCAAAACTAAACCTGATCCCGGATGCTGCAATCTCAGCACTTAATCCTCTTTCAGTGAGCTGTGTCAGGTATTCACTGCCCATCGAAACAGCAAAAGCCAGTTCCTGAACTATATCAGATCCTGCATTATTAAAGTGCGATGCATTCAGATGAACTGTACGTAGATTTGGAAGTACTGATGCAGATATGGTAAGTGAAGCAAGGTAATCGAGGCCTGCCTCAACAGGTATACAGAGAGTGCCATTAAGCATCAGACGGCCAAGAGGATCAGCTTCGATTCCGCCATGTATTAAACCCTTATCCAAACCTCTTTCATTGACAATATTAACTAACAGATCAAGTATCTCTTTTGCTTTGCCGTTACTTAGAAAATTGACCTCAATAGTCTCAATATGAATATCCTGCAAAAGTGTCTTAAAATTACTTTCGTTAATAGACTCCGGATCAGTTATAATAAACCCAATAGAATCAACACCTTTCATCAGGACAGTCAGTGCTTTAAGGTTGGCTTCTGAATAATCGGTTACAGTAATATTCTGCCTGACATGCCATGAGTTATCTTTGATTTTTGTACCTCTGTTAAAGGGAAATTCACCCGGGAGTGTATTAATATATTTAAGATTTTCGATATCTTCCATCCGGTAAAAAGGCTTTACCTCAAACCCTTCATTTGTTTTCCATACAAGCTTTTTATTAAAATCAGCTCCCTTCAGATCAGTATGGATCTTATCCATCCATTCCTTAGTATTTACAGGCGGAAACTGACCAAATAATTTTTCCTTATTCACCATTGTTCTTACCCTTTGTAATTTACGAATACAAATTAAGTGAATTGATAACCATAGTTTTTATGAAATTTATCATATTCAGATGTTTGTGGAATTGCTTTCTATTTCCCGGCAAATTCCATCAGATATGATTTTATGAAAGGATTCAGGTCTCCATCCAGAACAGCCTGTACATTCCCTGTCTCATGGTTTGTCCTCAGGTCTTTAATCATTTTATAGGGATGAAGAACATAGGATCTTATCTGCGAGCCCCATTCAATTTTCTTTTTCTCTCCTTCGATTAAAGCCTGTGCTTCTCTCTGTTTTCTCAGTTCGAGCTCATACAACTGCGATTTTAGAATTCTCATCGCATTTTCTTTATTATTGAGCTGCGACCGTGTCTCCTGGTTTTCAATCACTATTCCTGATGGAGCATGTCTTAATCTGACAGCTGTTTCCACTTTATTAACATTCTGGCCACCGGCACCACTTGACCGGAAGGTATCCCATGAAATATCGGCCGGATTGATTTCAATTTCAATATTATTGTCAACCAGGGGAGAGATAAATACTGATGCAAATGTTGTCTGCCGTTTTCCCTGTGCGTTGAAGGGAGAGATCCGGACAAGCCTGTGAACCCCGTTCTCGCTTTTCAGATACCCATAAGCCCGTTCACCATCTATTTCAATTGTGACAGATTTAATACCAACTTCATCACCCGCTTGATAATCAAGCTCTTTAACCTTATAATTATTTCTTTCCGCCCAACGCAGGTACATCCTCATAAGCATTGCAGCCCAATCGTTACTCTCAGTACCCCCGGCACCAGAATTTATTTTAAGTATGGCTCCAAGCTGGTCTTCCTCTTTCTGCAACATGTTCCGTACTTCCAGATCCTCGATCATCGATAAGCAATTGCTATACTGATTATCCACATCGTCCTCTGTTGCTTCTCCCTCCTTGAAAAAGTCATTAAGAACGACAAGATCGTCTATAGCAACGTTTATTTTCTCAAAATCTGTAGTCCAGCTTTTTATTTGTGCAATACCTTTCAGGAGTTCCTCGGCTTTTTTCGGATCGTTCCATAAGCCGGGCTGTTGTGACATATTCTCTTTTTCTGCAATCAGTTCACGCTTGCCATCGATGTCAAAGATACCTCCTTAACGCATCGCGGCGTCCCGATAAATCCTTTATCTGTTCGTTAGTTATCATTATTAGAGTTTTGCACAAATTTACTCATAATAAATAGAATTCCTCCTTCCTGACAGCGGAAAGGATGAAGAACAGATCGTGGAAACAGAGAGTAAGGTGATTTTAATTATTAATAGTTACTTCCCATCTGCCCGGATCATTTATGATACATTCAAAAATAACCTCAAATGAGCTCCTGGAAATCGGATTATTGGTAATATAATTAATTTTCAGGTCGAAGGGGAAATAGATATTCTGAACACCTATTTTGGGCCCCGACTTATATTGACTTCCACTGTTAAATGCGATGTTAAATCCTGAAATATGCGTATTTATCTGCCCCCCCATCATGAATCTTACAATTACATCATTTCCTTCCCCGCTTATTTTACGGAAACTTGAATTTAACACACCCACTGTTCTTGTGATTACATAAGGCTGGATAAGTTCTTTCCCGGCATATTTGTCATTCTTCCAGTACCCAGTCACAACCGAATCCCTGCCCGGCAGGTAATAAGTCATTATTCCCTCACCCTCTTTGAGTCCCTTAACCCATTGACCTTTATATACAGTTCCATTTGCCCATGTATAAGTTCCTTTCCCCTGCGGTAACCCCTTGTTGAATTGACCCTCATAACGGTCAGTGCCCTGAGCTGTGCCCTTCCCGTGAGCAAGCCCGTTTTTACAGTCTCCTGAATATGATCCGGCAATCTCAGGTATTAATACTCTGCATTCAATTTTCTGTGAATTAACCTGAATTCCAAGAAAAATAAAAATCCCGACAAAGATACCATTCAAAGCAATTTTATTGTTTCTCATAATAATCAGATTAATAATGAACTGAAAACAGTAGCTGAAAAAATTCAATTTAAAGATACGAAGGATTTATAAGAAATTGAAGTGGATACTTTTTAAAAGTCAATTAATTACAGGAAGAACTTCAAATAACTCCGGAATCATTTTACTTATAAAAATATTCTATATTTATCGTCCGGAAAATTCAACCAGTAATTCAGGGGATATCAGAAGAAAATGGTACGATTAATAATCTGGCTCAAACCATTTGCAGGGTACATTTTAATTGCCTGGATTACAGCAATTCTTATTGTTTCATCAGTCCCTTCATTGCCTGTATTGAAGATCCAGACGGCAAATTCGGAGATCAGGCTTGACTATCTCATTCATTTTTGTGAGTACGGTATACTTGCTTTTATGGCTTTTTTGACATTTTCTGGGAAGGAATTCAGAATGAAATACAGAAGGTTTGTTATGATAACTATTTGTGTCGCATTATTTGCCGTTCTTGATGAGTTCCATCAGAAGTATATTCCAGGAAGATCTTTTAATGTAAAAGACATCTTAAGTAATTTTACCGGTATCCTTGCAGCATTAATATTGTGTGCTGCTTTTTTCAGGAAGGTTGCAGATAAGATAACCCGTGCTGATTAAGATTTACAAAATTGAAGCTCCAAAATGCTTAAATCATACCTGTACCATAATCAGATTGAAGCCGGCTGTGATGAAGCAGGAAGAGGTTGTCTTGCAGGACCTGTAACCGCTGCAGCGGTTATTCTCCCAAAGAATTTCAAACATTCTGTCCTAAATGATTCAAAAAAGCTTACTGCTAAACAAAGAGCAATATTAAAAGATGAGATAATACATTCTGCTGTTTCATGGAAAGTAGCATTTATTGATAACAACGATATTGATAATATGAATATTCTCAGGGCATCAATAAAAGCAATGCATATCGCTATTGAAGGTCTGGAGACTGTACCACAATTTCTTCTAATCGACGGGAATAGATTCTATCCATACAAAAACATAAAACATAAAACAATTATAAAAGGTGATGGAATATTTTTCTCAATAGCAGCAGCATCTGTACTGGCTAAGACATTCCGCGACGAATATATGGAAAAGATACATAACGAGTTCCCGGAGTATGGTTGGAATAAGAATAAAGGTTATCCTACTGCCATCCACAGATCTGCAATAATAAAATATGGAATTACTCCCTACCACAGAAAATCTTTCAATCTTTTTGACAGCCAGATGAAATTTGATTTTTAAATGGCCTTTCCAAATTATAATTTATCTTTGGCGGCTAATTTAAGTCAATCTGAATAAGTCGTATTCTATGAGAAAATTGTTTGCAATTTTTGTAATCCTTGTTTTAAGTTTCGGATTCAAAGTAAAAGCTGATGAGGGTATGTGGTTGCTGCCACTTATTGAAAAATTAAATATTGGCAAAATGACCGAACTGGGTCTGAAACTCTCAGCTGAAGATATTTACAGCCTCAATAATGCATGTCTGAAAGACGCAATTGTCCTGATCCCGGGATGCACCGGGGAGATCGTCTCTCCACAGGGTCTGATGCTTACCAATCATCATTGCGGTTTCAGTTCAATACAGTCTCATAGTACTGTTGAACACGATTATCTTAAAGACGGATTCTGGGCAAAGTCGAAAGACAAAGAGTTACCTGACCCTTCTATGTTTGCATATTTTCTGTTAAAGATCGAAGATGTTACAGATCAGGTGCTGGCAAATGTAAAGCAGGATATGAGTGAAACCGATCGCACTTCAGCTGTAATTGAAGCCAGGCTGGATATTGAGAAAAAGGCCGGAGAGGGTAACAATTACAGAGTACAAGTTTCAACCTTTTACGGCGGAAACTACTTCTATCTTCTTGTTTATGAAAGATATAATGATATCCGCCTTGTTGGTGCACCACCTGTATCAATAGGGAAATTTGGTTCTGACACTGATAACTGGGAATGGCCACGACATACAGGCGATTTCAGTATGTTTCGCATTTATTCAGGACCTGATGGTAAACCAGCACCCTACTCAAAAGAAAATATTCCTCTGAAACCCAAATACTATCTCCCTGTTTCAATAAAAGAGCTGAATAAAGGCGACTTTGCAATGGTCCTTGGATATCCCGGTAGAACATACAGATATATGACATCTTTTGAAGTAGATGAACAACTCCGGATCATTCATCCCGACAGGATAAAAATCCGTGGAATTAAGCAGGAGATATGGATGAATGATATGAAAGCCGACCAGGAGATCAATATTCAATATTCAAATAAATACTTTACCTCATCAAATTACTGGAAATACTCAATAGGTCAGAAGGGTGGTCTGGAAAGACTTAATGTTAAAGCAAAAAAAGAAGAGATTGAAAACCAGTTTAACAAATGGGTGGCAGCTACTCCTGAACGGAAATCAAAATACGGAGAAGCATTGAATATGATCAAAACAGCAACTGAAGGAAGATCTGAATACTATAATGCCATACAATACCTCAACGAATGTCTTGCCGGTTGCGAACTTCTCAGCATGAACCAGGTCGCTACACTGCTTATTTCTGCTCTCAAATCGGAAGATAATCAGAAAATTATTCAGGCTACATCAAGGGCCAGGAATATAGCAACCGCATTCTATAAAGATTATAATCCTCCCACAGATAATAAATCGATGAAAGCAATGATGAAGCTTTACAGGGAGGACCTGACATCTAAATTCCATCCCGACTTTTATGCGAAGGTGGTTGATAAGAAATATAAAGGGAACATTGACAAGTTTGTAGACGACATATTCGCAAAATCGGTATTTGCCAGTGAGTCTCGATTCATGGCTTTCCTCGACAAACCGGTTCTGAAGAGCCTTGAAAAAGATCTGGTTTATATTACATCTGCTTCAATTTACAGGACCCTCGCAGAAGTTTCGAAAGAATCAAGTCAGTTCGATTCAGGTCTGGCAACAGGGAAAAGATTATGGATTGCAGCCTTGATGGAGATGACACCCGGGAAGGCTCTTTATCCTGATGCCAACTCGACAATGCGCCTGAGCTATGGGACAATTCAGGATTACAATCCGAAAGATGCAGTTATCTATAAATATTATACCACACTTCAGGGTGCGGTAGATAAGTATAAGCCCAATGATTATGAATTTGACCTGCCAAAAAGGTTTCTCGATCTGAACAATAACAAAGAATATGGCAGGTACGGATCATCAAAAGGTTATATGCCTGTTTGCTTCCTAACAACAAATGACATCACAGGGGGGAACTCAGGAAGCCCCGTACTGAATGGGAATGGGGAATTGATTGGACTGGCATTTGACGGGAATTGGGAATCAATGAGCGGTGACATTGCCTACGAGCCTGAACTCCAGAGAACAATTGTCGTTGACATACGATTTGTACTCTGGATAATAGATATTTATGCAGGAGCAAAAAACCTTGTTGATGAGATGACAATAGTGCAGTAAGAAACGAACTTATTTGTACTTTTTTTGCTGCCAACATACTTTATTTTTTACCTCTGTGCCCCTCTGTGGTACCTTTGCGGAACTCAGTGTAACAAAAACGCATGAACTTCCACACAGATCCGCCCAGATGTTCTGGGTTACACATAGAAAAAATGAAATTTGATTATCTTTGCAGTCAAATTTACATTTATGCATTTCAGTCTTATCGAGATCCTTGCTGCTTTTATGGTCCTTTTCGCAATTATTGACATACCAGGATCAATTCCCATAATCATTGATATCAAAGCCAAATCAGGTGATATTAAATCAGCTAAAGTAACACTTGTATCTTTCCTTATACTTCTTGCCTTCTTAATAATAGGAAGCCCGCTGCTTGGCATCTTCGGTATTGATGTATCATCATTTGCCATCGCCGGTTCTTTTATAATTTTCTTAATAGCTATGGAAATGATTCTTGGTATCGAACTCTTTAAACACGATTCACAGGGCGGAGGGTCGATATTTCCAATAGCATTTCCATTAATTGCCGGTGCCGGATCAATTACTACAATTCTTTCTTTGAAAGCAGAATATCAAACAATTAATATACTGATTGCTCTTATTCTGAATATGGTAGTAATTTATCTCGTACTAAGGTTAACTTCATTGTTTGAGAAAATCCTGGGAGCAGGCGGGCTGCAGATCCTGAAAAAAGTTTTCGGTGTAATTTTGTTATCAATTGCAATTAAGCTCTTTATCACTAACTCCGGTATCGTATTACCCCATGGCAGGTGAAATAACAATATATACCGATGGAGCTTCAAGCGGGAACCCGGGTCCTGGCGGATATGGTGCAGTTCTTATTTCAGGTAAGCACCGGCTCGAAAAATCTGAAGGATTCCGGCTTACCACAAATAACCGCATGGAACTCTTGGGAGTTATTGCAGGCCTTGAAGCCCTTAAAATACCCGGAAGTAAAGTCGTTGTTTATACCGACTCAAAATATGTAGCGGATTCTGTCGAAAAAGGCTGGGTCTTTAATTGGGAATCAAAAGCTTTCAAAAAGAAAAAAAATCCTGACCTCTGGATCAGATTTCTTAAAATATACAGGAAACATAATGTTAGGTTTGTCTGGATAAAAGGACATGCCAATAATATCGAAAATGAAAGATGCGACAGGTTGGCAGTGGAAGCTTATACGAAAGGCAGACTTAATGAAGATAACGGTTATTCTCCTGAAGAGGTAAGCTGAAAACTGGTAAAAGATTCAGTGTTGCCAGGTATAATGAAATTTACTTATTTCACCAAAAAGAGACCTGACATGTTGAGGGGACAAAAAGAACTTTACGGGCTTTTCGAGGGTTTGGCCATTCAGTTTGAATATCATGAGCATCCGCCACTTGCTACTATCGAAGATGCCAAGATCCACTGGAAAAACTACAATTCAGGAAGATGCAAAAATATTTTCTTTCGCAATCACAAAGGAGACAGGCACTATCTGGTAATCCTCGAGCACCTGAGGCAACTTAATGTAAAGGACCTCGAGAAAAGAATACGGCAGGGTAAGCTTACTTTTGCTTCTGACAAACGACTAAATAAATACCTCGGTGTTGAACCCGGATCTGTCTCCCCTTTCGGACTCATAAATGATAAAGAAAAGCATGTTCATGTTTTTATTGATGAAAAACTAAATGAGTTTGACAGACTGACTTTTCATCCTAACATTAACACTGCTTCAATCACTATTTCAAAATCCGATTTCTTTAAATTTCTCGAACATACCGGCAATACTTATGAATTCATCAGGATGTATGATTAGGTCATCTATCAAAGAAGAGATAGAATAAGGGAGTCTGGCTGGTGAGAATATTTTCTTATTCCCGGTAATAAATTTTATTCACTATTCAACTTCATATAATATTTATTACCAACACTTTATTTTACCAGGAAAATCCAGCCATTCATATCTTTTAGATTTATTAACTAAATAAATGCCGTTTTTTTGCATCAAATTCCTTTCTTGTTCGTCCTTATTGAGAAACCTAAACAAGAATTAAAGCCTGCATGAAGAGATTATATGTTTTCGGAATACTGTTTTTTTTACTCCTTACATCTGTTTATGGGCAGACGCCTGAAAAGAAACAATATAAGGCTATGCGGATATCGACAGAGCCTTTTATAAACGGAATTCTGGATGAGGAGATCTGGCAAACAGGTGAATGGGTCGATGATTTCACACAATATGAGCCATATAACGGAAGCAAGTCATCACAACGGACCGAATTTAAAATACTGTTTGATGAAAATAATCTTTACGTGGCTATCAAAGCATATGATACAAGTCCTGATAGTATAGTTAACCGCTTAACCAGACGCGACCATGTTGATGGCGATCAGGTCGGAATAATTGTGGACAGTTTTCATGATCTCCGGACCGGTTTTATGTTTGGTGTAAGCTCTGCTGGTGTTAAGTTCGATCAGATGTTTACCGGGGACGGACAGAATCAGGATCAATCGTGGGACCCTAACTGGTGGGTAAAAACCTCTATTAATAATGAGGGATGGATCGCCGAGATGAAAATCCCCTTCAGCCAGGTCCGGTTTGAGAAAAACTCAGGAGAGGTCTGGGGTCTGGATATACTGAGAGAGCTTTACCGTAAGAATGAAACAAGTTTATGGCAGCATATTCCAAAAGATGCCCCCGGGTTAGTTCACCTTATCGGAGAACTTTCAGGTCTTGAACAAATAAAACCAAGAAAAATCTTCGATATAACCCCTTATGGAGTTGCAAAGGCTGAAACCTTTAAGGCAGACCCAGCAAATCCGTTCCAGTCAAAAGGTAAATTATCGGCATTAAAGGGAGGTATTGATGCCAAAATCGGGATTACCAATAATATGACAATGGACCTTACAATCAATCCTGATTTCGGACAGATTGAAGCAGACCCTTCAGAAGTTAACTTATCAGCATACGAAACCTTTTTCAGTGAAAAACGGCCCTTTTTTATTGAAGGAAACAATATTACAAACTTCAACCTTGGGATTGGCGATGGTGATGTAGGAAATGATAATTTATTCTATTCCAGACGAATAGGTCGTCAACCACAGAATTATCCTGATCTTAAGGATGGCTGGAATGCTGATGTCCCTATTCAATCTGCAATTATTGGAGCAGCTAAGCTCACCGGAAAAACGAAAGACGGGCTTTCAATCGGATTTGTAGAAGCTGTGACAGCAGAGGAGAAAGCAGAAATTGATACAATCGGAGGAAGAATGTTCGAAACAGTTGAACCACTTACAAATTATCTTGTTGGGCGGATTCAGAAAGACATTAATGCAGGTAAAACAATAATTGGAGGGGTTTTTACAAGCACAAACAGGGAACTTGATGCCAATCTGAGTGAAATATTACACAAGGCAGCTTACACAGGAGGAGTTGATTTTACACAGTACTTTAAGGATAAAAGCTGGATGTTCAACCTGAATACTGCATTCAGCCTCGTTGAAGGATCCAAAAAAGCATTGGAGAATACCCAGCGGTCTTCAGCGCACTACTTTCAACGACCGGATAATACTTATTCGGTTCTTGATACAAACCGCACTTCGCTGGCAGGATCAGGAGGAAGGATGCAGATAATGAAATTAAGCGGACACTGGAATTTCATGAATGCAACAACATGGAAAACACCCGGTTTTGAAACAAACGACCTCGGCTATATGCGTCAGTCCGATGAGATTTTGTCAGTCCTGTGGGCAGGATATAACCAATGGGAGCCAAAATGGATCTACAGAAATTATAACATTAATTTCGATGTTTTTTCTTTCTGGAATTTCGGTGGTTTTAACATCGGTAAAGGATTTGAACTTAATGCAAACATGGGGCTGAAAAATTTCTGGAATGTTTGGACAGGAGGATCTATCAACAGTAATAACCTGGACCAGAATATTTTACGAGGAGGTCCAATGATGAAAACGCCGGGTACAATAAACAGCCGATTTGGATTTTCATCTGATAACCGTAAAAAACTTGAATTTAATGTGTACACCAATTATACTTTCGGCCTTCAGAGAAATTCAAGAAACTTCCATTCAGGTATTGAGATTTCATATAAGCCCACAAATTACCTTTCTGTCACTTTTAACCCGGGATTAACCAAATCATACAGCGAACTTCAATATATCACAACGACGAATATTGATAATAAGGATAAATTTATATTTGGCAGTATCGACAGAAAAACCATAAGCGCTTCATTCAGGGTAAATCTGAACCTGAGCCCGAATCTCACTATCCAGTACTGGGGACAGCCATTCGTTGCTACCGGGAAATATTACGACCATAAAATTATAATTGATCCATCAGCAGGAACCTATAGTAATCGTTTTTCAACATATTCAGAGGGACAAATCAATCTGGCCGGAGATCAATATAATGTTGATGAAAATACTGATGGTACCACTGACTACAATTTTGATAATACAGATTTTAATGTCCAGGAATTTTTGTCAAACCTTGTAGTAAGATGGGAATACAATCCCGGATCCTCAGTTTATCTTGTCTGGAGCCAGACAAGGAGTAACTCAACCGGTTCCGGCAATATGGATCTCTTAAATGATCTTGGTGATCTGTTTGATACAGGTAATAATAAACCTCATAATGTCTTTCTTATAAAATTCAGTTATAGGTTTGGTTTAAAGTAGGGTTTTTACCAAATCTGGTTTGGTTAAAAACAAGTTTTTTACCAATTTCGATGTAGAGACGTTGCATGCAACGTCTTTACTTTTTAAGACATCCCATTTTACTTTAATATATTCAAGATCCATGCTCTTTAATGCACAATATGAACTTTGCAGATCAGATTATTGTTCCTTTCTTTGAGATCACATCAAATGTTTACTAATAAATTAACAAATATGAAATTATCTGTAATTGTGTTAATTGTTGTTCTGCCGTTACAAGCATTTTCGCAGGATAAACCTGCATATAAGGTATTTACAGGCAATGGTAAAAAAGCTGATTATGAGAATATCTTGAAAGAGATTTTGAAAGCAGATGTTGCCTTTTTCGGTGAGCTGCATGATAACCCTGTCGCACATTGGCTGGAACTCGAGATAGCAAAGAGTCTTTTTGAAGTTAAAGGAAAAGACCTTGTAATGGCTGCAGAAATGTTTGAAACTGATAACCAGCTTATTATTGATGAATATTTTGCGGACATAATAAAAGAATCATCCATGGAAAGCGAAGTGCGGTTATGGAAAAACTATGCCACAGACTATAAACCACTGCTGAATTTTGCAAAACAGAACGGACTGAGATTTGTGGCATCCAATATTCCCCGACGATATGCTTCAGCTGTTTCAACGGGAGGATTTGAGGCGCTGGAGAAAGTCTCTTCTGAAGGATTGAGATACATTGCCCCTATTCCGGTTAAATATGATCCGGAACTGGCTTGTTATAAAGATATGCTATCTATGGGAGGTGAAATCGGAGGAAAAATGGAGAAGAAAGTGAGTGAAAATCTGCCAAAAGCCCAGGCAATAAAGGATGCAACAATGGCTAAATCAATAGCCGGAAACTGGCAGCCGGGCAAAATAGTAATTCATTATAACGGGAGTTATCATTCCGACAGACATATGGGAATATTGTGGTACCTGAATTTGTACAATCCTTTAATCAAAGTTGCAACAATTACCACAGTCCTCCAGGACGATATAGATAAACTAAATGAAGATAATAAAGGGCTGGCTGATTTCGTGTTAGTCATACCATCATCAATGACCAGAACCTACAGGTAATATGGCTTCAAAGGGCGTAAAGGGTTGAAGTGGGTGAAAGCCATAGATTCAATACTCGTGGTGAAGCCCAGTGGACCCCGGACTTATGATCAATTATTTTGTTGTAAAATTTGCAAAGTTATTTGAATATACATTTGCAGTATTTACTAAAGCATAAGCTCTGTAATAGTATTTTGTCAGAGGTTCAAGATTAATGATATCAACCTGAAAAACACCCGTTAGAGGAGTTGTTGTGATTCCTTTAGTCTGTGACAGAGTAAAAATCATGCTCTTAGAATATTCAATGCCATACTCTTCTATTTTCATGTTACCCAGACTGAGAAACTCTCCTTTAAGAGTTGCAGTGGTAGAAGTTATATCGGTATTAATAGCTTCAAGGGTATTAAGTCTTGGTAAAGTTTCGGAATCTTCTGTACAGGTTACAATTGAGAATATCAACCCGGTTACGGCAAATAGTGCAATCACAAATTTTTTGCCTCTGCATTTGGATAATAAAAGACCTGTTAAATTATGATAGCTGCTTTTCATATTCAACCTGGTTTTATGATAACCTCCGCAAGTTAATACTTTTTTTTATCTGATCTTCTCGGTCATTCTCTCCCCCTCTCCCCTTCTCCCCTTCCTCCTTTCCCGGATTTTTCAATATTCTGCGCTTTAACCCGACTCATAACATGGCACCATTTTTGCTCTTTACTTATACAGAGGTACCTCTTATTTTATATAGTAATAATTCGGTTGTCCTGTGAAGTATTTACAACTAAAACTATTTAAAATGAAGAGGAAAAATGAAAAGGTCCCGGAATTTGATGATATCATATTCGAGAACCGCAACAAGACATACGGAGCTTACGATCTCCGGAAACGCTACAAATCGGCTGCAAGCCTTTCCATTCTTAGTGGAGTTATCTTCTGTGCAATCCTGATGACAGCAATATCTTTTACAACGGAAGATGGAACAGCCTCAACCGGTCCAAAACCTGTTATAATCGAGATCTTCGATCCTATTATTCCTAACCAGGTAACACCTCCGGAACTTAAACCTCCTGCCGAAATAATAAAGGCAATTAAGAACTTGCAGCCAGTGGTTATTACTGATACTTCGCAAAGTACATCTTATATCCCCACAACTGAAGAAATTACTGCAACAATAAAAGATGGCAGGATAACTGAGGTAGAACCAATATCTGGAAGCATATATCCTGAAATACCAAAAGAACCAGAACCATTTATTTTTGTGGAAGAGATGCCGGAATTCCCGGGTGGAAACAATGCCCTGATGAAATATATTGGCGAAAACATAAGTTACCCGTCAGATGCCCACAATAACAACATTGAGGGCAGGGTTATTCTTAAATTCGTCGTGAATACAGATGGCTCTGTTGACCGGATAGAAGTGTTAAGAAGCATAGACCCATCCCTTGACTATGAAGCAGTCAGAGTTATAAAAACCCTTCCAAGATTTAAACCAGGGAAGCAGGGCGGAGTAGCTGTTCCGGTCTGGTTCTCACTGCCGGTAGTTTTTAAAATTGTATATAACTGAATTATTTCGAATCCGCTAATCTCTGTATCTCAGTATATAATGCTTTGAAACAATTCACCGGGGTATCTGCAGAAGTCATTGGTCGTCTTCCATAAAAGCTGTCAAGAAAAGGACCTGCTCCCGACCAGACTGTCTGCATCATACCCATAAAATGATCCTTCATTTCAGGAGTTGAATAATTCCGGAATTTCACCATGTCCTGTGCTTGCAATACTGCATTCCCGGGTACCCGGTATGGACAGGTGATGACATTTAAACCCTTCATTGCAAAATA
>JGI20214J51650_10000447_pt1 | contig 25506 bp, 20 predicted proteins | sample WetSurMetagenome_FD_51650 | JGI IMG/M metagenome (IMG submission 51650) | reverse complement strand
TGCAATTTTTAATAATTTGTCTATTTTTTTGACACACTCCGGATATAATTACGTCTTTTATAAAAATCATTTATTATGATAAACGGGACTCTTCTGGTTGTTGACGAAAACAAGAGCATACTTAATGCCCTTGAAAATATAATGAGAAGTGAGTTTAAAAAGGTAATTACCATTGCAAATCCAAACAGGATAAAAGAGATTTTAAGAAAGAATGAGATTGATATTGTAATGCTTGATATGAATTTCACATCAGGTGTTCACAACGGCAACGAAGGACTTTTCTGGATGAGGGAGATATTTAATTACGACGGAAATATCAGTGTTGTTATAGTTACTGCATCAGGTGATATTGAGCTGGCAGTAAAAGCAATAAGAGAAGGTGCTGTTGACTTTATTCTGAAACCATGGGACAATTCAAGACTTCTGGCAACAATTAATGTGGCATGGCAACTNAGACTTTCCCGGCTTGAAGCATCAACTCTGAAAAGAGCCAATCAGCAACTGAAGAAAGAGATTAACATGGGAGGGGAGAAGATTGTTCTGGGTGCTTCTCCCACAATGATCAACGTTATGAATATTGTGCGAAAAGTGGCCGGGACCGATGCCAATATCCTTATCACTGGTGAGAACGGTACCGGGAAGGAGCTTGTGGCCAGGGAACTCCATAACCTCTCCGGAAGGGCAGGGGAATTGATGGTCAGTGTTGATATGGGCTCAATAACTGAAACACTTTTCGAAAGCGAATTATTCGGCCATGTTAAGGGTGCCTTTACAGATGCCAGGGATGATCGCAAAGGCAAGTTTGAACTTGCTCAAAATGGGACTCTTTTTCTTGATGAGATAGGGAATCTCTCAATACAGTCGCAGACCAAACTTCTCAGTGTTCTTCAGAACAGATTTATTGTAAGAGTTGGATCAAATAAGCAGATTCCCATTAATATACGTCTTGTTTGTGCTACGAATTGTGACCTTTTGCAAATGGTAAGAGAAGGGAAGTTCAGGGAAGACCTCCTTTATCGTATAAATACAATTATGATAGAAGTGCCTCCATTGCGTGACAGAGTTGATGATATTCCCATCCTGGCTAATTATTTTCTCAGGGCAAATTGTGAGAGATATAGAAAGGATTTACTTAAGATCAGTACCCATGCTCTTGAAAAACTGGCCAATCATACCTGGCCGGGTAACGTAAGAGAACTTCAGCATTCTATTGAAAAAGCCGTTATAATGTGTGATTCTCAGGTTCTTAAACCATCTGACTTTGTATTCACCCCATCACCGGGAAATATTGTTTATGATGAATTAACTTTGGAGGAGATGGAGAAAAAAATGATCATAAACTGCCTTAAGCGACATCTGAATAATATCAGTGTTGTTTCGGAAAAGCTTGGAGTTACCAGGCAGACGTTATATAATAAGATGAGGAAGTTCGGTCTATAGAGAATGGATCATCAATTGGCTAATAAAAGGATAAAAAAAGAGGTGCCCCTTTTAAAAGGCACCTCTTTAAAATTTCGGAAAGCTTTTATCGGATTATTTAAGATTCTCTGTAACAATCTGGCCATCAAACAGGTTAACTATCCTGTGTGCATATCCTGCATCCCTCTCGGAGTGTGTTACCATGATTATCGTGGTTCCTTCCTTATTGAGTTCAGAAAGCAGGTTTATTACTTCGATCCCGTTTTTTGAATCGAGGTTACCTGTTGGCTCATCTGCCAGGATCAGCCTTGGATTTGCAACGACAGCCCGAGCGATTGCCACCCTTTGCTGCTGCCCGCCCGAAAGTTGCTGAGGAAAATGTTTAGCGCGATGAGTAATCTTCATCCGGTCAAGGGCTTCTTCTACTTTCTTCTTCCTTTCGCTGGTCTTCATTTTCAGATAGATCAGGGGCAATTCTACATTCTCAAACACATTCAGTTCGTCAATCAGGTTAAAACTCTGAAAAACAAATCCGATATTCCCTTTACGGAATACTGTCCGGTCACGTTCTTTCAGATTCGCTACTTCTGTCCCGTTAAATAAATAGCTTCCTGAAGTTGGATTATCAAGCAATCCAAGAATATTCAGAAGAGTGGATTTTCCGCACCCGGAAGGGCCCATAACGGCTACATATTCACCTTCCTTAACATTAAGATTGATTTTATTGAGAGCTGTGGTCTCAACTTCTTCAGTTCTGAAGACTTTGGTTAATTCGTTAGTCTTAATCATAACAGTTATTATTAGTTATTTCGATTTTTTAAAGATCAGTTTTTCATTCTTGCCAAAGGTTTCATATCCCGATACTATTACTTTTTCACCTGTCTGAAGCCCGGTAAGTACCTCATAGTATTTAGGATTTTTCCGGCCAATTGAGATGTTTCGTTTTGTGGCATAAGATTCTGTCGGATCAAGTACATATATCCATTGCCCGCCCGTTTCCTGGAAAAAACCGCCTATCGGTACCATCAGTGATACCTTTGGCTGTCCAAGCTGGAGGCTTGTATAGTAAGTCTGTCCAGTCCTGATATTGTCAGGCATACTGTCCCTGAAAACCATATCTATTTCGAAAGTCCCGTTTCTAACTTCCGGATAGACTCTTTTTACGACCAGGTTAAACTCGGTTCCCTGTCGGTCAAGTGTTGCGGTCAGTTGTGTCCTGACTCTGTCGATGTAATGTTCATCAATCTGGGCTGTAACTTTGTACGAGGTAAGTACGTTTATCTGGCCCATGTTAGCGCCCCGTGATATTGATTGCCCTATTTCGGGGACCAGTAAACCAAGTTGCCCGTCAACAGTAGCCCGAACATTGAGATTTTCTACTCTTTGTCTTACAAGACCCAGATTCCTCTTCATATTTTCAAGGTTGGCTTTTAATGTCTCCACCTGGACAGAGCGGAAAATTGAATCCTGTTTCTGTCTCTCTATAAAAAGGTCACGGGAGCTGCGGGCCATATCCAAATCCTCCTTCGACCGGATAAATTCCTCTTTAGATATCAGGTTGTCTTTAATAAGAACAGAATTTTGCTGGTATACTCTTTCTTTTCTTTCAATATCATATCTCAGAGTGATAAGTTCTCTTTTAATAGATATCCTTTCCTGTTCCATTGTAACCTGGGTATTCCTCAGAAAATTCTCCTTTTCGGCAAGCTGAGCTTCGCTGTCAAGAATATTCAGATAAAGATCGGGATTGCTTAATCTCAGGATTATATCTCCTTTCCTTACCATTGAACCCTCTTCAATCAGTATCTCCTCCACACGCCCTCCCTCCTGGGCATCAAGGAGAATGATGCTGATAGGTTCAACAGTTCCGGGAACAGTAATATAATCGTTGAACTGATCTTCTATTATCGTTTCTATGATAAGCTTATCTTTTTCAACTTTGTATGTGGAGGTCCGGTCGGTGAAAAATGCCATATAAAATAGCACAATAACTACTATCCCGAAAATAATATATCCGATGTGTTTTTTCTGAAGACCTTTTTTCTTCGGAATTGCTTTATCCATTTTTTCAATAGGGGTATCCATATAAAATCTCTCTTTATTTAGTTGCTTAATATATTTTCGTATTCTCCCGTTGAATAGAACTGAATTGTAAGTCTTCTTATCAGGAGCTGAAGCCTGGTCCTCAAAGCCTCTGTGTCCGCCCTGAAAAGTGTGGTCTTTGCAGCTGAATAATCAGTTACATCAACGAGACCGGCTTCAAATTTCTTCTCTACGGCATCAAATGATTTCTTATTGAATTCAAGATTAGCTGTAGCGGCGGTATACTCATCCTTTCCCCGGTTGAAATAAAGACAGGCATTTTCGATTTCTGTATATAAGCTGTTCTTTTCTTGCTCCAGTTTCAGTTCAGTATCATTCCTCTTAATTTTTGCCAACCTGATATTTCTTCCGGTATTGAAGTTGTTAAAAATCGGAATATCGAGCGAAAGAAAGATGGCCTGACTGTTATTGTTCTTTAACTGTTGTGAAAAGGAGTCCTGTTCAGGGACACCTTCGCTTATTACTTTATAATATCCTGTATAGATTGCACCACCGACAGCCAGGCTTGGGGCAAGTCTNCCCCGGGCAGCAGCGACCTGCCTGCGNGAGGCCATCAATTCATAATTGATTGCTTTTAGCCGTGGCAGGGTTTGAGAAGCAATGTTATATACACTATCTGTATCAAAATTGTCATCTGTGATAACTGTATTTTCGAGATCAGGCATCAGCAGATCAAAGTCTNTTCCAGTTTCGATCTGCAGCAACTGTTTAAGGGATGTTATGGCCTGGTCTGATGTATTTTTTGCAATTGTGTAAGAGAGCTTGTCTTCTGAAGCCCTGCTTTCTAACTCGAATTGCTTTGAAAGAGCCTCTTTCCCGGTTTCAACCATTTTAGTGATTCTGAAAAGTTGTTTCTCAGAAAGATCCAGCTGCATTTTTGCTGCATCTTCAAGTCCCTTTGCATACAATACCTCGTAATATGCCCCAAGGATATTGACAATAAGAGTATTTCGGGTTACTTTCCCGGTTTCTATTCCTGCTTTGAGCATGAATTTGTTTGCAGAAATCGTATTTAGCGTAGCAAAACCGTTAAAGAGTTGAACAGAGGAGCTTAAAGANTAGGAGTTACTGAGGTTCTGCTTAAAAGTGATAAGGTTTGTTACAGGGTCAATTGACCTTCCAAACCCTACACGGGCATCAGAATTAAAATTAAGTGATGGCAGAAGGTTCAACTTTGCTTTAAGGAAATCAACCTCAGCAGATTCCGTTACTAACGTCTGCCTCTGGAGCCCGATATTTCTTTCAACAGCATAATCAATGCACTCCTGCAAGGTCCATTTCTTAGCTTCCTGGGCTGATATTCCACTATCACACAAAATAAGTTTAAATATGATTAACCAGACAACCCTTTTCATTTACAGATTATGTTTATTTCTAATATTCAAAATTGATGCCGCAATGTTAGATATCACTAAATCAACAATATAACAACAAGGCTTGTTTTATGAGTGTAAAATTTATAGACAATAATATGTATGAAAATAAGACACCTGACAGATTTCAAATCTCCCGGAAAATGGTATTAGTCAATGTTATGTTGTATTTTTCCAGTCCGAATATCCCCCTGTGTATTGCAATTTCTGCCAGACCTGGTATAAATCGTTTTAAAATCAATGAAATGTACTTACATCCATTTACTTCTGTGCAAATGAAAAATGCATTTGAACCATTGTCCAGGATCCTTTTCTTTTTTCCAGAACTCCTGTCCATCGTGTATTAAGCCAGCTCGCAGGTTCCCCTTTCCATTCATTGATGTCATCCAGGATACAATAGAACCAGGCAACTGTTCCCGACTGAGAGAGGGATATTTTAAGATCCCTGATTTCATAACCAATAGCTTTAAACCCGGGATCGCCCCAGATTGCTTCATTCTTTTTGAATTCTTCAAATCCTTTGGTTATTGTCGTACCTGGGCCAACCTCAAGATAATCGGAATCATTGGCAATTATACTGTAAAGCAGCTTAAAATCTTTATCCTTTGCCCATCCAATACAACTCCTTATCGAATTCTCTATTAACGGAAGATCTGCTGCAATAGGCTGCACATTATTAAATTGACATGAAATTAAGAAAATCATACCAGAAACTATTGGAAATACGGAGAATGGACTTTTCATGGCTATGCAGTTTTAATAAGAAATTATGATTTGATAAATTCTATTAGTAAATTTATACAATGATTGCCTTTATCTCAAAATAATTCAACAAACTAAATGGACTGCAGAGAAAACTGCGGCGCCTGCTGTATAGCTGTGTCAATTTCTTCCCCGATACCCGGCATGCCTGAAGGGAAACCTGCCGGAATCAGATGTATCCACCTTGAAGATAATTACCGGTGTGCACTTTATGATCAGGCAGATAGACCTAAAGTATGTTCGGCGTTTAAGGCAGAGCCTGAATTTTGCGGCAGTAACAGGGAGGAAGCATTACACATACTTTTTAAACTCAGTAAATAAATAAGAGTGTCATGCAAATCATGCAAGTCGTACATGTCGAGCAAGCCAAACCTGAAAGACCTGCAAGACCTGCACGACCTGCAATGGCAGCAGCCGCGTCGGCATAGTTTTAAGATTTATCTTATTCTCTATAAAGAGAGGCTGCCCCTTTTTGTTTTATGACTGTCTCTTTTATTTTCTAATTTGTGNATCGATTTTTTTTGAAATTTAATACAAGTTTTTATCAAAGAATATCCTGGTTAATGGTGAATCACCACCAATTTTAGCAGAAGCAGCCTGGTAATTAGCTGCATTTAATGTTTGTTCTCCTACGGGATAAAACAAACGAACAGGCACCTTGTTAATTTGTTGTTTGTATGCGGTAGGAGCATATAGTCTTGGATAATCCAATCTCCTGTAAGAATTCCAGAGAGTATTTCCACGGAGCCAGTAAGCTAACCATGCCTGGGTACCAATTTTCTGCTTCCAGTCGCTAAACGCTGTAGCGTAAGCCACAGATGGTTGTGATAAATATTCATTAGCCTGGGATGTGGTCCCTCCCCAGTAAACTATTGATGATCTGACTGCATTGTTATAATGCACTTCCGCAGTTCCGCCCACTGAAAAACCTCTTTCAACTGCTTCAGCTAAAAGAAATTCTGCTTCGGTGTAATCCATTATTATCCAGGGTCGGTTTGCAACCAGATGTATCGGATTCACATGGGAAAATGACTGATATGCATTTGAAGCTCCCTGCACACCACCCAGATATACGGGAGGATTGCTTCCAACAACAGGGATAGCATAAAATGCAAGACGCGGGTCGGTTATAGTAACACTTAAAATACTATATTGGGGAGCAGGAGTTGTTGGCTGCATGGCATCAATTATATTTGAAGTAATAACATAGTCATCACGGCCAGTTTGCACAAAATCAACATACTGCTGGTTTTGATTGGGACTTGCTGACAGGTAGTTCATCGTCATTACATCACCTTCAGCGAAAACCTTTGGGGCGGCTGCTTCTGCAATGGTTCTGGAATAACCGGCATCTACATCATAGAGCATTAGGCCCATCCTTAGCTTTAAAGTGTTTGCAAATCTGTACCATTTCGCAGTTCCTTGCGCGGTTCCTCCGAAGATATTATCATACCCGGCTGGCATCCCTGCTTCAGTTAGTGTTAACTTCCCCATTGCTGAATTCAAACGACTTATCAGATCTTTATAAATGGTTAGGCCATCATCATATACAGGAGAGGGAAATTTATAATCGAGCGCCTGCGTATATGGCATATCTCCGAAGTTTTCAACTATATAGCTCCATGCAAATACTGTCATTATTTCGACAATAGCTAACTGATTATCACGCTGGGCCTGAGAAATACCGGCCAGGGGTTGAGTTTGCAATAGCCTTGCAGCTTCCTTGTAATTATTCAGGACAAGTCTGTACATATTATTTGATGTAGCATTGGGTATTCCGCGGGTAGTCATGTCATACTGACTCTCCTGAGGATAGGTTGTATTGGCAAGGTGCTGCATCCACATCAATGTAACATTAAGATTAACGTCCTCTGTAGACAGCTGATTTATAAACTGGCGGGTAGCTCCATTGTAAAGCGATTCACCAGACACCAGAGCAAAATCCTTTGTGTTTACATTTAAGTCTTCCAATTTAGTACAAGCAGAGAAGGCCACTAGAACCGAAATAAATATCAATAATTTTTTCATGGTATTTCGATTAAAAATTAATTTTTATATTGAAAGTAAAATCACGGGTGGTGGGAAGAGATCCTGTTGAGTAACCCTGTATATTACCAGCTGACATCCCTGATTCGGGATCAGCATAAGGTAAATTCTTATGAATAATCCAAAGGTTAGAACCAATGGCACTTAATGATACCCCTTTTATAAATGATTTGCTTAAAAATCTGGAAGGAAGATTATACGTGAAGGCAACTTCTCTCAGTTTTACAAAGCTGGCATCATATATAGCTGCTGAATTTGGATCTATGTTCGTTCCCCATGCATCGGTATTAGTTGCATCAACACGTGTTTTATTGGGTTTGCTTGATCCATCTGAATTGAGATTTACACCTTCGATTATATATCCGCCACTTGTTGGTGAATAACCCTTGCTGTGATCATTTGGATCAACCCAGACAATCGGATCCCTAACAGGATTGCCCAAATCATTAATAAAAGCAGTTTCCGGATATAATCCGCTAGACAAGCCGTAATCCATATCGAGGGAATAAATATCCCCACCTTTTTGCATATCAATGAGGAAACTAAGCGATAAGTTTTTATAGCTGAAGGAGTTAATGAGACCGGCGGTATAATCCGGAGTAAAGTTTCCGATTGGAATGGCAGATGAAGAGGTTAAAACCGGCCTGCCGGTTTCCTCTTCAATTATTTTGTTTCCGTTGGCATCATAGGTAAAATCTTTTCCCTTGATAACACCGTATGGCTTTCCAACTTCTGCATTCACTGTAACCCCATTTTGTAAATTAACTGAATTCAAGCGAAGATTGGTTACTCCGGGATATAAAGAAATAACTTTGTTCATATTTTTGGACCAGTTTAAAGAGATATCCCAGTTGAATGATCCTATACTTACCGGATTGGCATTCAATGTTACCTCGATCCCTTTATTTTCAATTTCGCCGGCATTAATCATTAAATTCTGAAATCCGGTTGTCTGGCTGACAGTTAGAGGTATTATCTGATCCAGTGAATTTGTCCTGTAAACTGCAACATCGAAACCAAAGCGTGATTTGATGAATGACATTTCCAGACCTGCTTCAATGCTATTTGTACGTTCATTTTTCAGNTCGGGATTCTTTTTTGAAGGGGTGAGCTGATTATTAGCACCATTCATTGGGCTGTTGGCCAGATAAATATCCTTAAGCTGATCAAACCCTGCCAGGTTACCCACCTGAGCATAATTTAAACGGAGTTTTCCAAAAGAAATCCAATTCGTTTTAAGAACATTTGAAAATATAAATGCCCCGGTAACTGAAGGATAACGGTATATATTATTATCTGTAGGCAGAGTTGATGCATAATCCTGGCGGAATGTTCCGTCTAAAAANAAAAAGTCTTTATACCCCAATGATAAACTGGCATATTGGCTCCTTACACCAACTGCCTGATTTACTTCAATTGGGAGTGGTAACGGACTCCTGCTGTTTTGCAAGGAATAGACTCCTGGAATATTCAATCCCCCATTTGTGGCGTTATAGAAATATGTATTATTAGTTCTCCGTTCATTATAACCTAAAATTCCATTAAGGCTGATTGTCTGACCCAGCTTTTTGTTAAATTTCAACATTAAATCAAAATTATACTCGCTGAAAGTATTGTCCCTGCGAAGGTAACCTGACTGAACCCTGTCCGGAACATTTGCAAGCCCAAAGCGCATTGAAACACTGCCCACTGCCCTTCTTTCTTCCTGAAGCTCATAATAGGAATCGGCTGACATACGACCATAGGCATCCAACCAGCTTGCAATTTTATAATTTACCGATGCATTTCCGATAAAGCGGTTCCTGCTGTCAGTTTCATAATTCTTGTAAGCATCCCAATAGGGATTATTGGAAAATAATGGGTAATTTAATGTAGAATTATAGTTCCATGTTAAATTCCTTTGAGTAAGATCATATGCAGTTTGTAAGTCATTAAAATCGAGGTTTGTTTGTTGCCATTGCCGGAAATTGGTTGTTATATTTCCATTATATCCGGTGGCATTCCTGCCCTTGCCGTTTTGTTTGATGTAATTAGCCGTACCGGAAACAGTGAGTTTTTTAGTGATGTTCCACTGACCGGTCAGCAATACATTGTTTTTTTTCAGGGAACTGTTAGGAAGCAATCCGGTCCCGTTATAATTAGTATAAGACATTCTGACTGAACTAAAATCGGTAGCTTTATCAATAGCTATTGTATTTGTATAAACCAAAGGCGTTTCGTAGAAAGTCACCGGGCCGTTTTTAGTAAATTCCCATGGTTTTGCTTGTTTGTACCATGGAGATTCCGGATCAACTGAATACCAACCCCAAACTGGTTGGCCGTCGAATTTGGGACCCAACGATGCATCCTCTGTCATTTGAACCCATCTTACCAAGGGATCATTGACAGGATCACTTGTTGTAAGACTCCCTGAGATAGTTCTAAAGGCAAAAGGATCCGTGTATCCGGTACCATACCCGGCACCATATTGATCCTGATAAATTGGGAAAGTTGATTTATCAATTTTGCTGAAAGTGAAACCGGAACTGAAAGAAATACCAACGGGAGCTTTCTCCCCTTCACCCAGGATCTTCCCTTTTTTAGTTGTGATCATTATAACACCAGCCGAAGCCCGTGAACCATAAAGTGCGGTAGCAGCAGATCCTTTCAAAACATTTATCGATTCAATACTTTCAGGGTCAATGTCGGCTGCAGCATTCCCATAATCATATCCTGCAACAGTTGCTGCCTGGCCCGGGGTCACTCCAACATCAGTGTATTTTCCAATTGCATTATTTATAGGTACACCATCAACAACATAAAGCACCTGGTTACTGTTTACCAAAGATTTACTTCCACGAACAATAACGTTTGTTGAGCCACCCATGTTTTGATTTCTTTGAACCTGAACTCCTGATATCTTTCCGGACAGTGAATTCGCGAAGTTGGCTGTTTTTACTTTAGAAATTTCGTCACCTTTTACTTCCTGGGTAGCATAGCCTAAGGATTTTCTCTCGCGGGAGATACCGAGGGCTGTTACAACAACTTCATTAAGGCCTTGAATATCAGCTTCCATTGTAACGTCAACCACATTGCGACCGGCAATTTCCACTTCCAACTTTTTCATGCCAATAAATGAGAAGACCAGGGTGGTTGAATTAGGAGGCACAGAAAGAGAATAACGCCCGTCAGCACCAGTGTTTATGCCAATGGTTGTACCTTTTACAATTATTGAAACACCGGCAATTGGGCCTTCCGATTCAACAGAAGATCTGACCGTACCGGTTATTACTTTGCTTTGTGCCAGAAGAGGTGAAGCACAAATGAACAAAAATGCAAAAATCAGAAATACAAATTTCTTCATAGGGAAAAGATTATGTTAATACTAAAATGATTAATGATTCTCTTAGTCTTTTACTGTCCGTTAATGAGAATCATCTGGCTGACCAAATTTGAGAGAATATATTTATTCAGAAAAATAAAATCAACGAACGACAGATATTTGTCATTAAACGTTGATTCTGATCTTTGAACGGTAAGAATCTGATTATGAAATAACCAGGATCGAGATATAAACTATGGTCCGGAAGACTTTAAGCATACGTCTCATTTTTTTAAAAAAAATTAGTGAGAAAACGTCATTCATATACATTAAACTGAATTTCACTGCATTTTGAAAACAACCGTCATACTTTTATTAATTTGATTGTATCTTTGAATACAGACCATAATCATTAATATGCTTAAAGAAGTAGTTAAAAGGTTTTTTTCAAACAGGAACCTGAATTTCTATATTCTTTACTGGATCTTTTATGTTTTGTTTTTTTCTTTTCAGCGATCCACAGCTCAGCATTATTTCTTTTTGGTAGGGGGTCTGAATCTTGACTACTCGGACTCCTTAAGGATTTCCTTTCAGACAAACCTGGCATTTTTACCGGGTGTTGTAATTTTTACTCATCTTGTGGTTGACTTTATCCTGCCAAAGTTTTATTTCAGTAATAAATTTTTCCTTTTTTCCATAATCCTTGTATTTATCGTTGTCTTATATCCTCTTATACCATATCTGGTTCGGACGTATATTGTTGAGCCGTTTATTTATAATGACCCCGACGATTATGTGTTGTACAACTATTTTGCAGCGATGCTGATCTTTGTCTTTGGCATGGCACCCCTGGCTGGTTTTAAGATTTCCTGGCATCTAAGGGAAAAAGCTTTGATTCAGCAAAACATAGAGCATGACAGACTCGAGTCAGAACTTAAACTTAAGGAGGCCGAATTGAAAATCCTGAAGAGTCAGATCCATCCCCATTTCCTGTTTAATACACTTAACAACCTATACTCTCTTTCTCTGGAAAAATCTGATAAGGCCCCTGACCTTATAATCCGGCTGGCAGATATGCTTAGCTACATTATATATGATTGCAACTCTGACAGGGTACAGCTCACAAAAGAAATCGATTTTCTTAAAAGCTTCATAGAGTTGCAGAAAGTCAGATATGATTCGTGCGACATTCAGTTTAATGTTAGTGGTGAATTGAACAAATTGCAGATTGCCCCGATGATTCTGCATACATTTGTTGATAACAGTTTTAAACACGGACCTGATAAAAATTCAGGAAGTCCATGGATAAGAATCTCACTTGCAATTAGTGGGAGTCTTTTGTTTTTAACAGTCATCAATAGCACTGTAGAAAATGAGACTTCCAACAGGAAAAATTCTGGCATCGGGATAAGTAACGCAAGGAAGAGACTTGAACTGATTTACCCGGAGAAGCACGATTTAGTTATCAATGAATCAGGTAATACATATTCGGTTTTTCTGAAAATACAATTGTAGGAAATGGAATGCATTAAAACAAGATGTTTAATTATTGATGATGAACCTCTTGCAATAAAGCTTATTAAAACGCATCTTGGCAAGCTGGATTCATTTGAAATAGCCGGGGAATGTAAAAGTGCTTTAAAGGCTGTTGAATACCTGCAAAGAGAGAAAATTGATCTTATGTTCCTGGATATCAACATGCCTGAGATTAATGGCCTTGATTTTCTTAAGTCCATTCCGGATCCTCCTTATGTAATAATAACGACAGCTTACAGGGAATACGCAATTGAAGGATATGATCTTGATGTTGTTGATTTTCTGCTTAAACCTATTTCTTTTGAAAGATTTCTTAAAGCGATTAACAGGTACTGTAACCGCTCCAGGAAATTAGATGCTAAAAGCACGGGTTTGCAATCCAGATCCCAGGAATTAAAGTTCATCTATATCCAGGATGGTAAAAATATCTTCAAGATTCTTTATGATGATGTCCTTTATTTTGAAGGTTACGGAGAATATGTTAAGGTAATAACAGCCGGCAAAAACTATATGGTCCGTGACTCCCTAACAGAATTTGAGCACAAGTTTTCGATTGATTATTTTCTAAGGATACATAAATCATATATCGTTAATACTCAGAAGATCACCGGATTCAATTCAATCCAGGTTATTCTCAGGAATACACAATTGCCGATCGGAAGGATGTATCGCGAAAAAGTATTGGGTGTTTTAAAACCTTCAGGAGGAGTAAAATAATACAATTTGCCGGCTTTATTCACCGGAATTATATACTATTTCCCCTCCAACTATCGTATAGTTGATTTTCGTTTTCATTATCTGGTCCTCAGGGATTGCAAGAAGATCCTTATCGAGAATAATAATATCTGCGAGGTAACCAGGTTTGATCATTCCCTTACGGTCATCCATAAACTGGGCATAAGCAGATCCGAGAGTATAATATTTTATCGCCTCTTCCATTGAAAGTTTCTGTTCTGGAAACCATCCATCACCCTCTTCCCCCAGTCTGTCTTTCCTTGTAACCGCAGCATATAAACCTTCCATTGGATTAAGCGGTTCAACCTGGTAGTCAGTTCCGAAAGCAAGATGAGCCCCGGTATTAAGAAGGCTCCGCCATGCATATGTCCCTTTGCATCGTTCATACCCAACCCTTTTCTCATAAAACAGCTTATCAGATATACAGTGAGTTGGCTGCATTGAAGGAATAATTCCAAGCTGTGCAAATCGCGGGATATCTGAAAGCTTAAGGGTCTGTGTATGTTCATCGCGATGACGGCTGTCGCGTTTTCCATTGACCTCTATCGCCTTTTCATAGGCATTGAGGATCCAGTTGTTTGCTTTATCTCCAATAGCATGGATTCCGATCTGAAATCCCATTTTATCAGCGGTAACTACCATTCTTTCAAGTTCTTCATAGGGCCACATTGCCAGACCCGATGTGGAAGGATTATCAGTGTATGGCTCAAACATAAGTGCAGTTGATGAACCTATTGATCCGTCTGCGAAAGCCTTCAGATAGCCAAACCGGATCCAGTTGCTGCCCTTTGAATATTTCTTTTCTTTTTCCTTATACTGAAGAAGAACAGCAGTATCACCGGTCAGCGGTGCCCCNATNTCGATCCTGCTTGTCAGNAACCCTTCCTTTTGAAGCCTTTCATAGGCTTCAAAGTCAGCACTGCCAGCGTTCTGAATACTTGTCACACCAAGTTCNCGGGCTTCTTTCATGGCGAGAAGATATCCCTGCCATGTTCTTTCTTTTTCTTCTTCCCGGCTTCTTTTAACAGTCGGATTTCCAATCTTAATGAGGTCCATTGCAGCGTCCTTCAGAATCCCNGTAGGCTCGCCGGTCCCAGGATCCTTTTGAATTTCACCACCGAACGGAGCCTTTGTATCCCTTGTTATTCCCGATTTCCTGAGAACATAGCTGTTTACAAGCACCGAATGTCCGTCAGCGCGTTCGAGCAATACAGGATTTTCAGGGGAAACCTTATCCAGTAATTCTTTTGACGGCCATTTTTTATCAAAAAACAGCTCATGTACCCAGTGACCTCCTCTGATTACCTGGCCGGGACTTGATTTTGCTACCTGTTNAGCCACTTTTGTNGTTATCACTGAGGGGTCGGTAATATATCTCAGCTCGATGAAGTCAGGATCGAGTGGTCCGAAATGAACATGCGCGTCATTGAATCCGGGTATGACAAGTCTGCCGCCGGCATCAACAACCCTTGTGGAACGTTTGTCAATCATACCCGATATTTCCCGTGTGGTGCCAACTGCAATTATCNTTTCTCCTNTTATTGCTACAGCCTGAGCCATAGGATTATCCTTGTCTATTGTAAGCACCTTGCCGTTGATAATTACAAGATCGGCTTTTTCCTTTTTGCTGTTTGAACAGGAAATTGTCATAATTAAAATTGATAATGAGATGATTATGTTTTTCATAGTAAGACTTGAATAAGTATGAAATATATTAAAATTTATACAATTTAACTTCTCGTTAAGATTTTTAAGAGTTTCTTATAACTTAACATATTTTAAAAGGTATACATTCGCAAAAAATCAAAAGTATGAATATTGCAATTATCGGATATGGCCGGATGGGTCATGAGATAGAATCAGCCGCTCTGAACCGCGGTCATTTCATAAGGCTGATTATCGACAAAGATAACAAGCAGGATCTGAATGAAAGAAGTATAAGGGATATAGATGTTGTTATTGAATTCACAACCCCCGAAACAGCAGCTGAAAATGTTATAAAATGCCTTAATATGAAGATTCCGGTTGTTTGTGGCACAACGGGATGGCTCAGGGATTATGACAATGCTGTGGCAGCCTGCAATAACAACAGAACTTCCTTTATTCATTCATCAAATTTCAGCATAGGTGTAAATATCCTTTTCAGGCTTAATTCGGAACTTGCTAAACAAATGTCCCATTTTAATGATTACAAACCATTTATAGAGGAAATCCATCACACAAAAAAGCTTGACGCTCCAAGCGGCACTGCAATCACACTTGCCAGTGGGATTGAAGAGCAGCATAAAGGATATAATGGATGGTGTTTCGAGAATGATAAGGCTGATATGAAAGTCCCTGTCAGGGCAATACGTGAAGGTACGGTCCCGGGCACACATACAATAATCTGGGATTCGGACATTGATACATTAAGTCTGAGGCATGAAGCCAAAAACAGAAAAGGTCTGGCTCTTGGTGCCGTAATTGCCGCAGAGTATATTCATAACAGGAAAGGTGTATTCACGATGAACGAAGTACTCGGATTCTGATAATTATTCTTACTTTTACGGGTTATTATTCAAAATCCAACATGACTCAATCTTTAAAAAATAAGTACATCAGGTTCGCAATAGTCGCATTCCTTTATCTCCTGATCGTGATCTGGATCGGGAATTATTGGTTTTTACTTGGCTTGGGGATAGTATACGATATGTATGTAAGTGAAAAGGTTAACTGGACTTTCTGGAAAAAAAGGGAGGGAAAAAACAATAGTTTTATCGAATGGCTCGATGCTATAATTTTTGCAGTTATAGCTGTCACCCTGATAAACATATTTTTTTTCCAGAACTACCGTATCCCAACCGGCTCGATGGAGAAATCGCTTCTTGTTGGCGATCATCTTTTTGTAAGTAAACTGGCTTATGGTCCAAGAATGCCTAATACTCCAATAGCGTTTCCCTTCACACAGAATACTATGCCTCTGACAAAAGGAAAATCATGGTCAGATCTCATTACCTGGCCTTATAAAAGACTTGCAGGATTAGGCAAAATAAAGAATAACGATGCCATTGTATTCAACTTTCCTGAAGGGGATACTGTTGTTCTGGAGAGAACAGAGACCTCATACTATGAAATAGTCAGAGAGACTGCAAGGGATATGGCACAGAGAGAAAATCTCGGTAATCCCAAACCAAAGCCAGTTTCATATTTTATGAAAGCAGCAAGAAAGGAGGTATGGGACAGGTTTACAATAGTTTATCGGCCGGTCGACCGGCGCGATAATTATGTGAAGAGATGTATTGGCATACCGGGGGATACACTGGTTATTAAAAAAGGCTCTGTTTATATAAACGGAAAGCTTGTGCCCGAAAACAATGGTCAGCAGCTCAATTACCTTGTTGCTACAAATGGCACAACAATTAATCCGAAAACTTTTGAACGGCTTGGTATTTACAAGTCGGACCAGTCAATGCTTTCAGGTTCAGTCTATTTTCTGCCACTTACTAAATCCAATGCTGAAGCTATTTCGAAGTTTGCCAATGTGAAAGAGGTTACACCCTATTATTCTTCACCAGAGGACATAAATCCCTTAATTTTCCCTCACAGCAGCACATACCGCTGGAATGAAGATTATTTCGGGCCGCTCTGGATCCCGGTAAAAGGTGTCACCGTTAAACTTGACACCTCTAATCTCTGTCTGTACGATCATATAATTGATATATATGAGAACAACGATCTCCGTGTTGAAGGACGCACAATTTATATAAATGATAAGCCGGCGGACTCATACACATTTAAGATGGACTACTATTTTATGATGGGAGATAACCGTCACAATTCGGCTGATTCAAGGTTCTGGGGCTTTGTTCCCAAAGACCATATCGTTGGAAAGCCCAAGTTTATATGGCTTTCGATCGACAAGGAATTATCGGGGCTGAAGAAAATAAGGTTTAACAGAATTGCAAAGAAGATCAGGTGAACTCATCCCCCAACCCCAAATAAAAAAGGGACATGCTTCTGTATGTCCCTTTTTCTTATTTTCTTATCTTCTTATTTCACCTTCTCTACAATAGTCTTGAAAGCTTCAGGATGATTCATAGCCAGATCGGCAAGTGTTTTCCTGTTAAGGGCAATACCTTTCTTTTCGAGGTTCCCTATAAACTGTGAATAGCTCATTCCATACTGGCGCACCCCGGCGTTAATCCTCTGTATCCAGAGTGCTCTGAATTCGCCTTTTTTCTTTTTCCTGTCGCGGTATGCGTACCCCAGACCTTTGTCGAGAGTATTTTTTGCAACCGTTATTACGTTTCTTCTTGAACCGAAGTTCCCTTTTGTCTGCTTAAGAACCTTTTTTCTCCTGGCTCTTGATGCAACTGCATTTACTGATCTTGGCATAACTCATTTTTTTTTGATTGCCAGCGTTACGCTGTTGACGTAATCTTTCATGCTGAACAATCTGTTAATACTCGTTTAATTTTGTCAATACGGTATGCAATAGCTTATTTGCTTGCAAGCATGAGCTTTACATTTTTCCTGTCAGCTTTGTCAACAAGTCCGCCATAAGTGAGATTTCTCTTGCGCTTTGTCGATTTCTTTGTCAGGATATGACTTTTGAAAGCATGTTTCCGTTTGATCTTTCCTGTTCCGGTAAGAGAAAACCTCTTTTTNGCACCGGAATTAGTNTTCATTTTTGGCATTTTTCTTTTATCAGAATTTATTAAAACTATTTTTTCTTTTTCGGTGAGAAAGATATAATCATTCTCTTTCCTTCAAGCCGCGGGAGCTGTTCAACCTTCCCGTATTCCTCAAGGTCGTTGGCGAATCGCAACAACAGCACCTCACCCTGCTCCTTGAATAATATCGANCTTCCTTTAAAGAACACATAAGCCCTTACTTTTGCACCCTCCTCGAGGAATCTCATGGCATGCTTGAGCTTAAAATTATAATCGTGGTCATCGGTATTCGGACCAAACCTTATCTCTTTAACAACAACCTTNGACGTCTTTGCCTTTATCTCTTTCTGCTTCTTCTTTTGCTGATAAAGAAATTTCTGGTAATCAACAATTTTGCAAACAGGGGGGTCGGCATTCGGGGAAATTTCTACAAGATCGAGTTCCATCTGATCTGCCAGTTTCAGGGCATCCTGGATACTCATTATTGCTGCTTCTATTTCATCACCGACAACTCTGACCACTCTTGAAGTGATCTTGTTGTTAATTTTGTGAGCTGGCTGGGTAATCCTGCCAGGGCTTCGCCTTATAGGTCCGGTAATAGCTGGTTCCTCCTTACTTTTGTTAATACTAATTTAAATTCAAAAAGTGCTGTTAATATGCTACTTCTTTGTTAATCTCTTTTGTGATAAATTCAGCAAATTCTTCGAGCTTCATGCTCCCTTTATCCCCTTCACCCTGCTTACGGACAGCAATTGTTCCGCTCTCCACCTCTTTTTCACCTATGATCAACAGGTATGGAATTCTCTTTAATTCATTATCCCTGATCTTCTTACCTATCTTTTCACTCCTGTCGTCAATTAGTGTGCAAATATCGGAATTATTTAGAAAATCCAAAACTTTTACAGCATAATCATTAAATTTTTCACTTATCGGTAAAACCACTGCCTTTTCGGGGGCAAGCCAGAGAGGGAATTTTCCTGCCGTATTTTCGATAAGTACNGCAATAAACCTTTCCATAGATCCGAAAATGGCGCGATGGATCATAACCGGCCTGTGCTTCTGATTATCGCTTCCGTTGTATGTAAGGTCAAATCTTTCAGGAAGGTTATAGTCGACCTGTATCGTCCCCAGCTGCCACTTCCTTCCGATGGCATCTTTTACCATAAAATCGAGCTTCGGTCCATAGAAAGCTGCTTCTCCCAGAACCACTGTGGTTTCGAGCTTCTTCTCTTCAGCGGCCTCAATGATCGCTTTTTCCGCTTTTTCCCAGTTTTCATCCGATCCTATATATTTCTCCCTGTTCTCGGGATCACGGAGAGAGATCTGGGCTGTGAACTCACTTAAGTTAACAGCTTTAAATATAAACTGAACCAGGTCAATTATGCTCTTGAATTCTTCCAGAAGCTGGTCGGGTCTGCAAAAATGGTGAGCATCATCCTGCGTGAAGCTTCTTACCCGCGTCAGGCCGTGAAGCTCTCCACTTTGCTCATACCGGTAGACAGTTCCGAATTCCGCCATCCTGTACGGAAGATCCCTGTATGAATGTGGTGTTGAATTAAATATTTCACAATGGTGGGGACAATTCATCGGTTTAAGCATGAACTGCTCACCTTCCTGAGGTGTCGACATTGGCTGAAATGAATCTTTACCGTACTTTTCATAATGTCCCGAGGTCTTGTATAGATTTACATCGCCTATATGAGGTGTCGCAACAATTGTATATCCTCTTCTTTTAAGAACCCTTGTCATGAAATTAATAAGGTTCTGCCTGAGTTCAGCTCCCCTGGGCATCCATAAAGGAAGACCCATCCCGACCCTAGGAGAGAAAGTGAAGAGCTCTAGCTCTTTTCCGATACGGCGGTGATCCCTTTTCCTGGCTTCCTCAAGAAACAGAAGGTACTCATCGAGAAGTTTCTGTTTTGGATAAGTTATCCCGTATATACGTGTCAGCATCCTGTTCTTTTCGTTTCCACGCCAATAGGCACCTGCAACATTTAGAAGTTTTATAGCTTTTATCGGCTCCGTTGATGGCAGATGCGGACCACGGCACAGATCTGTAAATCCTCCCTGGGTATACAGAGTTATTGTACCATCCTCAAGCTCCCCGATCAGCTCAACCTTATACTGATCACCTTTTTCCGCAAAAAGCTCAAGCGCCTCCTTTTTACTTACTTCCTTCCGTGTATAAACCAGGTTTTTTGCAGCAAGCTCTTTCATCCGGTTCTCAATTGCCGGAAGTTCATTATCTGTAATAGTCTTACCTTCGCCAGGATCAACATCATAGTAGAATCCGTTCTCAATGGCAGGTCCGATTCCGAATTTGATTCCCGGGTAAAGGCTTTCGAGGGCTTCTGCAAGCAAATGAGCCGATGAATGCCAGAAAGCATGCTTTCCCTGCTCATCATCCCATTTATGAAGCTTAAGGGTGGCATCTGAATTTACCGGACGGGTAAGATCAATAACTTCCCCGTTTACTGTTGCAGCATATACTTCACTGGCAAGCCTCGGGCTTATCTGTTCAGCTATTTCGAGACTGCTGATTCCATTGCTGTATTGCTTAACGGAGCCATCGGGGAATGTTATGTTGATCATTACAGGTGTATTATAAATTTTGTGGTGTGCAAAGGTATTAAAAAAAAATATAAGAAAATGTAGTAATAGTTGAAGTCAGACCGTCTTAAAACATGGCACGTAATTTGAATTTATTATAGTGATTTATTAAATATCATCGCCATGAAAAAGATTATATTTCTCTCACTGGTCCTTCCCCTTTTAATTTTCTCATGTGAAATATCACCCAGAGCCTATTTTTCTGCAAGTCCTGCAGATCCNGTNGTAGGGGAGGATGTCTGGTTTACAAATGAATCAGAAAATGTTTCCAGCTTTGAATGGGATTTTGGAGATGGCACTATCTCGAACGAGGCGAATCCTATTCACAGGTATACCTCCACAGGAGCTTTCACCGTTTCACTAAAGGTATGGTCAGGCAGCGGTTTAACCGACGAAGCTTCCCTTTCCCTTAATGTTAAGATACCAACTCTTCTTGAGGTCGAAGTTCTTGAGTATTATGATGAATATCCGGTGGAAGGAGCGAGCGTGATTCTGTATCGGACGCTTACCGATTGGGAAAAAGAAACACATAGTGTCAGCGAAGGATTCACCGATTCAGAAGGTAAAACGGTGTTTGCAGGCCTCAACAATATTGTTTACTATCTGGATGTATGGGAAAAGAATCATGACAATTATGCTTTAAAAGCGGAGGATATCGGATTTATACGGACCTCTGAAATAATTCCCAACAAAATCAACAGGTTCATTGCATATGTTGATTATGTCGATCATGGAAAAGGTACGGCCAGAAAGGATGCCGCAGTGGTTATCAAAAAACTGGTAAGGAAACCTGAGGATAAGAAACAACCTGAAGCATCATCTGATACAACCGGCTGGCAGGAATTATACGCAAAAAGAGCGGGGAAAAAATAGAGTTTGAATTGCGGATTTCGGATTTTTGATTACGGATTTTTGAATTTAAATCCGCAATCCACAATCCGGGATCCGAAATTTAAAAACAAACTAGAACCAGTTCCTGATAAGGTTTTTTCTGTCGTGCTGGAATTCGCTCAGCTTGTAGAAAATCGAGTTGTCATCCGATTCTACCTGATACTCCCAGTAAGTTGAAACTGGCCCCGGTGAAAGCATAATCCTTTTTATGTACAAACGGTCTCCTTGTTTGAAATCACATCTGTCAGCATAAGCTGAAATTTTCCCGTAAGTGCTGTCCATTGTCGTTTTGATCCAGATCAGGTAGGGTTCACCGAATTTCTCAGGGATATGCTGCCGGTATTCAACGAAGTTGCCAACATACTTCCGGGTGAGTATCAATGAATCCTCCCTGACATCTGATTGTTTCGTGGTAGCACAGGATGCCAGAAGCAGAAAGCACAGATAAAAAGCTCTTTTCATACCTTTCGTTGTCTATTGCGGAACTTATTTTCAGGTTCAGGTAATGATTCCGCAATAATTATATAATCAGATGATTCCAATTATATTTAACGTGCAAATGTATAAAAAATTACCTTGTGATGAAAAAGATGAATTAAACAGGGTCAGGGCTTACCGGGGTATGCCACAACTCCTTCATACTTGCTGTAGCCGCTTTCAGTTCTGACTGACATCTGAGGATTGCTTTTCCCGATCATGGTTGCACACCCGAGTTCCCCGTATTTATTTATCGCCACAAACTTCTCACCTGGATAAAATCCGGGATTAACCTTTTTGTACCTGTCAATAATCATATGAAGGGCATCTTCACATGCCTGCTGAGGGGTGCGCCCTTCCTTCATTTTCAGCAGCATATAATATGATGCACATGATTTTATGACATCCTCCCCACGCCCTGTGGCACCAGCCGCCCCCACCTCGTTATCTACATACAGGCCTGCACCGATAATGGGGGAATCGCCCACGCGTCCGTTGAGCTTGAAACTCATTCCGCTGGTTGTTGTGCATCCGGCTATATCCCCGTTAATATCTATGGCAAGAACATTTGTAGTTCCGTAATGATGCTCAATATCCGGAAAATCCTTCCAGTAAGCCTCATTTTTTCTGATATTCTGTAGATGCTCAGGTACACCCCAATCATCCGACGGACTTAGTTCCTCTTTCCATCTCAGCCAGATTTTCCTGGCTTTTTCGGTAAGAAGGTTCTCTTCCCTGAATCCCCAGGCTTTGGCAAATTCAAGAGCTCCGGNACCTACAAGCAGAACATGATCCGTACGCTGCATTACAAGTTTTGCAACTGATGAAGGAGTTTTAATGTTTTCCAGACATGCTACGGCCCCTGCAGAATATGTTTTTCCATCCATAAATGATGAGTCAAGCTGAACAACTCCATGTTCATTGGGCAGCCCGCCGTAACCTACGCTTGTATCTTCAGGATCCACCTCGATGATATTTGCTGCCTTTTCCACAGCATCAACTGCGGTTCCCCCCGCCTTAAGAATCTCCCATCCTGCTTCCATAGCGTTACGGCCTGTATCATTGGTATGGCTCGTAATTATCATCGGCTTTATTACTTTATCCGATTTCTGGTTCGTCAGTCCCGAAATATTTGGAATTATAAGTACCCCAGTTCCGGCTCCGAGAGTACTTGTGACGAATTTCCGGCGTGAAATTGAATTCTTCATCAGATGATTTTCAATTATATATTAATTATTTACAAGTATATTATTCAGTTCATTCCTGATTATCCCTGACCAGATCCTGTAACCTTCTTCATTCAGATGAAGTTTGTCCTCAACAAAGAGCTCACTGCGCGGAAGACCACTGGAATTAAGGAAGTATTTTTCAGTATCGATAAAATATGTGTTTCGGTGACTGTCACAAATCTCTTTTATCATTTCGTTTGCTACCTTGATTTCTGGCCATACAGCCCATCTTGAAGGAGTGGGAGTAACGCTGATCCAGAAAACCGGAGTATCTTTAAATTTTCTTCTGATAATATAAAGTGTTTTTCTGAATAATTGTGACACCTCAAGAGGACTTTTGTCATTTTCATTTCCTGAAATATCGTTTGCAATAAAAATTACAATTGCCTTGCAGGGATGCGGATATATTATCCTGTCAGCATAAACGGCGAAATCGCTCAGCTTTGCCCCTCCATATCCCCGCTGGATAACATTATAAGGCATCATATCCTTTCCGATTGTCGACCAGAGCCTTATGCTTGAGCTGCCGGCAAAAAGTATTGCATCCGAAGGATAGGATTTTGTAACATCGAGCTGTTCAAATTTTTCAATGTCACCTCCCCAGGCCTTTACTTCCGGGAGATTCCTGTACTTGCCTAACGGAGCACAGGATAGTGAAATTAAAACTATAAATATTATCAGAATAAAATTGCGTCTCATGTTATGTCAGGATTGTTTTGATAAAGGTAACTGTAATTTGTTAAAATTTCATAATAATGCAGAGACACCAAATAAAGTTTTGCTTCATATAGCTGGAAAAATATTTATTTTAAAAGAAAAAAAGTTACGTTTGTATCAACTACTATTACCTTACTACTTAATGTTACTCTAAACCTGATGTCAAAAAGTAAACTGCTACTCACAAAGCCTCTGGGCCAGCTGATGGAAGAATCGAAGGAATCCGGAGGTCTGAAACGATCTTTAACTGCACTGAATTTAACTACTCTGGGAATTGGAGCTATAATAGGTGCTGGAATCTTTGTCCTCACTGGTCAGGCTGCAGCTCAGTATGCCGGGCCCGCAATCGTTATTTCATTCATTATTTCTGGTCTCGCCTGCGGTTTTGCCGGTCTTTGTTATGCCGAATTTGCTTCGATGATTCCAATCTCAGGAAGTGCATATACTTATTCTTACGCTACCCTCGGGGAGTTCCTCGCCTGGATAATAGGGTGGGACCTGATTCTGGAATATCTCTTTGCCGCTTCAACTGTTTCAGTCGGTTGGTCTGGTTATGTTGTGAGTTTTCTTAAAGATATCAATATCAACATTCCTGCCCAGTTTACAGGGGCTACCGGTTCTGTACTGGTTAATGTTCCCGATATGGGATGGAAGCCTCTGACAGATGCTTTTACCCAGACTCTTGCAGCATCAGGCATCAATGTGGATTCACTGGCTCATGTAACATGTATTCTGAATCTTCCGGCCATGTTCATTGTTGCATTATTGTCGACACTTCTGGTAATAGGAATCAGAGAATCGGCTAACTTCAATAACCTGATGGTAATTACAAAAGTGTCAGTCATCATTCTCTTCATCGCAATTGGCTTTATGTTCGTAAAAACGGCAAACTGGCATCCATTCATCCCGGCAAACGAGGGTGTATTCGGAAAATTCGGACTTAGCGGTATTCTGAGAGGAGCAGGAGTCATTTTCTTTGCATATATAGGTTTTGATGCAGTTTCGACTGCCGCTCAGGAAGCTAAAAATCCTCAGAGAGATATGCCAATTGGTATCCTTGGTTCTCTCGGTATTTCAACAGTGCTTTACATACTTGTTGCCATAGTACTGACAGGGATAGTCAGCTACACTACACTGAATGTACCTGATCCGGTTGCAGTAGGAGTTAACGCAATGGGTAAAGGTATGTTCTGGCTGAGACCGATTGTAAAAATTGCAGCAATTGCCGGGTTAAGCTCCGTAATTCTTGTGATGCTTCTCGGGCAGCCAAGGATATTTTTCACAATGGCAAAGGATGGTTTGCTTCCGCCTGTGTTTTCAAAAGTACATCCCCGGTTTAAGACTCCCTATATAAGTACTATTGTAACGGGTTCGGTTGCAATGATTATTGCCGGAATACTGCCGATCAGTATACTAGGTGAACTTGTATCGATAGGAACGCTTCTCGCTTTCATTATTGTATGCATCAGCGTAATGGTTCTGAGAAAGTCGAGACCCGATATCCACAGGCCATTCAGGACACCATGGGTGCCTTTCGTACCGATAGCCGGAGCAGCTATCTGTTTTCTTCAGATGGTTGCTTTGCCGCTTGATACATGGCTACGTCTTATTGTCTGGATGGGTATAGGTTTCCTGATTTACTTCCTTTATGGGAT
>JGI20214J51650_10000446_pt1 | contig 25509 bp, 27 predicted proteins | sample WetSurMetagenome_FD_51650 | JGI IMG/M metagenome (IMG submission 51650) | reverse complement strand
TCCGATCACCGTCGGCGTGCTCACCGGCTTGTTCTTCATCCAGCGGCACGGCACGGGCAACATGGGAATACTGTTCGGCCCGATCACGTTGCTGTGGTTCGTCGCGCTGGCGGTCCTCGGCGCCATCAGCATCGTGCAGAACCCCGTCGTGCTGCATGCGCTAAACCCGATGTATGCGGTCAATTTCGCGCTGGAACATCCGGCAGGCATGTTCATGCTGCTGTCGGCAGTGTTCCTGGCGCTCACCGGAGGGGAAGCACTGTATGCGGACATGGGCCACTTCGGCGCCAAGCCCATACAGCTGGCCTGGTACGGGCTGGTCTGTCCGGCCCTGCTCATCAATTACTTCGGACAGGGCGCGCTGGTGTTGCGTTCGGCAGATGCGATCCAGAACCCGTTCTATCTGCTGGCGCCCGAGTGGTTCATGCTGCCGCTGGTTGTTCTGGCCACCGCCGCCACGGTGATCGCCTCCCAGGCCACCATTTCCGGCGCTTATTCGATGACCCTGCAAGCCATGCGTATGGGCTATCTGCCGCGCCTGTACATCCAGCACACTTCCGATTCGCAGCGCGGACAGATCTACATTCCCGCCGTGAACTGGATGATGATGGTCGGCGTGATCGTCCTTGTGTTCCAGTTCGGCTCCTCCAACGCGCTGGCCGCGGCTTATGGCATCGCGGTGTCCGGCACCATGATCATCACCACCCTGCTGACCGTCTTCGTCACCCTGATGTTGCCGGGACGGGGACGCGCGCTGCTGTTGCCCGCATTGCTGATATTCGTGCTGCTGGAGCTGATGTTTTTCAGCTCCAATCTGACCAAACTCTTCCACGGCGGCTGGATGCCGCTGGCGTTCGGTCTGTTCCTGTTCCTGCTGCTCTCGACCTGGAAACGCGGCAGCACGCTGATCTCCGAACAGCGGCGCAAGATCGACATCCCGATGTCCCTGTTCATCTCCGGAACACAACCCGAAGTGCCGCGCGTGCCGGGCACGGCGGTCTACCTGACGGCCGATCCGACCATGGTACCCAGTGCGCTGTTCCACAACCTGAAGCACTTCAAGGTATTGCATGAGCAGACCCTGTTCCTGCATGTGGTGACCGAGGACGTGCCTTACATCGAGTTGCCCGAGCGCCTGAAAGTCACCCAGCTCGCACCCGGCATGTACGATGTCGCTTTGCATTTCGGTTTCCGCCAGGAAGTGGACATCCCCCTGGCATTGCAGGGTTTGGGAGCACACGGAGTGGAACTCGAACCGATGTCCACCACCTTCTTCGTTGCGCGTTCCAACGTCGCGGACGGTCCCGGCGGCATGTCTGCCTGGCGTTGCGCGCTGTTCTCATGGATGACGCGCCAGTCGGAAGGCGCGACGAGCTTCTTCAATCTCCCCCCCAATCAAGTGGTTGAGCTCGGCACTAAGGTAATGCTGTAACGCGACACTGATGAGCAGAAGTTATATCGATATAGCCTGACAACGGTTGAAGCAGCATCTGATTCGGCGGATAATCGCTCTCTTCTCAGGAGTGCCGGTCGAATGACAGAATACTTACTCATCCTAGTCAGCACGGTGTTGGTGAACAACATCGTGATGGTGAAGATACTCGGGCTGTGCCCGTTCATGGGCGTGTCCAAGAAACTTGAGGCCGCCATCGGCATGGGTGCGGCCACGACCTTCGTGCTGACGCTGGGTTCCGGCGCCAGCTACCTGATCGAGCATTACCTGCTCGGCCCCAATCTCGCTTACCTCACCACCCTGTCGTTCATCGTGGTCATCGCCGGGATCGTTCAATTTACAGAAATGGCGGTCAAAAAGACCAGCCCCGAGCTGTACCAGATCCTCGGCATCTACCTGCCATTGATCACCACCAACTGCGCGGTGCTCGGCATTCCCCTGCTCAACGTGCAGGCCAAGCACGATTTCATGCAGTCGCTGCTGTTCGGCTTCGGCGGCGCGATGGGTTTCACGCTGGTTATGATCCTGTTCGCCGGTATCCGCGAGCGCCTGGAAGGCGCCGACGTTCCCGGAATCTTCAAGGGTTCGGCCATCGCCATGGTCACCGCCGGACTGATGAGCTTGTCATTCATGGGGTTCTCGGGCCTGGTGAAATGATTGCTGCACTTTGGGTGATGGTCGGCATCTCTTTGCTGCTTGGAGCGGTGTTGGGTTTTTCCGCGATCAAGTTCAAGGTCGAGGGCAATCCTCTGGTGGAAAAGATCGATGCCGTGCTGCCGCAGACGCAGTGCGGCCAATGCGGTTATCCCGGCTGCAAACCCTATGCCGAAGCCATCGCCAAAGGCGAGGCGAACATCAACAAGTGTCCTCCCGGAGGTGAAGAAGGCATACGCAAACTGGCCGATCTGCTCGGGGTGGAATACGTGCCGTTCGGCGAAGGCGCAGCACCCAAGGCCAAGGCAGTCGCCTTCATCGACGAGCAGACCTGCATCGGTTGCACCTTGTGCCTGCAAGCCTGCCCGGTCGACGCCATCGTCGGCGCGGCGAAGCAGATGCACACTATCATCGCCTCCGAATGCACCGGTTGCGAGTTGTGCATCGCACCCTGCCCGGTGGATTGCATCAGCATGCAGCCCATCGGCGAAGACATCACCAACTGGAAGTGGGATTACCCGACCATTCCCATCGTACAGGTTGCCGCAAGATGAGGCCGTTGTTCAAATTCCACGGCGGCGTCCATCCGGCCACGCATAAAGCCGAGTCGACGCGCACCCCGATCGCGCTGGCGCCGATTCCCACGAAGCTGGTCATCCCCCTGCATCAGCATGTGGGCAACCGTGCGGTACCGGTGGTCCAAGTCGGCGAGCGCGTGCTCAAGGGCCAGATCATCGGCAGGCCGGAAGGGCGCCTTTCCAGCGCGGTGCATGCTTCCACTTCCGGGACTGTCAGCGCCATCGACATGCAACTGGTCGCCCATCATTCCGGCCTGCCGGATCTGTGCGTCACCCTGATACCGGACGGCAAGGATGAATGGATAGCGCACAGCGGCGTGGACTATCGGCAGACCGAACACACCGATCTGCGCCACCTGTTGCGCCAGGCAGGCGTGGTCGGGCTGGGCGGCGCCGTGTTCCCCAGCGACATGAAATCGTATTCCCACAAGCACAAGATCAAGACGCTGGTGCTTAACGGTGCCGAGTGCGAGCCTTACATCACCTGCGACGACATGCTGATGCGCGAGCGCGCCGCCGACATCCTGCGCGGCGCCGAAGTGCTGCGCGAACTGCTGTATGCGGAAGAAGTGCTGATCGGCATCGAGGACAACAAGCCGGAAGCCATCGCCGCCATGCAGAAGGCCGTGCTGGACGACAAACATGCGCAAATGGAAGTGATCGCCGTGCCCACGCTGTATCCGGGCGGCGGCGCCAAGCAGCTGATCCGCGTGCTGACCGGTATCGAAGTCGCCGCCGGCGTGCGCTCCACAGAAATGGGCGTGCAATGTTTCAATGTTGCCACGGCCTACTGTGTCTGGCGCGCGATCACGTTCGGGGAGCCGCTGCTGTCGCGTATCGTCACCGTCACCGGCAACGTCGAGCATGCGCAGAACTATGAAGTTCTGCTGGGCACGCCGGTCGATGAACTGGTTGCGCTGGCAGGCAGCCGCGCCGATACGAACAAGCACATCATGGGCGGCCCGATGATGGGCGTGGACTTGCCATCCGGTTCGGTGGGCGTGACCAAGGCGACCAACTGCATTATCGAAGCATCGCCAAAACTGTTCCCGCCGCCGCCGCCAGCCCTGCCCTGCATCCGCTGCACGCGCTGCGCCGATGTCTGCCCGGCCGAGCTGCAGCCGCAGGAATTGTTCTGGTTCTCCAAAGCAAAGGATTTCGGCAAGGCACAGGAATACCATCTGTTCGACTGTATCGAATGCGGTGCTTGCGCTTACGTCTGCCCCAGCCAGATACCGCTGGTCCAGTATTATCGTTTTGCCAAGAGCGAGATATGGCAACGCGAACGCGATGCCCAGGCTGCCGATCTCGCACGCGAACGGCACGAGTATCGCCTGATGCGCATCGAACGAGAGAAGCAGGAGAAAGCCGAGCGCCTGGCCCAGAAAGAGAAAGCCGCACTCGCCGCAAAAGCGGCCAGCCCTGCTCCTGCCGTGAATCCGGAACCGGCGCACGCCAGTTCAGCAGCAGGCCCAGACGACACGCTGCAGATGCGCATCGATGCCGCCGTCGCCCGCGCAAAAGCGCAGGCTGCGACTGCGCAACCGAAGAACGTCAACGCACTGACCCCGCAGCAGCAGGCCGAAATCGCCGAGATCGAAGCACGCCGTGCCAAGATCCGCGAAATGGCCGCGCATGCCGGCGCGGACGATGAACCCCCGAAATCCAATCAAGGATAACCGACAATCATGTGGAGTTCACCTTTTATCACCCAGCCCAGCAGCGTCAGCCAGATCATGCTGCGCGTCCTCATCGCGCTGATCCCCGGCATCGCGCTGTACGTATGGTATTTCGGTCCGGCGATCCTGGTGTCGATCGCGCTGGCCTCCGTCACGGCACTGGCAACCGAAGCGGTCATGCTCAAGCTGCGCCAGCGCCCGCTCGGACCGTTCCTGTCCGATAACAGTGCATTGCTCACCGCCTGGTTGCTGGCGCTATCCATCCCGGCGCTCGCCCCCTGGTGGATGGTGGTGGTCGGCACCGCCTTTGCCATCGCCATCTCCAAGCACCTGTATGGCGGCCTGGGCAACAATCCGTTCAACCCGGCGATGATCGGCTATGCCGTACTCATCATTTCCTTCCCGGTTCACATGACGCACTGGATCACGCCGCACGGAATGGGCGGCGTCGAGCTGCCGTTCGGGGAACAGCTGGACTACATTTTCAATGGCGTACTGCCCGATGGCTTAAAGCTGGATGCGGTGACCATGGCGACACCGCTTGATACGCTGAAGACGCAATTGCATCTCGGCTTATCGGTGAACGACATCCGCGACATGCCGATCTACGGCCATCTGGCAGGCAAAGGCAGCGAGATGGTGGCCATCGGTTTCGCGCTCGGCGGCCTTTATCTGCTGTCCATCCGCATCATCTCATGGCACCTGCCGGTTGCGTTCCTCGCGTCCCTGTTCGCCACGGCAGGCATATTCCATCTGGTCGACCCGGTGCATTACGTCACGCCGTTGTTCCACTGGTTTTCCGGCGCGGCAATGCTGGGTGCGTTTTTCATCCTGACCGACCCTGTCACGTCGCCGACCACCGCCAAAGGCAAAATGATCTTCGCCGCCGGTGCAGGCCTGCTCACTTATCTCATCCGTGCTTTCGGCGGGTTCCCCGACGGCATGGCTTTTGCCACGCTGCTGATGAACATCTGCGTGCCGCTCATCGATGCCTGGACACAACCCAGGGTGTTCGGCAAGAAGGGGGAAGGCAAATGAAGCGCATCGCCCGCTCCACCCTGCAAACCGCCATCAATCTGGTGTTTTTTGCCGTCGTCGGCACGGCGATATTGGCTTCGGTTTTTTATATGACACACGATGCGATCGTGAAAAGTGAAGAGGCCGAGAAGCTGAAACTCATCATGCAGATTGTGCCGTCTTCACTATTTGATAACGATATCATCCAGGACACGCTGAGTATTCCTGCCGATCCGCTACTGGGTACCATAGACAGTACGCTTGCCTATCGCGCCCGCATCAAGGGCGAGCCCTCGGCGGTGGTGTTGGAAGCTGTCGCGCCGGACGGTTACAGCGGCAAGATCAATCTCATCATGGCCGTACGTGCCAATGGCGAACTGGCTGGCGTGCGCGTGGTGTCGCACAAGGAGACACCGGGCTTGGGCGATTACATCGAACTTCCGAAAAACCCCTGGATCAAAGGGTTTGATGGAAAGTCGCGCGAGGTGTACAAAGACGCGGACTGGAAAGTGAAGAAAGACGGCGGTCAGTTCGACTATATGGCGGGCGCCACCATTACGCCGCGCGCCGTCATCAAAGCCGTCAACAAAGCCTTGATATATTTCGGCGAAAACCGCGACAAACTGTTTGCGGCGAGCGAACCGAAGAAGGAGAAGAGCAAATGAATCTTCAGGAATACAAAGACATCTTCCACAACGGTATGTGGAAACAGAATACCGGCGTGGTTCAACTGCTCGGCATGTGCCCAATCCTGGCGGTCAGCAGTTCGGTAGTGAATGGGGTCAGCCTCGGCTTGGCAACTGCGGTCGTCATGGCATTGAGCGGCGCTGCCGTCGCACCCATCCGCAACTTCGTACCCAACGAGATCCGCATCCCGGTGTTCATCCTGATCATCGCGGTGCTGGTCACCGTGGTGCAATATCTGATGAATGCCTACATGTACGGGCTTTATGTGGTGCTCGGCATCTTCATCCCCCTGATCGTCACCAACTGCATCGTGCTGGCGCGCGTGGAAGCCTTCGCCTCCAAGAATTCGGCCGCCACTTCGGCGTGGGACGGTTTTTCCATGGGGCTCGGTTTGACCGCTGTGCTCGCCGTCCTGGGAGGGATGCGTGAAATCTTCGGGCACGGCACGCTGCTCTCCGGTATCGATCTCGCACTGGGCGAAGCAACGAAAAGTTGGGTGATACATGTCATTCCCAATTACAAAGGTTTCCTGCTTGCCATCCTGCCGCCCGGCGCTTTCATCGGATTGGGGATGCTCATTGCCGGCAAGAATTGGCTCGGCCTGCGCGCGGAGCGCAAGGCAAAACAGCGCCCGCTCCCCATGACTCCTTTGCAAGGCGCCACACAGGGATGAATGCGGCAAAACGCCGCGAGATTTTTTTACGCCTCCAAGCGGCCGATCCGCATCCCACCACCGAGCTGGAATACTCGACGCCGTTCGAACTGCTGGTCGCGGTGATCCTCTCGGCCCAGGCCACGGACAAGAGCGTCAATCTCGCCACGCGCGAACTGTTCCCGGTCGCCAACACGCCGCAGTCGATACTCGACCTGGGAGAGGCCGGATTGCGCGAATACGTGCAGCGCATCGGCCTGTACCAGACCAAAAGCAAACATATCATCCGGATGTGCCGCATCCTGCTGGAACAGCATGATGGTCAGGTGCCGCAATCGCGCGAGGCGCTGGAAGCCCTGCCCGGTGTGGGTCGCAAGACCGCCAACGTGATCTTGAACACGGCCTTCGGCCAGCCCACCATCGCGGTGGATACGCATATCTTCCGCATCAGCAACCGCACAGGCCTGGCACCCGGCAAGGACGTGACAGAAGTCGAAAAGAAACTGATGAAGTTCGTGCCGGATGAGTTCAAGCACGATGCGCACCACTGGCTGATCCTGCACGGGCGCTATGTGTGTCAGGCCCGCAAACCGAAGTGTGGCGAGTGCATCATCGAGAATCTGTGCGAATACAGGAAAAAGGTATTCTGATGTTTCAGCCCACCCGCGACGAAGCAAGAAATTTCTTATTCGAATCCTGGCGCAAACGCTGTTCCGGAGAACTGCTGACACCGCTGGAAGACCTCACTGCGCAACTCATCGACAAGCATCCTGAATACCACGCGCTGTTTGACGATCCCGAGCGCAACCAGGACAAGGATTTCGCGCCGGACGGCAATGTGGTCAACCCCTTCCTGCACTTGATGATGCACCTGACCATCGAAGAACAGATCTCGATCGGCCAGCCCCTGGGTATCCGCGAGCAGTTCGTACGCTTGACGCAAAAGTATGAATCTGAACACGAGGCCCAGCACGCTATCATGGATTGCCTGGGCGAAATGATCTGGCAAGCCCAACGCAACAAAACCGCGCCGGATGCAGCGGTTTACATGAATTGCCTGGAGAAGCAGTAACATGAGACTCAGCAAAATCACCACCCGCACGGGCGACGACGGAACGACCGGATTGGCGGACGGCACACGCGTAGCGAAGGATTGTGCGCGCATCACAGCCATCGGCAGCGTGGACGAACTCAACAGTCACCTTGGCGTATTGCTCGCCGAAACCATGCCGCTTGAAACACGTTCCGAATTGCTGCGGATTCAGAACGACCTGTTCGACCTCGGCGCCGTGCTTGCCTCACCCGGGGCGCCCGCATTCGATGTCGCCAAACTTGCCCGTCTGGACGCCGCCATCGCCCGCTTCAACACCGATCTTCCTCCGCTCAAGGAATTCATCCTGCCCGGCGGTACACGCGCTGCCGCGCTGTGTCATGTGGCGCGCAGTGTGGCGCGCCGTGCCGAGCGCGATCTGTTGCACTTGATGCACGGTGAGACCGTGCCGCAGGAAGGTTTGCACTATCTCAACCGGCTTTCCGATCTTCTGTTCGTCCTGAGCAGGACACTCAATCGTTCTGTGGATCAAAACGAAACACTCTGGGAACGCTCCTAGAGGGCGGACTGGATGATCAACCGTCCGGCCCCGACCGCCAGACGGCTGACGCAATTTCATTGGCAAAACGGATAAAATGCCCCACGCCGACCAATTTGATACAAGGAGACTGCCATGCCGCACCAACAGCATCACCCTTTTGTATTGAAGACCTCTTCACATATCCAGGAGATACTTGAACCCAGCAACGAACCATGGCAGGTTGACCTGAAAGACCCGGCCTTGTCGGTGATGACGGATTTCCGGATGCGCGCGATGTTCATGGTTCACCCGGATGAGACCATAGACGATGCATTGCACAAGATGAAGGTTGCCGGCCTGCGTATCGCATTCGTAAAGGAGAAGGGCTCCGATAAACTTCTTGGCGCTATCACTTCTTACGACATCATGGGCGAAAAACCCATGCGTTTCCTGCAAAGCGTCGGCTTCTCGGACAAAGGCGTTACCCACAAAGACATCCGCGTCAGCGACATCATGGAACACACCAGGGACTGGGTGGTCGCCGAGTTGCACGAGATCGAAAAGGCCAATGTGCAAAACGTCCTCGAGGCCTTGCAGAAGAAAGGCAAGACCCACCTTCCCGTCCTTGATGTCATGACCGGACAGCAACCCAGACTGCGAGGCTTGTTCTCTTCCGCAAAAATATTGCGGCTGACCGAGATCAGCCGTCAGAAAATGGCACACACCAAGTAAGATTCGACGGACAACAAGGCCAAGGGCGCCCGGATTAGATCGGGCGCCCTTGTTTTTTCAAAGTTCAGGGAAGTGTCGGGGAATCCGGGAGTGTCGGCGGTTTCGGTTTACGCAATCCGAACAGCCACATCACATAGCCGGACAGGCAATACCCGAAGAACAGCAGGAACAGGTTAAGCGGAGGATCCTGCGCGACAAAGATAAAAAACAGCACGAACAGGAATATGACGATGAACGGCACACTCTTGCGCATATTGAGGGATTTGAAACTGTAGTACTTGAGGTTGCTTACCATGGAGAGGCCCGCAAACACGGTCAGCAAGGCAGCGTACCAGCGCAACTCGAAGCCGGTGAAATGATTGTCCAACATCACCCACACGAATCCCGCCACCAGCGCCGCGGCCGCCGGGCTGGGCAACCCCTGGAAGTAGCGTTTGTCGACCACGTCTATATTGGTATTGAAGCGCGCCAGGCGCAATGCCGCGCCGGCACAGAAAATGAAGGCGGCGAACCAGCCCCACTTGCCAAGATCGCGGAATGCCCATTCGTACATCAGGATGGAAGGCGCGACACCGAACGACACCATGTCGGACAAACTATCGTATTCCGCGCCGAATTCGCTCTGGGTGTGCGTCAGACGCGCCACGCGGCCATCCAGCCCGTCCAGCACCATGGCGATGAAAATGGCCACGGCCGCGTATTCGAATTTGCCGTTCATCGCCTGCACGATGGCATAGAAGCCGGCAAACAGCGCAGCCGTGGTGAACAGGTTGGGCAGCAAATAGATGCTGCGCCGACGTAGGTCCATATGTTTGCGCTGTTCTACTTCGTTCATGGGTATCAGAGCTTCGCCAGGATGGTTGTTGTGGCGGACACTTTATCACCGATAGCGACTTTGACGGTAGCCGTCAAAGGCAGATAGACATCCACGCGGGAGCCAAAACGGATGAACCCGTAACGTTGGCCGCGCGTCAGCACGTCGCCCACGTTGATATAGCACAGGATGCGGCGGGCGATCAGCCCGGCCACCTGCACAAAGGTAACGGTCTGTCCGTCGTTCGTCGTCAGCACCACCGCGTTGCGCTCATTATCGGTAGAAGCCTTGTCCAGATCGGCATTGACGAATTTACCGGGGAAATATTGCATTTTTTGTACGGTGCCATCGACCGGGCTGCGATTGGAATGCACGTTGAACACGTTCATGAATACGCTGACCAGGATCGCTTCACGCTGTCCGTAAGGGTCTTGCGTGCGTTCGACCTTGATGACGCGACCGTCGGCAGGCGACAGCACGACACCTTCCTGCTGCGGTATCTCGCGTGCCGGGTCGCGGAAGAACTGCAATACGAACACGAAGATGATCCACAGGGGAATCGACCAGAGCGCACACCAGACGGTTGCAGCAACGGCCAAAGCCAGAGAAATGGCCAGAAACGGCCAACCCTCGCGAGCAATGATGGGATGCGGATAGTTATTCATAGAATGAAAAGCGTAAAGGGGGAAGAGAGAAGGGAGAAGAGTCCGGAGCGCAAAGGTTTCTACCCTTCCCCCTTTACCCTTCTCCCTTCCCGTTTTTTAGTTCTTGGACTGGTCGACCAGCTTGTTCTTGCCAATCCACGGCATCATGGAACGCAATTGTCCGCCCACGACTTCGATCGGATGCTCGGCATTCAAACGGCGGCGCGCGGTCATTTCCGGATAGTTGGTGCGGCCTTCCAGGATGAATTGCTTGGCATAAGAACCGTTCTGGATGTTGTTCAGGCATTCCTTCATTGCGGCGCGAGCCTGGTCGCCAATCACGCGATGGCCTGTAACGTATTCGCCGTATTCCGCGTTGTTGGAGATGGAGTAGTTCATGTTGGCGATGCCGCCTTCGTACATCAGGTCGACGATGAGCTTCAGCTCATGCAGGCACTCGAAATAGGCCATCTCGGGGGCATAGCCCGCTTCGGTCAGCGTCTCGAAACCGGCTTTAACCAGCTCCACTGCGCCGCCGCACAGCACGGCCTGTTCGCCAAACAGGTCGGTCTCGGTCTCTTCACGGAAGTTGGTCTCGATCACACCGCCCTTGGTGCCGCCGTTGGCTGCCGCGTAAGACAGCGCGATATCCTTCGCTTTTCCGCTCTTGTCCTGATACACGGCGATCAGGGTCGGTACACCGCCGCCCTTCAGGTATTCGGAACGCACAGTGTGGCCAGGGCCTTTCGGGGCGATCATGATCACGTCGATATCGGCACGCGGCACGACCTGGTTGTAGTGCACGTTGAAGCCGTGCGCGAAAGCCAGCGCAGCGCCGGGTTTCATGTTCGGCGCAACTTCCGTGTTGTAAACCTCGGGGATATTCTCGTCAGGCAACAGCATCATCACTACATCCGCACTCTTCACTGCCGCAGCCACTTCGGAAACCTTCAGACCGGCGCCTTCCGCTTTCTTCCAGGACGCGCCGTTCTTGCGCAGAGCGACGGTCACATTGACGCCCGATTCTTTCAGGTTCTGTGCATGGGCATGACCCTGCGAGCCATAGCCGATGATGGTCACTTGCTTGCCCTTGATCAGGGACAGGTCTGCATCTTTGTCGTAATAAACTTTCATATTGGCCTCTTGTAAAAAATAATTGTTAGTTACTGTAGGTGGGCACGTTTCTTGTGCCCACCCTACCTGTTTAAAGTTTCAGAATCCGGTCGCCGCGCCCGATACCGGATGCACCGGTACGCACCGTTTCCAGGATCAGGCTATGGTCGATCGCCTGCAGGAAGCTGTCCAGTTTTGAGCCGGATCCGGTCAGCTCGATGGTATAGGTCTTGTCGGAGACATCGATGATGCGGCCGCGGAAGATGTCGGCAATACGCTTCAGCTCCTCGCGCGCCTCGCCCATCGCATGTACTTTGACCAGCATCAATTCGCGTTCGATGTGATCGCCATCGTTCAGGTCCATCACCGAAACCACATCGACCAGCTTGTTGAGCTGCTTGTTGATCTGTTCGATCACTTCGTCTGAACCGCTGGTGACGATGGTCATGCGCGACATGGTCGGATCCTCGGTCGGCGCCACATTGAGCGATTCGATGTTGTAGCCGCGCGCCGAGAACAGTCCTGCAACGCGTGACAGGGCACCGGCTTCGTTCTCCATCAGCAAAGAGATGATATGTCGCATTACAGGTCCTCCGCCAGAATCACTTCGGACAAGCCCTTGCCGCCGGGAACCATCGGATAGACGTTCTCCGTCATGTCGGTGCGGAAGTCCAGGAACACCAGCTCATCCTTGCGTGCGAACGCTTCCTTCAGCGCGCCTTCCACATCGGAAGGCTTTTCCACCAGGATGCCGGCATGCCCGTACGCTTCGGCCAATTTCACGAAATCTGGCAGCGCGTCCATGTAGGAATGCGAGTAGCGGTTGCCGTGGAAGAACTCCTGCCACTGGCGCACCATGCCCAGATAGCGGTTGTTCAACGCAATGATCTTGATGGGCAACTTGTATTGCTTGCAGGTGGAGAGTTCCTGGATGTTCATCTGGATACTGCCCTCGCCCGTAACGCAAGCCACGGTTGCCCCCGGGTGCGCCAGCTGCACACCCATCGCGGCAGGCAAACCGAAACCCATCGTGCCGAGACCGCCGGAATTGATCCAACGGCGCGGATGATTGAACTTGTAATACTGCGCGGCCCACATCTGGTGCTGTCCCACGTCTGAAGTCACGAAGGCGTCACCGTGCGTGAGCTTGTGCAGCTGCTCGATCACGTATTGCGGCTTGATGACTTCGCTCGAATTCTTGTATGCGAGCGATTTTGCGCTGCGCCACTCTTCGATCTGTTTCCACCAATCCTTCAGCGCCGCCGCATCGGGCTTTTGCTTGCTGCTGTTCAACACCGAGAGCAGATCGGCAAGCACGTGGGCGACATCGCCGACGATAGGCACGTCCACCTTCACGCGCTTGGAAATGGACGCCGGGTCGATGTCGATATGGATGATCTTGCGCGGCACGGAATTGAAATGGCCAACATTGCCGATCACGCGGTCGTCGAAACGCGCGCCCACGGCCAACAGCACATCGCAATTCTGCATACCGAGGTTGGCTTCGTAAGTACCGTGCATGCCGAGCATGCCGACGAATTGCTTGTCGTCCGCCGGATAACCGCCAAGACCCATCAGCGTGTTGGTACAGGGCACGCCCAGCAGGCGCACCAGTTCAGTCAATTGTTTTGACGCATCGGACAGCACGACACCGCCGCCCGCATACACCATCGGGCGCTTGGCTTCCAGCAGCAGCTGGGCTGCGCGCTTGATCTGCCCGATATCGCCATGGGTCTGCGGGTTGTACGAACGGATATTCACCGTCGCGGGATAGGAGTATTCCGCCTTCTGCTGCGACACGTCTTTGGGGATATCCACCAATACCGGGCCGGGCCGTCCGCTCTTCGCCAGATAGAAGGCTTTCTTCATCGTACTGGCGATGTCCCTGACATCCTTGACCAGAAAGTTGTGTTTCACGCAGGGACGGGTGATACCCACCGTATCGACTTCCTGAAAGGCATCTTCGCCGATATAACTGGTCGGCACCTGGCCGCTGATCACCACCATCGGGATGGAATCCATGTAAGCGGTGGCGATGCCGGTGACGGCATTGGTCACGCCGGGACCGGAGGTCACCAGCGCCACGCCGACCTTGTCGGTGGAGCGGGCATAGCCGTCGGCGGCATGCACGGCAGCCTGCTCGTGGCGCACCAGCACGTGTTTGACCTGTTCCTGCTTGAACAGCTCGTCATAGATGAAAAGCACCGCGCCGCCGGGATAGCCGAATACGTATTCGACCCCTTCTTCCTGCAAACAGCGAATGGTTATTTCTGCGCCCGTGAGTTCCATGAACACGCTACCTTGATAATTCAAATGAAAGACCGCGCAAGATAAAGGCTGGCTGCCTTTTGGTCAACCCCTGCAGCGCATCAGGAACGGCAAAATCCCTATTTGTGTCGGGAATTTGCTAGTATCCGCGCCGACCATCTGGGAGCCACCGAACTGTCCACGCCACAGCAACTTTCCGAATTTCTCGCCCAGGCCGAACGGCGCGCCTATAAACAGGCGCAGTATGCCGTGCGCGACGAGCATGTGGCCCTGGATATCGTGCAGGACGCAATGATGAAGCTCGCCGAGCGCTACGGCGACCACCCGCCCGAAGAATTCCCCATGCTGTTCCAGCGTATCCTGCAGAACACCATACGCGACTATTACCGCCGCCAGAAGGTGCGCTCGTTCTGGACGACCCTGATGTCCTCGCTCTCGCCGCAGCACGATGCAGAGGATTTCGACCCGCTCGACACCTTGCAGGACGAAGACAATGCCAGCCAGCCGGCACGTCCTGACGCGGTTTTGGCACAATCTCAGCTCATCGCGGTGATCGAAGAGGCGTTGGGAAAACTGCCGGCTCGTCAACGCGAAGCCTTCCTGCTGCGTTACTGGGAGGAAATGGACACTGCGGAGACAGCAGCGGTCATGGGTTGCTCCGAAGGCAGTGTCAAAACGCACTGCTCACGCGCCACCCACGCGCTTTCCGCAATACTTAAGGAACGGGGGATAGATCTATCATGAACATCAAATTATCCAACAAGGAAATCGGAAATCTGCTGAACACGGCTGCCCGGCAACTGGATCGTTCCACCCTGAACGAACTCCATACGGCGCGCCAGCAAGCGTTGAAAAATCAGCGAGTTGCCTCCCCTATCTGGGTCAGTCAGAACGGTTTGCTGCATGGACAGCTGCAACTTTCCCCACGCGCGCTCAATTGGATCATTGTTGGCGTCGTCGCGTCCCTGCTGGTGGTCAACCTGACCTACTGGGAGCGCACGTACGAACGCGACCACAGCGACATTGATATCGCCATATTGACGGACGATCTGCCCGTTGACGTGTTTGTCGATTAGCCGCTCACGGCCCCCCCCTGATGCCTGCTTTGCTTCGAAATTGCCTTGTAGCACTGTTTTTTGCCGCTGCCTGCCTGCCGCTGCCTGCCCACGCCAAACCATGGGAGACACTGAATGCGCAACAAAAAGAAGCACTTGCCCCGTTGTCAGGCACTTGGAGCTCATTGTCCGAACAGCAACAGACCAATTTTCTGGCGTATGCGCAGCGCTATCCCAAGCTCAATGCACAGCAACAGCAGCGGCTGCACTCTCGCCTGGAAGCATGGAGCAAGCTGACTCCGGAACAACGCAAACGCGCCAGGGAGAAATACAAGGCATACAAGAAACTTCCCGCCGAAAAACGCGAGGCCGTAAAAAAGATGGTTCGCGACCGGGAAGCCGCCAGCGGCGTCCCGGCAACTCCGCTTCAATAGAATATCCGAGCGACCTGAAGCAAGCGTGCAGTAATCATCTGCGTTCGGTACGCCAGAGCATCCCCATAGCCAGAATCAGATACAACCAACTCATCGCCGTGGCGCTCAACACGGGCGACCAATCATTCAAAGCACCGACGTTGGCGAACAATCTGCCGATGAAGTGAAAACTCAAGCCCAGCAGGATACCCATGAATATCTTGCCGCTGATACCCCCCTCGCGGCGCTGATAGGCAGAAAACGGCAAGGCCAGCAACATCATCACCAGCACCGCAAACGGATAAACCAGCTTGTTCCACATCGCGATCTCGTAACGCGCCGTCTTCTGATGGTTTTCGCGCAAATGTCCGGTGTATTGGTACAAATTCCAGGCCGACATTTGCTCGGGTACCACCAGCAAGACACTCAGGATGTCGGGATTCAGGGTGGAACGCCATTCGGAGAGGGATCGATTGTCGATGACGGCACTCTGTTTATCGAATCGCGTCTGCTTCACCCCTTCCAGCTGCCAGCGTGTCTCTTCCTGATACAAAGCACGCTCCGCCGTTGTGATACTGCGCAAATGATATTGTTCATCGAACTCGTAAATACTCACATCCAGCAGCGAAGTGTCGGGCAAGACGTTTTTGACATTGATAAAACTGTGCTCATCTTTCGCCCACACTCCCGATCTGAATTCCTTCACCGAGACCTTTGCATTCTGCGCCTTCAGCCGCAATTGTTGCGCCATGCGTTCGCTCGGAGGAGCAACTACTTCACCGCAGACAAAACACAGCACCACGAGAGGCAGGCCGATCTTGAGCAGCGCGACTATCATCTGCTTGAGCGATACACCGGAACTGCGATATACGGTCAATTCCGAATTGGCCGCCATCTGCACCATGGCGAAGATGGTTCCGATCAGCACAGAGACCGGAAACAGTTCATAGATATGCCCGGGAACGGTCAACGCCACAAACAACAACACATACCCCAGGCGGTAGTCGCCGCGCCCCATCGAACTCAATTCGTTGATCAGGTCGAGCAGGGCGAACAGCATGATGAGTGCCGCGAAAACCAGCGCGATACTGGCATATATCTCGCGCCGGAGATAACGGGTGAGCAGCCTCATCGTTTCAGCCTCCGCCAGGAAGAGGCCGAGGACCGATGGTAAAAAAATATCAGCATCACCGCGAACATCAACAGATGTATCCCCCACATTCCTGCGGCCACACTGATGTTGCCGCGCCCGACCCAGGAGTTGGTCACGCTGATCATGTTGTTGTAGAACATGTAGATCACCATCGCGGAAATCAGATTGAGCGAACGCCCGGCACGCGGATTGACATAACTCAAGGGGATGGCCAGCAGGGACAAAATCAGCGCACTGAGCGGCAGGCCGATGCGCCACTCCAATTCCGACATATTCCATGTGCTCGGATTCCGCAACAGATACATCGTGGGGTATGCCTTCAGGTTGGGCACTTCCTGACGCAACTCGGCAGGCTCGATACGCATGGCGTACCGCTCAAACTCGACGATCTTGAAATCTGCCTGACCGGGGATTCCTTCATAACGAGTCCCGTTGAGCATCACCAGGAAGCGGTCGCCGTTCGGCGCCGTTTCCTGATAACCCTCTTTGGCGACCATCGTGCCTTCCTTGCCGTTCTGCGTGGATTGCACAAAGATATTGCCTACGCGTTTTTTCTGCGCATCCACGTCTTCCAGAAAGAACACGCGATCCGATTGCTTGGATTCTCGAAACGCACCCGGTGTGGCGGCAGACACATCATCGCGGCTATCAAGCCTGCGTTTGAATTCGTCCGCCTTTGACATTGCCCATGGAGACAACACCAGGCTGAGCAGCGAAATAACCACTGCGACCGGAATGGCATAACCGAGCACCGGCCGTATCCAGCGCGTCAGCCCGATACCCGAAGTGAACCACACCACCATCTCGCTGTCGCGGTAGCTGCGCGACAATGTCAGCAGTACCGACAGGAACAAACTGATCGAAAGCAGCACCGGCAGATAATTGAGCGAAGTGAAGCCGAGCATCGCCAGCACGCCGTCTACCGCCAGTTGTCCGCTGACCGACTCGCCCAGCAAGCGAATAAGCTGGGTAAACACGACAATACCGAGCAAAATGGAAGACACCAGCAATCCCGTACTCGCGAACTCGCGCACCAGCGACCAATAAAAGATGCCGTGCACACGGGGCTTCTTTGACTTTTGTGGCAGGGATTGCGGATAATCCGTCATCGGAGATAATTCTGAGATTAATGAGGAGAGGCGCGTGGAATTTAGCATAAAACAAGGCAGTCCGGAAAAACTGAAGAGTGGCTGCGTCGTGGTCGGCGTGTTTGATGGCGGCAAATTGTCGAAGGCGGCACAAGTGATCGACAAGGCCGCAAAACACGCGCTCAGCGACCTCATCGCGCGCGGCGACATGAGCGGCAAGTCCGCCTCCACCCTGCTGCTGCACAAGTTGCCCGGTATCGCTGCCGAGCGCGTGTTGCTGGTCGGTCTGGGCAAGGCCGGCGAACTGAACAACAAGACCAGCTCGGAAATCCTGCGCGCAGTGTTCAGCGCATTGAGTGCGACGCCCGCCAAGGATGCCGTGTTGTATATCGTCGATGAAGGTGCAGGCAAGGATGCCGCCACTTCGACAGGCTCAGGACAGGCTTGGGTCATCAGACAGGCCGTATTTACCGCCGCCGAGCAGATATTCCGCGCCGACGGCATGAAGAGCAAGCCGTCAAAAGCGGCCGTGCTGAAGAACGTCACCTTCGCCACGCTGGAAAAACCGGCCGCAGCGCTGAAGACCGTGCTCGACCAGGCATCCGCCACCGCGCACGGCATGGATCTCGCCAAGACGCTCGGCAACCTGCCCGGCAACATCTGCACCCCGACCTACCTCGCCGCCAAGGCGCTGGCGCTGGGCAAGTCGCACAAGAGCATCAAGACCACCGTGCTGGACGAGAAGGCCATGCAGAAACTGGGCATGGGCTCTTTCCTCTCCGTCACGCGCGGCAGCGAGCAACCTGCCAAGCTGATCACCCTGGAATACTACGGCGCAGCCAAGACGCAGAAACCGGTCGTGCTGGTCGGCAAGGGCATCACCTTCGACACCGGCGGCATCTCGCTGAAACCGGGCGCCGAGATGGACGAGATGAAATACGACATGTGCGGTGCGGCCAGCGTGCTCGGCACCCTGCAGGCCGTCGCCGAGATGGGCCTGAAGATGAACGTGGTCGGTGTGATCCCGACCTGCGAGAACATGCCTTCCGGCAAAGCCACCAAGCCGGGCGACATCGTCACCTCCATGTCCGGCCAGACCATCGAGATATTGAACACCGATGCCGAAGGCCGACTGATCCTGTGCGACGCGCTGACCTATTCGAAGAAGTTCAATCCCGACACCGTGATCGACATCGCCACCCTCACCGGTGCCTGCGTGATCGCCCTGGGCCATGTCGCCAGCGGCATGTTCAGCAACGAAGACAAGCTGGCCCAGGAACTGCTGGCCGCAGGCGAACAATCGCACGACCGTATCTGGCAGCTGCCACTGTGGGAAGACTACCAGCCGCTGCTGGACAGCAACTTCGCCGACATGGCGAACATCGGCGGCCGCGCCGGCGGCACCATCACCGCCGCGTGTTTCCTGGCGCGCTTCACCAAGGACTACCGCTGGGCACACCTGGACATCGCCGGCACCGCCTGGCTGTCCGGCAAGCAGAAAGGCGCAACCGGTCGTCCCGTGCCGCTGCTCACTCAATACCTGATCAACCGCACGGCGTCCAAGTGACCAAAGTCGACTTCTACACAGGCAGCGAGGATAAATTGCGCACTGCCTGCCAACTCAGCCACAAGGCGATGCAGAACGGCCTGCGTGTGCTGCTGCACGCGCCGGACGAGGACACCGCCGACAAGCTGGACAAGCTGCTATGGCATTACCCTCCCACCGCCTTCATGCCGCACTGCCATAGCCACGAAGCGGACGCCGCCACCATGCCGGTGGTCATCGGCCGCGACGAAATCTTTCCCCATTCCGAGCTGCTGATCAGCTTGCACAACGCCTGCCTGCCGTTCTTCAGCCGCTTCGAGCGCGTCATCGAGATCGTCAGCCAGGACGACGCCGAGGCGAAACTTGGGCGCGAGCGCTACGTCTTTTACAAGGACCGCGGTTACGAACTGCGCCACTTTGATCTACGCAAAACGAATTGACCTATGGCAAAACCCAAACGCACATCAGATGTCCCCATCCTGACCGAGACGGTCGATAGCACCCCCCTTGACTTGCCCACGCTGACCGATGCAGTCGAGGAACATCTGGCCCCCCTTTCCGCCGGGGAATGCCGGCGTCTGGCGGAAAAACTGTTCCCCGACCTTGAGGCTGCCCTCCTCGATGCAATCAGCTCGACCCCGGATGCCAACTGGGACACAGCCATGCAGCAGGTCAGGAAAGCACTTCCAAAGCTCATCCGCAAAGCTGCACAAGAATCCCTGTAGCACTGCCTACGGCTCCTTCGAGCGGCCTCGATGCCTGTATAATCCCGCCCTCCCTGAACCACGCATTCCCCGAAAAGACCGCAATGGAACTCGCCAAAAGTTTTGACCCGAAAGACATCGAAGCCCGCTGGTACCCCGCCTGGGAAAATGCCGGCTACTTCAAGGCCGGACTCGACACCGCCAAACAGGAAAATTTCTGCATCCTGCTGCCGCCCCCCAACGTCACCGGCACGCTGCACATGGGACACGGCTTCAACCAGACACTGATGGATGCGCTTACGCGCTACCACCGCATGAAGGGCGACAACACGCTGTGGCAACCGGGCACCGACCACGCGGGCATCGCCACACAGATCGTGGTCGAGCGCCAGCTTGATGCGCAAAAGATTTCGCGCCATGACCTGGGCCGCGAGAAGTTCATCGAGAAAGTGTGGGAGTGGAAGGAGTATTCCGGCAACACCATCACCAAACAGATGCGCCGCCTCGGCACCTCGCCCGACTGGTCGCGCGAACGCTTCACCATGGATCCTGCGCTGAATAAAACAGTCACCGAGACCTTCGTGCGCCTGTTCAACGAGGGCCTGATCTATCGCGGCAAGCGCCTGGTGAACTGGGACCCGAAACTGCACACCGCAGTAAGCGACCTCGAAGTGGTGCAGGAAGAAGAAGACGGTTTCATGTACCACATCCAGTATCCGCTGGTAGAAAAGGACGGCGTGCAAGGACTAACCCACCTCACGGTCGCGACCACCCGCCCCGAGACCATGCTCGGCGACGTTGCGGTGATGGTGCATCCCGAGGATGAGCGCTACAAGCACCTGATCGGCAAGCAGGTCACGCTGCCGCTGTGCGACCGCACCATCCCGGTCATCGCCGACGAATACGTGGACAAGGAATTCGGCACCGGCGTTGTGAAGGTCACGCCTGCGCACGACTTCAACGACTATGCAGTGGGGCAGCGCCATGCGCTTCCGATGATCTCCATCCTCACGCTGGACGCGAAGATCAACGAGCACGCGCCGAAGCAATACCAGGGCATGGATCGCTTCGCGGCACGCAAGCAGATCTGCGCCGACCTCGAAGTTGCCGGCTTGTTCATCAAGGCCGACAAGCACAAACTCAAGGTACCGCGCGGCGACCGCACCGGCGTGGTGATCGAGCCCATGCTCACCGACCAGTGGTTCGTGGCGATGAGCAAGCCTGGCGACGGCGGCAAGAGCATCACCGAGCAGGCGCTGGAATGCGTGAGCTCAGGCGAGATCAAGTTCCACCCCGAGAATTGGGTCAACACCTACAACCAGTGGCTGAACAACATCCAGGACTGGTGTATCTCGCGCCAGCTGTGGTGGGGACACCAGATCCCGGCGTGGTATGACGAAGATGGCGAAGTCTACGTAGCTCACACCGAAGAAGAAGCTAAAGAACTCTGCATTGAGCGTTCAAAACAAATTGTGAAGGAATTTGGCGGTTCTCCATCCGACGATCCTAAACTGACAAATGCTATGAAGAACCTAATGGGGGTCAACTTGCGTCGCGACAACGATGTGCTCGACACCTGGTTCTCCTCCGCGCTATGGCCGTTCTCCACACTCGACTGGGAAGAGGGCAAGCCGTTCGACGCGCAGAACGCGTTCGTCAAGCAATACCTGCCGTCATCGGTGCTGGTCACCGGCTTCGACATCATCTTCTTCTGGGTGGCGCGCATGGTGATGATGACCAAGCACATCACCGGCAAGATCCCGTTCAAGGATGTGTACGTGCACGGCCTGATCCGCGATGCGGAAGGCCAGAAGATGTCCAAGTCCAAAGGCAACGTGCTTGACCCCATCGACCTGATCGACGGCATCGGCATCGAAGAACTGGTGAAGAAACGCACCACCGGCCTGATGAACCCCAAGGATGCGGAGAAGATCGAGAAGCGCACGCGCAAGGAATTCCCGGAAGGCATCACCGCCTTCGGCACCGATGCCTTGCGTTTCACCTTCGCCTCACTCGCCTCGCCCGGTCGTGACATCAAGTTCGACATGCAGCGCTGCGAAGGCTATCGCAACTTCTGCAACAAGCTGTGGAACGCCACGCGCTTCGTGCTGATGAATTGCGACGGCAAGGATGTGGGGCAGGACGAATCGTTGCCGCTGGAATTCACCGCTGCCGACAAATGGATGATCAGCGAATTGCAAAAGGCCGAAGCCGAAATGGCGACGCACTTCGCCGACTACCGTTTCGATATGGCCGCGCGCGCGGTGTACGAACTGGTATGGAACACCTACTGCGACTGGTATGTGGAGTTGGCGAAGGTGCAGTTGCAGGATTCGGGAGACGGGATGCAGGATACAGCGGCACGGCAGCGTGCTACGCGCCGTACGCTGGTGCGCGTGTTGGAGACCATCCTGCGCCTGGCGCACCCGATCATTCCGTTCATCACCGAAGAGTTGTGGCAATCGGTCGCGCCGATGGCGAATGCCAAGGGCGACAGCATCATGCTGCAAGCCTATCCCAAGGCCGATGCCAGCAAGATCGACGCAGCCGCCATCGCGCAGATCGCGCTGTTGCAGGAACTCACCACCGCCTGCCGCAGCCTGCGCAGCGAGATGAACCTGTCGCCCGCCGCGCGCGTACCGCTGATCGCCGCCGGTGACGCCGCGACATTGAAGACACTCGCCCCCTACATCAGCAGCCTCGGCAAGTTGAGCGAAGTACAGATCGTCGCCGAATTGCCGGAAGGCGATGCCCCCGTTTCCATCGTCGGAAATTTCAAGCTGATGCTGAAAGTGGAGATCGACGTCGCCGCCGAACGCGAGCGTCTCGACAAGGAGATCGCGCGCCTCACCAACGAGATCACCAAAGCCAACGCCAAGCTCGGCAACGAGAGCTTCGTCGCGCGCGCACCGGCAGCGGTAGTCGAACAGGAAAAGAAACGCTTGGAAGAATTCGGTGCAACGCTGGTGCAGTTGCAGGCGCAGAGGAAGAAGCTGGGCTAATCACTGTAGGGTGGGCACGTTTGATGTGCCCACGCGGTCAGCGTACGTTTTACAGCGTGGGCACATCAAACGTGCCCACCCTACCTGCTGAAGAACGCCATCAGACGCGCTTGTACGGCGGTTGGTATTTGACAGTGTTCAGCGGCGGCGAATCAGAAAGATGAATTCGCCGCCGGCTTCCGTCGACGACAGCAACTCGTTCCCGGTCTTTTTGCAGAAATCCACAAAATCCTTGGGCGAACCCCTGTCGGTCGCGACGATCCTCAGCACCTGCCCCGCGCTCATCGCAGACAGCGATTTTTTGGCGCGCAGGATAGGCAGTGGGCAGGCCATTTGCCTCACATCCAGTTCGACATCGAAACCGATGCCGCTCACGCGACGATCTCTCCGCCCGACTGCGCCCAGGCCATGATGCCGCCCTGCAGGTTGTAAACGTCTTCCAGCCCCTGCGCTGCGGCAAATGCGGCAGCCTGCGCGGAACGCCCGCCCACCTGGCAATAGAATACCGTTGCCTTCTTTGCATCCAGGTCCTGCAAACGCAGCGGCAGCAGATGCAGCGGCAAACTGATCGCGCCGACGATGCGGCCGCGCGCGATCTCGGCATCGGTACGCACATCCACCAGCTGTGCCTTGCCGCTGGCGATCAGATTCGGCAATTCGGTTACGGTGATAATTTTAAACTCAGCCACTTCTACATTCTCCACTTCAAAAAAATCATTGTTCATCCCCATGGTCGCTCAGAAGTCGCGCGATGCGCGTGTTCGCCAGGGACAACCGCTTCACCAGTATCGCCAGGAATGACTCGCTGAACTGGTAACGGCAATTCGCCGTGGCGCGGGCCAGCATCTCGGGATCGACTTCGATCAGCGATACTTCGGTCTTGGTGATCACGTCGGTGGTGCGCCGGGCATCCTTGCCGGAGAGGTGTGCCATCTCGCCGAAACAATCGCCTTTGTGCAGCAGGCTCAACAGCCTGCCCTGCTTGACCACGCGCACCGAACCGCTGGCGATAATGAAGAAACGATGCCCCTCTTCGCCCTCGTGAATGATCGGTTCGTCCTTGGCCACCTTGTGCCACTCGCTGATGCGCAACACTTCCCACAGTTCGACATCGCTGAAGTTCCTGAAGAAATTCAGGTCGCGCACGGTATCGAACTTCTCGGTATCGAATATCTCTTCCTGCTGCGGCACGTTGTGGGTGATGAATGCCACCAGGTCGCGCGCGAATTCGTCCCAGGTCTGGTAGCGATGCTCCTTCTCCTTGCACATCGCACGCTGCACGATCGCATCCATTTCGGCAGGTATCTCGGGGCGATAGGTGCTGGGCGGCGGCGGATCGATGTTCATGATCTGGTAGATCATGCTGTAGCTGTTGGCCGCCTCGAACGGCAGCTTGCCGGTAAGCAGCCTGTACATGGTCACGCCCAGCGAATAGATATCGGTCTGGTGCGTCAGCGGCTGTTCCATGATCTGTTCCGGAGACATATAGGCCGGCGAACCCACACCGCTCACCTGCGTGCTCTGCTGGTTGTCGATGACCGCGGCACCGAAGTCGGATATCTTGATATCGCTCTCTCCGCTGATGAGGATGTTGGCCGGTTTGATATCGCGATGGGTGACGCCTTGATATTGCGCATACTCAAGTGCCTTGCAGCATTTATAAATGATCTCGGCGATGTGCCCCAGATCCATCAGGTGATCGACCTCGCCGTATTTCTCCAGCGTCTCGCCTTCGACGTATTCCATCACCATATAGTTCACGTCGCCTTCCATCACGGCATCGAATATCTTCACGATATGCGGATGCGACAGCTTTCCGGCAAGGGACGCCTCGGTGAGCAACAGTTTGCGATAAGCTTTGGCGCGACTCTTGTCGTGCAAGACATTCAGGTTGAACACCTTGAGCGCGACTTGCTGCTGGTTGAACGGGTCGAGTGCAAGATAGACGGTGCTGGTCGCGCCGTGCCCCAGTTCTTTAACGATCTCGTATTTGCCGACCTTGTCCATAAGCTGAAAACCTTTAGAGGCGCGCATTCTGCGTGCCGGACAACACGTTGTCCAGAAAGCGCACATTTTACAAGGAATTGCAGGCCGTCATGGAACTCAAAACGGTCGGTGTTATCATATATTCCATGAAAAATTCCCTTCTTTCCGTACTTTTCACATTGCCACTCCTTGCTCACGCTGACGGCCTGCCGGATCTGGGCGATGTATCGCAAGAGATCATTTCTCCGCAAATCGAGCGCCAGATCGGCGAACAGAGCATGTTCCAGATCCGGGCCAGCAATTCTTATCTGGACGATCCCGAAATATCCGACTACCTCAACCGCCTTGGCGGGCGGCTCGTGGTAAACAGTTCGGAGCCGGGCGACGCGTTCGAATTCTTCGCTATCAACGACAACGCCATCAACGCCTTCGCGTTGCCCGGCGGCTTTGTCGGCGTCAACACCGGGCTGATACTGCTGGCGCAGGACGAATCCGAACTGGCTTCGGTATTGGGCCACGAAATCTCGCACGTTACCCAGCACCACTATGCACGCATGGTCTATGGTCAGCGTTACGATTCGCTTGCCGCGCTTGCCACGCTTGCCGTTGCCATCCTTGCCGCGCGCAACAACCCAGATGCCGCAACCGCCGGCATCGTCGGCGCACAGGCGGGAACGATCCAGCACCAGCTCAACTTTAC
>JGI20214J51650_10000445_pt1 | contig 25516 bp, 24 predicted proteins | sample WetSurMetagenome_FD_51650 | JGI IMG/M metagenome (IMG submission 51650) | reverse complement strand
GGGTGCCCGGGTTGGCGACAATACGACTGGCAGCCGAAGCAATGTAATAGCCTCCCGAGGCGGCAATCCCCCCCAGGGAGGCCACCACCGGCTTTTCGTTAATGGTTCGCCGGATTTCCCGGTACAGCTCCTGCGAAGCGCCAATGCCGCCGCCCGGAGATTCAATTCTTACCAGGATGGATTTGACGTTCGGGTCTTTGCGAAATTCGCGCAGCGCTTTCAGTGAATCCTGGACATTCTCGATCACCCCGCGAACTTCAATCACCCCGATGCGGTTGGGGCCGGCAAAGAACTCGTCGGGGATCAGCAGCCACAACAGACAGGCGACGACAACCAGGAAAAACAGACTGACCAGGAACAAGAAGAAGCGTCTCATAAGCATCTCCAAAATTAATCACCCGGTCTTACGCGGTAGAGCATAAGCCGGGTGAACACGTTTCAGAGGATAGCCGGGGTTAGCTTACTGGGCCTTGTCCGTCGGCAGCGCATTAGTTGCCCGGGCTTCCATCTCTTCCTTCAATAATTCCCCCAGGTTCGACGTTGCCGCTTTGGCATTGTCGACATAGTCTTCGTAGTTGGTCCGTTCTTCCTGTTCCTGCACCTTCTTGATGGAGAGACCGATCTTGCGATCCTTGGGCGAAATATTGATCACCTTGGCGCTGACCTTGTCGCCGGTCTTGTATTGCCCGACCGGGGACTTGATTTTCTCCTTGCTGATTTCAGAAACATGCACCAAACCTTCAATGCCCTCTTCAAGTTCGACGAAGAGTCCGAAGTCCGTGACATTGGTCACCGGGCCGGCGATCACAGCACCCAGCGGATACCGCTCCGGGATGCTTTCCCAGGGATCGGGCTCTAGCTGTTTAATCCCCAGAGAGAAGCGTTCGTTGTCGCGGTCAATGTTGAGGACGATGGCCTGGACTTCCTGGTTCTTCTTGTAAACTTCAGAGGGGTGCTTGATGCGCTTGGTCCAGGAAATGTCGGAAATGTGGACCAGGCCGTCGATTCCCTCATCGATGCCGATGAAGACGCCGAAATCGGTGATGTTCTTGATCTTTCCGGCAATGGTTGTGCCCACGGGGTACTTGTGGGCGATGATATCCCACGGGTTGGGTTCCAGCTGCTTCATGCCCAGAGAAATGCGCTTGTTGTCCGGATTGATGCTGAGCACCACCGCTTCGACTTCATCACCGACAGTGAGCACCTTCGATGGGTGACGAATCTTCTTGGTCCAGGACATCTCGGACACGTGAATCAGGCCTTCCACGCCCTCTTCAATCTCCACAAATGCCCCGTAGTCGGTCAGACTGACCACGCGACCTTTCACCTGAGTCCCCACCGGGTATTTTTCCTGGGCCTTCGTCCAGGGGTCGGCCACCAACTGTTTCAATCCCAGAGAGACCCGTTCATTGTCCCGGTCGAAGCTGAGCACCATGACATTGATCTTGTCCCCCATCTGGAACAGTTCGGAGGGATGCCCCACGCGGCCCCAACTCATATCGGTGATGTGGAGTAACCCGTCAATGCCTCCCAGATCCACAAATACGCCGTAATCCGTAATATTCTTAACGATCCCCTCGACAATCTTGTTATCCTCGAGGTTGGCGAGAGTCTGATACTTCAGGTGTTCGCGTTCTTTCTCCAGGATGGCTCGCCGCGAGAGCACCACATTGCGGCGTTTCTTATTATATTTCAAAACCTTGAAGGGGAAGATCTGGCCGAGCAGTGACTCCAGATTACGGATTGGCCTCAGATCCACCTGTGAACCCGGAAGGAAGGCCTGTACTCCGATATCAACGGCGAGGCCGCCCTTGACCTTGGACACCACCTTCCCCTCGATAATGCCGTCGTCGTTGTAGATCTTGCTGATGTCATCCCAGATCTTTATTTTTGCCGCTTTTTCCTTGGAGAGGTGAATGGTTCCGTCTTCGTCGTCATGGAATTCCAGCAGAACATCGACCTCATCGCCGACCAGAGCCTGTATGTCACCTTGTTCATCCCTGAACTCGGTGACCGAGATCTGGCCTTCGGACTTATAACCGATGTCGACCATGACGAAATCGTCGCTGACCTGGACGATTCGCCCCCGAATAACCTCCCCCTCCTGGATATTTTGAAAACTCTGATCGTAGAGAACCTGCATTGAGTCGATGTCTTCAAGATCAGTTTCAAAAGCACCCTCATCGGTCTGCGGTGGTTCAGATCCTTGAATTTGAACCAACTCTTCCTGTTTTATTTCATCCTTGTCAACCATTGAATTAGTTACCCCCTTGTCCGATTTTGGCCCTTGCCAATTCTATTAACGTATGATGATAGCAAAATATCATGCCTACAACAATCTGAAAGTTGCTGTTCAAGTCCGTAGGGATCCGTCTTTTTCCGCTGATTTCCGGAGTACCATCTCCAAGAGATGCTGCACAACCTCGGTTATGTTCATGTCAGAGGTGTCGACGACGCAAACGCCTGGAGTTTCGCGGAGGGGGGCGAGCGCTCTTTGCTGGTCAGCCTCATCCCGAGCTCTTATCTGCGCCTCCAGACCGGCGTAATCGGCATCGATACCCATATTGCGATATTGCAGCAGGCGCCTTTCCGTTCGCGCCTGCAGGCTCGCGGTGAGGAAGACTCTAACGGGTGCGTCCGGAAAAACGACCGTTGTCATATCCCGGCCTTCCGCCACGATGCGATCCCTTTCGCCCAACTGCCTCTGGCAGCGGGTGAGGTAATCTCTCACGCATTTGTACTGAGAAATCCGCGAGGCATGCCCGGCTATCTCCGGACGGCGAAGTTCCTCGTCCAGTCTCTTCTCTCCGTAAAGAATGCTCAGAATGCCGTTCTCGATCGCGAAACGAAGGCGAAGAGAATCAATGCGACGAGTGATTTCGCTTTCGTCTTCGATATTGAGATTCTCTGCAATAGCCGCCCACGCCATCGCTCGATACATGGCCCCGGTGTCAAGATAGGCGTACTCGATGCGTGCGGCCAGCAACCGGCATACGGTGCTCTTGCCGGCCCCTGCGGGACCGTCTATGGCAATGATCATCCCCGTGTTCAACGCGTCACCGGCAGTTCCCGGAGGGTGTCACCAAGAGCCCTGATGAATCGCTCGTTTTCCTCCGGTAAGCCCGCATTAATTCGAATATATCTTGCCATACCATAGGAATTCATGGGGCGGACGATAACCCCGCGGCGGAGCATCGCCTCGTAAATGGTCTTGGCGTCGGTTGGGACTTCGATGAGGAAGAAATTGGCCTGCGTGGGAACGTAGTTCAAGCCCATTCGTTCGATTTCCTGGTAAAGATAGGCTAGGCCTTCAGCAACCGTATTCTGGGTTCGGTTCAGGAATTCCTCATCGTCGAGGGCTGCCAGCGCCGCGACCTGGGACAGGGTGCCGGTATTAAACGGCTGCCTCACCCGATGCAGGTAATCCGCTATGGCGGGATGCATCGCCCCGTAGCCGATCCGCAGTCCGGCAAGTCCGTGAGCCTTGGAAAAGGTCCTCGCGACAATCACATGAGGTCCCTGTCGGTGAATATAGTCAAATCCCCGGGGGGTATTGCGGTCCCTGACAAATTCGATGTAGGCCTCGTCCAGAACCACCAAAATATGCGGCGGAATAGCCTCAAGGAAGGAGTCAAAATCGGCCTTCCCGATCGTCGTTCCGGTGGGGTTGTTGGGGTTATTTATGAAAATGATTCTCGTCTGCGGGGCAATGAATTCGACGATTCTTGCCAGATCGATGGTAAAATTCACGAGCGGAACCGGCACCGATTTTCCGCCCATCGCCTGGACCGCCAACTTGTAAACCAGGAAAGAAGGCGCCGGCAAAATGACCTCATCCTGCGGAAGCAGGAAGGTGCGGATGGCAAGATCGATGATTTCGTTGGAGCCGTTGCCGAGAACGATGCCCTCAAAAGGCAGGTTGAATTTCTCACTCAGCCGCCTTCTCAAATAATAGCCACTGCCGTCGGGGTAGCGATGGAGGCAACCGAGCGCCGTGCGCATCGCGCCAACCGCCTTGGGGGAGGGGCCCAGGGGATTTTCGTTGCTGGCCAGCTTGATCGAGCCGGTAATACCGTATTCCCTTTCCAGTTCCTCCAGTGGCTTTCCCGGTGGATAGGGAACCAAACCCGCAATGTGCTCTGGTATGGTGAGTTTAATGGTGTCTGCAGATGACGTTTTGGACATTTAAGACAATAACAGCCCCTTCTTCTCAAACTTTTCGTTCCCTATATTCAATTGGCTCTGAAAAAGCAACGCCTTTCTGCGCTTGGCGTTAAGAAACTTTCCGGTTTTCGTCTTGTTTTGCATGGCCACCTATAATACTATCTAAATGAACCAGTAAATGCCATCCTGTGTCGTGCGTGACCCGCGGGGTGCCCGAATCGAGACCTGCGGTCTTTCCCCTGGGTTGTCGGGGTCTTGGGGTCGCGGCGCCGGATATTGCTGAATGCCATGTGAGATTTTCACCACCGAGGGTGATTCACCCGCTGAGCGAGGCCAGGTTTTGCCATGAGTAGCAGCCCGGAGATAAGTGATCTTGAGGAAGAAGAAGTGACTCCAAATGGAGACGATCAGGAAGTTCAGGNGCCGGTCGCGGCCCCGTTGGAGCGTTCNCATCTGGTTTCGTTGGATCCCTTTCGACTCTATCTTGACGAAATCAAGAGGTATGCTCTTCTGAGCCGAGAGGAAGAGCGGGACCTGGCGATAAGGTATCGGGAGAAACAAGACACTGAGGCAGGCTACAAGCTCATTACGGCCAACCTCAGGCTGGTCGTAAAGATCGCCATGGATTTCCAGCGCTACTGGATGCAGAATCTCATGGATTTGATCCAGGAGGGAAACGTCGGGCTGATGCAGGCGGTGAAAAAATTCGATCCCTATCGGGGCTACAAGTTTTCCTACTATGCCTCTTTCTGGATCAAGGCCTACATCATCAAGTTTATCATGGATAACTGGAAACTGGTCAAGATCGGTACCACGCAGGCCCAGCGCAAGCTTTTCTTTAATCTGCGCAAAGAGAAGGAACGCCTGGAATCCCAGGGTATTGAAGCTTCTCCGAAGTTGCTGAGCCACCGCCTGGATGTCAANGAATCGGAAATCATTGAAATGGATCAGCGCCTGAACAGCTGGGAAATTTCGCTGGACAGCCCGCTGAAGGAGGATTCGGANGACACTCACAAGTCCTTCCTTCCCTCTGCTGATCTGCCGGTCGACGATCAACTTGCGGATCAGGAGGCAAAAGCCATCCTTCACGACAAGCTCATGCTTTTCCGCCAGCAATTGAAGGGCAAGGAGGCGGTCATCTTCGACAATCGCCTGCTCACGGATGAGCCCATGACTCTCCAGGAGATTGGAGACCGGTTCGGCATCAGCCGTGAGCGGGTCCGCCAGCTTGAGAGCCGTCTCAAGAGGAATCTGAAGGCGTACCTCGAGGAGGAGATTGCTGATATTGATCTGTTACAGGAGAGCCTGATCGAGCTGTGAGCGGCTTACCCCTTGATCCCTTGATACCCGCCGGCCAACGGCTCTGCAACACTGCTGATGCTGCAGGATGGAGGCAACAGAGCATGAGCCGGAGGAAATCGGGGATTTGGCAAGAGCGAAGCAAGATAAGTCGCGAGGTTTTCCAAAAAGAAAGGGCGCCTGAGACGGCGCCCTGAAATCAAGCCTGCTGAGATTCAGCCAGTTCCTTCTTGTGCTGATGGCGTCTCCGGGTTCGGCGCGGTGGCCGCGGTTGCAGAAAATCCACTCTGATGTATTCGTGTCTGTTCACGAACGAAACAAAGACCCGATCCATTTTGAGTTCCTCCTGCACCAGAGCGCGTATGAGCGCAAGGTCCGAGTACTTGCTGATCCCATGTTTTCTGTAATCCTCGGTTTTGATGTAAAGAGACATCAGGCACCCTCTCCCCTTGGATAGAGCTGAAAAAGCCTCTCTTGAAATCGGTTTCTTGGCTAGATCGCTCTGCCCATTCACCCCTAAAGACCGGATCATATTAACACGCCCCCGNCAATTGTCAAAATTATATTCATGGCTATTCCCCGGGCATGAATGTTAAAATTCCCTCCGTAGAGAAGGTTACAGAAACGTATCTTTAGCGCAAAGAGGGTGCAATTGGAAGTGAGCGATGGCTGAGATTATCCAGGGTTGCGTTGACCGGATTACCTTTACCAATGAGGAAAACGGCTATAGCGTTATCAAAGTGAAGATCCCCGGGCGCAAGGATTCCGTCAATGTGGTGGGCAATTTCGTATCCGTAACCCCCGGTGAAATGCTGCGCATGGAAGGTTCCTGGGGATTTCACGCGCGCTTTGGCGAGCAGTTCAAAGTCGACCGCTACGAAACCACGGTGCCCGATTCCATCCAGGGGATTGGTAAATATCTGGGGTCCGGACTGATCAAGGGGATCGGTCCGATCATGGCTCAGCGCATTGTCGGCCGCTTTGGAACGAGCACCCTTGAGGTCATCGATAACGATCCGGGAAGTCTTCTTGAGATCGATGGCATCGGCAAGTATCGCCTCGACCAGATTCGCAAGGCCTGGGAGGACCAGAAAGATATCCGGGAGCTCATGATTTTTCTCCGCGGCCATGGTGTCAGCGCGGCTTTTGCCGCGCGCATCTTCAAATTTTACGGCAAATCATCACTCGAAATCGTTAAAGAAAATCCCTATCGCCTCGCCATGGATGTATCGGGGATAGGGTTTCTTACCGCCGACCGGATTGCCCAACAGTTGGGTATCCCGCTGGAGTCGCCGCTGAGGGCGGAAGGAGGTCTTACCTACGTCGTGCACGAGGCCGCGGATGAGGGGCATGTGTGCGTCCCTCGATGCTGGCTTCTGGAGAAATGTCAGAAGCTCCTGGAAATACCCCCGACCATCCTGGAGCAAGCCCTCGCGCGTCAGGTTGCCGAGCAGCGTCTGGTCAAAGAAAAGCTGCCTTCGGAAGCCGCGGCCATCTTCGAGGACGTTGAGGCCGTGTACCTTCGAGGGTATTACCTGGCGGAGACGCAGGCGGCCAAGCGCCTGATGCATCTGGCCGCGTTTCTTCCTCTTCAGACCAAACTGAACCCGGAAAAAGCCGTCGCCTGGCTACGAGGGAAGCTCCCCTTCAAGCTCGCGCCCCTGCAGGAGCAGGCGGTGAGAAAGGCGCTGACGGAGAAGATTCTGATCATCACCGGCGGGCCGGGGACCGGAAAAACCACCCTCATCCGGGCGGTCCTGGCGGTTTTTCGTCAGATGGATGCCCGCATCTGCCTGGCAGCGCCCACCGGACGGGCAGCCAAGCGCTTGAGCGAGGCCACCCGCCACCCGGCCGCCACGCTTCATCGACTCCTTGAGTACAGCCCGCATCTGGGAGGCTTTCAGCGCAACGAGCAGCGGCCGCTCACGGCGGACCTGGTGATCGTCGATGAAGCCTCGATGTTGGATGTGCTTCTGATGCACCACCTCCTTAAAGCCATTCCCAGCCAGGCAACCCTGGTGCTCGTCGGAGATGTCGATCAATTGCCCGCCGTGGGTCCCGGAAATGTGCTCCTGGATACCATCGCAAGTCAAAAATTCGCGGTGGTGCGACTCACCGAGATTTTCAGGCAGGCCCGGCAGAGCCAAATTGTTACCAATGCCCACTTGGTGCGGGAGGGAATGTTTCCGCGCCTGCGGACCGACCCGGAGAGTCCTCAGGATTTCTATTTCATCGAAAAGGATGAGCCGGAAGACGTTTTGGAGATTATACTGAAGGTCTGTGCGAAGCGCATCCCGGCGCGGTTTGGTTTCGATCCCATCGAGGATGTCCAGGTGCTTACCCCGATGAATCGGGGAATAATCGGCGCCCAGAGGCTGAACCAGGAATTGCAGCAGGCCTTGAACCCTCGACCGACATCCCTTGAAAGGGGCGGTTTCGCTTTTCGTGTCGACGACAAAGTCATGCAGATTCGCAACAATTATGACAAGGATGTGTTCAACGGGGACATCGGGCGCATTCGTAAGATCGATATGGAAAACCAGGAAGTCGGTGTGGAGGTGGACGGGCGCATCGTGGCCTATGATTTTTCAGAACTGGATGAACTCGTGCCGGCTTACGCAGTCACGATTCACAAGGCGCAAGGCAGCGAATATCCCGCGGTGGTCTTTCCCTTGTCGACCCAGCACTATATGATGCTACAGCGAAACTTGCTTTACACCGCCATGACCCGGGCCAGAAAACTGGCGGTGATTGTGGGAAGTAAGAAAGCACTTGCCATCGCCGTGAACAACAACCAGGTCCAGAAGCGTTTCACGCTGCTGCGGGAGCGTCTCCTGGGACTTCTGGAGGCACGCTGATGAGCGGGAGATTACTTTTACATGAGCCATGAACCTTATTTTTTCCAAAGAGAGATCGGCTGATGCCTGTGCCACTTCAAGATCCATATCATCGCCGGATTGACTACCTTCGGCTTTCGGTCACCGACCGCTGCAATCTGCGATGCACTTACTGCATGCCGGAAGAGGGGGTCCCTCGGCTCGGCCACGAGGATATTCTGAACTACGAGGAAATCATTCGCGTGGCGCGAGTGGCGACCCGTCTGGGGATTACCAAGATCAGGATCACCGGTGGAGAACCTCTGGTCAGGAAAGATATCCTCTTTCTCTGTGCCAACATCGCCGCTACTCCGGGATTGGAGAGCCTCAGCATTACCACCAATGGTCTGTTCCTGGCGCAGTATGTCAGAGGCCTCTTTGTCGCCGGGATCAAACGCATCAATGTCAGCTTGGATACGCTTAAGCCCGAAAAGTATGCCGCCATCACGAGGCGAGATGCTTTCGAACAGGTATGGCGAGGGATTCGGGCGGCTCAGGAAACCGGGTTCGCTCCCATAAAGCTCAATGCTGTGGTCATGCGGGGAGTGAACGACGACGAAATTGAGGATCTGGCCTGTTTGACTTATCACTACCCTTTTGAAGTGCGATTTATCGAATTCATGCCCTTTCAGTCTGAGGAGGGGCAGGACCGGTTTGTTTCTGCAGAAGAGATACTCGAGCATCTTGCTCGTGTGGCGCCTCTGCTTAAGACGGTGAGCAAGAGCGGAAACGGCCCGGCCCGTCATTACCGTTTTGCTAATGCCCCGGGAAAGATCGGGATCATCAGTCCCATCAGTGAGCATTTCTGTCAGACCTGCAATCGCCTGCGCGTTACCGCCGATGGCAAATTGCGCACCTGCCTTTTCTCGGTCGAAGAGACCGACCTCAGGACTCCGCTCCGCCAGGGAGCTTCCGATCGGGAGATCATGGAAGTGATTCAGGGGGCGATTAAGCGCAAACCCGAACGGCATGAGTTGGACCATCGCATTCTTCGCAAGTGCATCAGCCGACCCATGGTAAAGATCGGCGGCTAGTTCGGCAAAATCGCGTTACTCGGTTGACTGAGCCACGCTTATCTGAGATGGTTAGTTCCTCTCCGTATTTCCCTGATACTGGTGTCTGATATCGCCTCGATCAACCGATCGGGCGGCTTGAGAGCAAAGCAGAACAGAGCGTTTGGTTGGAAAGCAGGCATCAACCCATCACCAGGAGGAGTCCCCATGCTAAAGAAAGTGACGTTCATCGGTTTAGTGCTGTTGCTTTGTGCAGGTTTGGCTTTGGCGGCAGAACCAAAGAAGGGGGGAACGCTCGTCTTCGGCCGAAGCAGCGACAGTGTTGGTCTGGATCCCGCCTACGAAACCGACGGCAACTCATTCATGGTTTGTGACAGCGTTTACGAAGCCCTGGTTGAGTATGCCGATGAGTCTACCGCCATCGAACCGGGGCTGGCGGAGTCCTGGGACATTGCGCCGGATGGCAGGACCTACACGTTTCATCTCCGAAAGGGTGTCAAATTTCATGACGGGACCCCCTTTAATGCCGATGCGGTGGTCTTTTCCATCGGTCGCATGATGAAAAACAGGAATGTCAAATTCATCGGCAAGGGCTGGGAGATCCCGCCGCAGGAGCGCCCGGCGGAATACTGGGTTTCCATGGAAATGGACGATACGGTGGACAGCATCGAGGCGAAGGATGACTACACGGTGGTGTTCAAGCTCAAGAAGGTCAACGCCCCTTTCCTCGCCAACCTGGGCATGGACTTTGCCGACATCATCAGCCCCACCGCTTTTGTGAAAAACCCCAAAGAATTTGTGCGCAACCCCGTCGGCACGGGTCCGTTCAAATTCGTCAAATGGGTCAAAGACGACCAGATCGTGCTTGAGAAGTTCCCGGACTACTGGAACAAGACCGGCGGTCCTTACCTGGACAAAGTGGTCTTCCGCGCCATCCCCGAGAACTCAGTGCGTTTTCTGGAGCTGAAGACCGGGAGTATCCACATCTGCGTGTTTCCCAACGCTGCGGACATTCCCCTGGCCAAACAGGACCCGAATCTGAAGCTCATCTCCCAGCCCGGCATGAACATTGGGTATCTGGGCTTCAATCTCACCAAACCCCTCTGGCAGAACGTCCATTTGCGCCGTGCCATCGTTCACGCCATCAACCGCAAGGCAATTGTGGACAACATCTATCAGGGCATGGGAACCGTGGCCAAGAACCCGATTCCACCGACCATGTGGAGCTACAACGACAGCATCGAGGATTTCCCCTTCAGCCAGGAATTGGCCAAGAAGGAATTGCAGGAGGCAGGATTTGCCGATGGCAAGGGCTTGCCGGACATCACGCTCTGGTCCATGCCGGTTGCCCGGCCCTACAATCCCGAGGGACTCAAAGTCGGCATCGCGATGATTTCCGATCTCGCCAAGGTCGGTATCAATGCCCGCATCGTCAGCTACGAATGGGGGACCTATCTCAAGCGCCAACGCGAACAACCCGAGGACATGGACCTCTTTCAACTGGGTTGGACGGGGGACAACGGCGACCCGGACAATTTCCTTGCCGTGCTNTTTGACGGCCTTGCTTCACCGGCTGTCCGAACCCAGTGGAAGAACGAACAGTACCACAAGCTGATGCTGGACGGAAGAGAGACGATCGATCAGGGCAAACGGACCGAGATCTACAAAAAGGCCCAGCAGATGATCCACGATGAGGTTCCGGTGATCTGCGTAGCTCATTCAACGGTCATCGCCCCGGTCCAGAAGAAGGTGATGGATTTCAAGCTCCATCCCACGAGTTCCATGCGCCTGAGGAACGTGTGGCTGGACTGATTGAAACAAGCTGACGCTTAGCATCAGAGAGCCGAAGAGAGGGAGACGCGGAGAAACGGAGAGGGGGAGACTGAGCGACGAAGGGACGTTGGGACGTACGGACGTAGAGCCCGAGGCATTCTGTCTCCCGCATCCCCCTATCCCCGCGTCCCCGTGTCATGCCATCTCCGCGTTTCCGCACCGTGGCACAGGATCACTCATGCTTGCTTATATCATCAGGCGCATCCTAATCTTGGTCCCGACCCTCCTCGGGGTGTCCGTGATTGTATTCCTGATGCTCCACATCACCCCCGGAGACCCGGCTGAGCTGTTGCTGGGCGAGCGCGCCACGGAGGCGAGCCTCGAGGCGATGCGGGAACACCTGGGTCTCAATAAACCCCTTTATGTCCAATACGGATTGTTTCTTGAGCGATTACTCCAGGGGGATCTTGGCGAAACCATCTGGACCCGCCAACAGGTCTGGACCGAGGTCAAACAGCGATTCCCCGCCACCATCGAGCTTTCGGTTGCGGCGATGATGATCAGCTGTTCTTTCGGGATGCTTTTTGGAATTATCTCGGCGACCAAACAATATTCCGTTTTTGATTATGTCAGCATGCTCGGTGCCTTGATCGGGGTCAGTATGCCCATTTTCTGGCTGGGCCTGGTGCTCATGCTGATCTTTTCCCTCTATCTCGGTTGGCTTCCGGTTTCCGGGAGAATGACCATCGGGATCGATCTCGACACCATCACCAATTTTTACCTTCTGGACGCCGTCCTGACCCGCAACTGGGCGGCCCTTCGGGATGCCGTCTGGCACCTCATTCTCCCGGCCGTAACCCTGAGCACCATTCCCCTGGCCATCGTCGCCCGCATGACCCGCTCCAGTATGCTGGATGTGCTGCGTCAGGATTATATCAAGACGGCCAAAGCCAAGGGCTTGTCACAGCGGATGGTGATCTTCAAGCATGCCCTGCGCAATGCCCTCATTCCCGTGGTCACGACGATCGGCTTACAGTTCGGTATTTTGCTCGGCGGCGCCATCCTTACCGAGACCATTTTTGCCTGGCCCGGCGTGGGCAAATGGATGTACGACGCGGTCAGCCAGCGCGATTACATGGTCATCCAGGGCGGCACGCTTTTCATTGCGACCATCTTTGTGGCGATCAACCTGGTCGTGGACGTTCTGTACGCTATTATCAACCCGAGAATCAGCGTCAAATAGGCCTCTATTGCGGCCCGAGGAACCATGAAAAGAGCCAAGTCCAACAATGGCCCCGAAGATCGGCACCCGTTCTTCGAGCAACTCGATCAGTTACTGCGGAATAGAACGGCCGTCGGCGGGCTGCTCATCATCATCATCTTTTTGATCTGCGCTCTTTTTGCTCCTTTATTGAGCCCGCACAACCCGGTGGATGCCTCGCTTTATGATCAACTGAAGCCGCCCGCCTGGGATGAGACGGGGACCTTGGACCACATTTTCGGGACCGATGATCTCGGTCGCGACATTCTCTCCCGCATCATTTACGGCGCTCGGGTGTCGCTGACGGTGGCCGTGGTGAGTGTCGGGATCGCTTTTTTATTGGGTTCCGTTATGGGGTGTCTTGCCGGATTCTACAAAGGGCTCGTGGACAACCTCATCATGCGCGCCATGGACCTCATTCTGGCCTTCCCCAGCATCCTTCTGGCTATCGTCATGGTGGCCTACCTGGGCCCAAGTCTCAGGAATGCCATGATCGCCATCGGCATCATCTACGTCCCGCGCTTTGCCCGCATTGTGCGAGGTTCCGTGCTGGAAGAGAGCGAAAAGGACTACGTCGCTGCCGCTCGCTCCATCGGCGCAGCCGATTTCCGGATCGTCTTCGGAGAGATCTTTCCCAATTGCCTGGGGCCTTTGATTGTGCAGACCACCCTGAGTTTTGCCTCGGCCATTCTCGACGCTGCGGCCCTCAGTTTCCTCGGGCTGGGCGCCCAGCCGCCAACCCCGGAATGGGGGGCAATGATTGCCATGGGCCGTTCCCACATCTTCCGAGCCTGGTGGGTCATGACGATACCGGGACTGGCCATCCTTTTTGCGGTTCTAGGATTTAACCTTTTCGGCGACGGCTTGCGCGACGTCCTCGACCCAAGATTGCGCGATTGAACGGATAGACGAGTGGTAAAGGCGGGTTCGGAACATCTTCTCGAGATCCACCGGCTGCGCACCTATTTCTATGTGCGCGGCTATGTGGCCAGGGCCGTGGATGATGTCAGCCTGACAATCAAGGCGGGAGACACCCTCGGGCTGGTAGGGGAATCCGGCTGCGGCAAGAGCGTTACGGCGCACGCCATTATCCGCCTCATTCCGGATCCGCCGGGGAGGATCGTTGGTGGGGAAATCCTGTTAAAGGACCTCAATTTGCTGACGCTCTCCGAAGCACAGATGCGAAACGTCCGTGGAAACCGGATTTCCATGATTTTCCAGGAGCCCACGACTTCGCTCAATCCCGTTTATCCGGTGGGGGATCAGGTGAGCGAAGTCATCAAGATCCATGAAAAGCTTTCACGGGCGGAGACGCGAGCCCGGGTGATCGAGGCCTTTCGCCTCGTCGGGATTCCGGTTCCGGAACAGCGCGTTCGAGACTATCCGCATCAGATGAGCGGCGGTATGCGTCAGCGGGTGATGATCGCCATGGCCATGGCATGCAATCCGGAATTGATGATTGCCGATGAACCGACCACGGCGCTGGATGTGACCATTCAGGCCCAGATCCTGGATCTGATGAACCAACTCAAGCGCGAAACCGGGGCCGCCATCCTCTTCATCACCCATGACCTGGGTGTGATCGCCGAAATGGCTCAATCCGTCGCCGTCATGTATGCCGGGAAAATTGTGGAATACACCGATGTCAGGACCCTCTTTTCCAACCCCAAGCACCCCTACACGGTCGGCCTCATGCAGTCCATTCCGGTGCTCGGAAGGGAAACCGCATCCCACCGCCTGGCGGCCATTTCCGGAGTTGTTCCGTCGCTCCTTCACCTGCCTTCCGGGTGTCTCTTCAGCGACCGATGCCGCGACGTCTTTTCCGAATGCCACCAGGTGGAACCGGAAATGTTTTCGATCTCAGACCACCACACGGCGCGGTGTTTGAAATATGCGTGATCAGGAGCAAGGTCGACTTCTTCTGCGTGTTCAGGACCTCGTCAAGCATTATCCCGTAAGAGGCGGGGTCCTGCTCGGAGAGATCGCTTCCGTGAAAGCNGTTGACGGTGTTTCACTCGTGATTAGAGAGGGCGAAACGTTGGGCCTGGTGGGCGAATCCGGATGCGGAAAGACCACTCTCGGCAAAACCATCCTGCGGCTTGAAGAACCGGATTCGGGGAGCATTTTCTTTCAAGAAGAAGACATCCTGAGTTATGACAGAAAACAGATGCGGGCTTTGCGCGCCAAGATGCAGATCATTTTTCAAGACCCGTTTTCTTCTCTCAACCCGAGAAAGACGGTTGCCCACATCGTCGGGGCGCCGCTTCTCGTCCACAGCAAAATGGGACGAAGCGAAAGGGAAGAGAGGGTCCTGGAGCTCCTGCGCATTGTCGGGCTAAGGCAGGAACACATGCGCCGCTACCCTCATCAGTTCTCCGGGGGCCAGCGTCAGCGAATCGGCATCGCCCGAGCCCTCGCCCTGCAGCCGAAACTCATTGTGTGCGATGAGCCCGTATCGGCTCTGGATGTTTCCATTCAGGCTCAGGTTATCAATTTGCTCAAAGACCTTCAGGACGAGTTTCGACTAACTTACCTCTTTATCTCACATGACCTCAGTGTCGTCTGGCATGTGAGCGACCGATTGGCGGTCATGTACCTGGGTAAAATCGTGGAACTGGCCGACAGCAGAAGACTCTGCGTGAACCCGCTGCACCCTTATACGCAGGCGCTCCTTTCAGCATGCCCCCTGCCTGATCCCGATGCGAAACGACAGCGCATCATTCTCAAAGGTGATGTTCCCAGCCCCATAGACCCGCCTCCGGGATGCCGCTTCCACACGCGCTGCCTTTATGCTCAAAAGATTTGCAGCCAAACCGAGCCGGAATTGGAGGAAGTGGAGGACGGTCATGTTGCCGCCTGTTTCTATGCCGGCAGTGTCGGGACGAGGTTTTCCTATATCCCGACTGCCGGGATTTGAACCGGCAGAACGATCCCATGATGTTTTCTTTTCGCTTAAAATGAAAAAACTGTTTTGATCTCATGCGTGATAGATGTTATGGTTGGTCGTATTGGCGATATGGGGCCAAGGTGGGTGTTACAGGCACCAAAATCACGATCATTTGACGGCAAGTGGTGCTCCGCGGATTTGGGTCTCACCCATAACCAGGCAATGCCTGAAGTGGCTATCTCCGGTGGGCTGTCTTTCCAACATTGAGGTCGTGCGAGTCTAATCGGGCTTAGTTGCCGGCATTTGTTTTCCAAGGAAGAGAAGGATCATTTATGAACATTTTTGTTGGAAATTTGTCATTCAAGACCACCGAAGAAGAATTGCAGAAGGAATTTGATGCGTTCGGTGAAGTGGATTCGGTCAAGATCATCATGGACCAATACACCCACAAATCTCGAGGTTTTGCCTTCGTGGAAATGCCAAACCAGGAGCAGGCTTTGGCCGCCATTGACGGTCTCAATGGGAAGGAACTCGCCGGCCAAACGCTCACGGTAAATGAAGCAAAACCCCGGGAAAGCCGCGGGGGGCCGGGCCGCGGGCGCAGCGGCGGCGGCTATGGCTCAGGAGGCCGATCCGGCGGGGGGGGCTCCCGACCTGGTGGCCGAAGCGGGGGTGGTGGCTTCGGTTCGGGCGGTGGTCGATCCGGCGGGGGCGGAGGGGGCAGGCGTTCCTATTAAAAGCCGTGTGGAAGACTGACTGTCTTATCGATGATGAGCGTTGAGATAAGCCCGGAAGGGAGGTGAGCCTCTTCCGGGTTTATTGTTTTTTGAATCATTACCGTTACTCTCGTGCCTCGGATACACCCTGAACGATGAAAAGGGCCGGGAAGAACCGCCAACCCTGAACCCGCTCCTGTTCAGCGCAAATTAAGGTCAAGAACCCCGCTGCCCTTAACCTTACTGCCTTTCCCTCGCTACTTCCTACCGCCGACCGATTCGGGGCTCGGCAGTCTGAGAAAGCCTGAAAGTACGGCGCCCATCATAACAAGAGTTCCGGTTAGGCCAATACCCGACGCAAAAGACCCCGCATTCCCGAACAGACCGATCATGGCCGGTATCGCCCCGGCACCGGCCAGAAAGGCAAAGGGTATGGTGAAAGAGATAACAACGTTGCGGGAACCGGACAATCCTATGGAGGAGAGTGCCGCCAACGCCGCCGGGAAGAAGCAAACAGCCAGCATGGCTTGCAGGAAGACGACAGGGACGGTCAGGGTGTTTGGCGCCAAACTCAGGAGGAGCGTCATCAATCCCGAAAAGAACAAAACACCGGTCATGGTCTTCTTGGTGCCAAAGCGATCGGCCACCCATCCACTCAAGAGAGCCATGCCCAGGGAGGGAATCCTCGACAGGGCGACGACGGTATTGGCGTGGTCCAGATCCATGCCCCGCTCCGTCACCAGGAATAGAGGCAGCATGGTGTACAACCCAACGCTGGAGCTTATGCCGAGTCCGAACAATACCAGCAGAATCCAGAAGACGGGCTTCCGCGAGAGGGCGCGGAGAAAGCCGAAGGCCGGGGCTTCACCCGGGAACTCACCCCCGCGACCAAAACAGGCGAAAGCGACGCCGAGCAGCAGCGAAATCAGTCCCACCAGGGCAACGGCGCCCCGCCAGGAGACCCACTCCAGGAACAGGTCCGAGAGCAGGGGGGCCACGGCAAATGCCAGGGTCGGCGCCAGTTCATGGACGGCGATCGCTCTTCCCCAATGCTGAGAGCGGAATGAGGCCGTAATGATCGCGATGCCTGAAGGTAAGTAGAGTCCTGCAGCCATGCCCATGATGAGTAGTCCCAGGTGGACGCCCCAGAGGCTCGGACTGAACGCGGTTGCCACAAGGGCAATGCCCACAGCCGCAGAGGAGAGAGCGATCGTATGCTTGTGCCCTAGTCGGGAGGATAGATATCCCGAGGCCATGAGCGTGACGAAATAGCCGGAGGCAATGAGGAGGAAGAGTATCCCCGCCTGAGCGTGATCGAGCTTTAAGTCTGCTTCAATGACCGGCATCAGGGGACTGAGAACAATTCTGGCGATGAAGTTGACAAAAAAAATCGCCGTCAGGAATAAAAGCGTGCCAATCATGGTTCTTCTTTCCACCTTCGGCCCTTCATGGTGTGGAAATACTCAAATACTGCAGCGGAGTTTTCGGAGAGAATTCTGGTTGATGAGGCGGGCTTTTCGGCCCGCCTTTTGGCCGGTTCGACTGGGCAGGCTGGAAAGCCTGCCCTACAGGGCTTGGTCGTTGATCGGAGTATCGTTTCAGCACTAAGCCTTGGGCAAGTTTGCCGCCGCAAACTCCCAGTTCAGCAGGTTGTCAATCACGGCTTTGACATGGTCCGCCCGGCGATTCTGGTAATCCAGGTAATAGGCGTGTTCCCAGACATCGACTGCAAGCAACGGCGTTTGTCCCTGAACCATGGGATTGTCGGCATTGCCGGTTTTGACGACTTTGAGCTTGTCGTCATCTGCAACCAGCCAGGCCCATCCGCTTCCAAACTGAGCCATGGCGGCATCCTGGAGCTGCTTCTTAAGATTCTCCAGACTGCCGAATGACGCCTGGATCTTCTTCAAGAGTTCCCCTTCCGGTTTGCTGCCTCCGGGCTTCATGCTCTGCCAGTAGAAATTGTGGTTCCAAACTTGCGCCGCATTATTGAAGATGGCGGCCTTTTCCGGGGACCCCGCAGTTTGCTTGATGATTTCTTCAAGGGGAAGCTGGGCAAGATTGGTTCCTCTGATCAGTTCGTTGGTCTTGTCGACATAGGCCTGATGATGTTTGCCGTAGTGAAATTCCACGGTCTTTTGTGAGATGTAGGGCTCCATGGCATTTTGACCGTACGGAAGGGGGGGCAGCTGTATGGAAGGTGCCGCAACCCCCTGCGAACAGCCGGCCAACCCGAAGGCGCCCATCCCGAGGATCAGACTGCCCGCCAGCAGAGTCAGCAAAAGTCCTCTCCGATTCAAAGACAAATTTTGGTTTCGTTCACGCATTTTTTGCTCCTTTAAGAATGCCTGCAGGTGAAGAGATTGTGTTGCCACCTTTGGTGGCGACTCTTTTCCTCTCTGGGTGGGAATGGTTGGGGGGTTATGGAATGGGTTTGATCAAGTGCTGCAATGCCGTTGCCCTTCCGCCCCACCTCAGCCTCTCCCGGCAAAGGGAGGAGAGTTTTCGCTCACGGGTCCAAACTAACTCGTTTCGGAGGATCTTATCAAGTTCAATATCTTGCTGTCCCTAAAGCGTGCTGCACTTCCGTTCAGGAAGTCGATGGGTAACAGATTTCTGCTGGTCTCCAAGGCCACGACCGAGGTGGGGAAACGAGATGCCCTTCCCCGAAGATTCGAAAAGGAAGAAGGACCTCCGTGCTCCCCGCGAAGCGTCCGCAAAGGGCCGGAACAGGTCAATCGGAAAAATCTGCCAGGTGCTGTGACGAGCGCGCCTGAGGCTGTGTATATTTTGGTACGGGAGGGGAAGGAAGGCACATCTTAGGGGGGAGTCTTCCACGGGTAGATCGATTCCAGAATACCGTGTCACCGCGCCTTCTTTGATCCTTGTTTCAGACGTCATGCCGCCAGCATTACGTTCGTTGACGAAAGGATATTTGCCGTATGTTAAGTTACGCAAATCCCATCGCATCGAGGGTCGCAAGGAGTCCATCCAAAGTGGACAGGAGAGTGATGTGCGCCAGCTATGAGAACTGCCTCGATTTAGCCATAAGGAGGAAGTGGGTTGGGTTTTCGTGCCGCAAGTGCCGCGCTTTTCAACCCCTTAATCTTAACCAGGGTGAATGGCTTGCAGACTCGCTGGCGTGCATCGCTCTGATGTATGTTTCTGAGTTCCAATACAGTTTTAAGCAGAAGCCCAGAGGGAACATCGTCCTTAGACTGAAACGAATCAAGTCGGCGGGTGATGTTATGGGTTCGGGGTGATGCGGTGCCCGCGACCGTTCCTCTTGTCCCTGAGCCTTTCGTTTGCTTCGCCTGCCAGGATGGACCGCGGACGCGGCGAATCTTGAATTGATTGCTCGCCTTGGGGTAAAAACCGGAAACCTGCCCAAAGAAATAGTCGACCTATCAGACGTTGTGAGCGCCGTCAAAGCCGGGCTTGGCGGATGATCAGTAGTTCTATCGGGCTGCCCTCAAACACCAGCGCATAGAAGGAGGGTTGGTACTCGATGTGATCGATGATCATTTCCAGTCCGATGGTGGTCGGTAGACGCCAGTCTGTCGCCCCTTTCGGGTTCCAAATCGCTGCAGTATGGAACCGATTCCTGCCCGGTTCTCCCCTGCCGTCATCGGTCCTTTATTAGGATCAGCCGGGTGCGATTGTCTTTGACCCGGTCTTCTTCCAATTCCACAGGTTCTCGAACGGATCAAGCGGCCAGAAGTGCCCGCCGCGGACACAGCCATCTTCCCTACAGGCGAAATTCGGGGCCCCGGAAGGGGCTTTCGGGAGTTGGAAATTCCCATTCAGGTCGGCATCGGCTAATCCCACCAGCAACTCCATCACCCGGGCTCCGGAACCTGCGCGAATGACTCCGAGTATTCCAGCGGAGGCCCTCACGCGGCACAGGTCTGCAGGATCGAAACGATACCACTATGGCATGAACTTTGCTTTACAATTCGGGTTGAGCTTGACTTGAGGGAACAGGCGTTGCACGCGCAATCAAGGGGAGGTCGAACCGGCATTGGTTTGGCGAGCTGTGAGGAAAATGCCTTTTCCCCGGAGAAAGATATTATTTTCGAACCTATATGTAAAGATGTTTTACATTCTCGTGAGGTGGGATAGAATGACTCTCCGATGAATCTCCGGACCTGAAGCAAGGCCGGAATGATACCAATGTTCGCCTGGAAACGCTGCGGACGGCCTGGCACGAAGCCGTCGCTCTGCGGATTGCCGAAAGTGAATTCTGTTCGTCTTTAATGCTGGGTGGCCCTTCCGTCGACTTTTTACGAATACATCGAGAATGAGAAGAAATAACCGTTTCTTACTCCTGATTCCGCTTGTTTTCTTAGGCTTGTTCCTGTCATGTCGTTGTGCACCAAAATATGAGCAGGTTCAACCGGAAGCCATAGATGGAGGAGTCACGATCCGGTTTGTCTACATTGATGATAACGCCGGCGCGGTTTGTGTTTCGGGCACCTTCAACAGTTGGTCGGGGCAATCGGACTGCATGAACCGGTCCGCCAACGTCTGGTCCGTGACCGTTTCAATGCCCCCCGGCCGATACTCCTATCTCTTTGTCGTCGACGGTCGCGACTGGCGGGAGGACCCGGGATGCTTACTTGCGGAAGACAGTGGCTTTGGCACGAAAAATTCTGTTTTAATTGTGGAATGATGAGTGACCTTATCCTTTCTCGACTTGTATATGCAGAGAAGCCGGTAATAGTCAGGCGCAAGAAAACGGCCTGATATGGACCCATTGGAGGAACAGAGAGTAATCTCTGCCGTTTTGGATGGTGACGCGGATGCGTACGCAATGCTGGTAAATCGTTATCAACAGCCGATTTTCAATATGATTTACCGGATGACGGGTTCTCGGGAAGACGCTGCCGATTTGGCGCAGGATGCCTTCATCAGAGCTTATGAGCAGCTCTATCGTTTCCACGAAGGGAAAAAATTTTTCCCCTGGCTGTACACGATTGCCCTCAACCACACGAGGAACTTTTTGCGCAAGAACAAGACCGGCAGAACTGTTGCCATTGACGACTGCGAACTGCACACCAATTCGGATCATGCCTCTCAGGAGGAGGACAAGATTTGTGCGCTGCTCGATTGTCAGAGAATCCAGGGGGCACTCACACGACTCTCCTGGGAATACCGGGAGGCGGTGATTTTGCGCTATCGTGAGGAACTGCCCATGGAAGACGTCGCCACCGCTCTTTCGATTTCATTGAGCGGGGCAAAGATGAGAGTCCACCGGGGACTCAAGAAATTGCGTGAAATTCTGGAGACGAACGACGATGGAAACCGGAACGCCTCTTAACCCATTTGAATCGGGATCAGAACGGGAAGCGGAGGCTTTGATGCTCATTGCGAGGCAGATTCGGCAAACGCCCTATCTTGATCCTCCTGTGATGCTGGCGCCCTCGGTGTTGAAGGCGATCAGGCATAAACGGTTTCCTATCCGGTTTCGCATGCTCCGCTGGGCCCGATCGCCGCGGTCGCTCACTTTTACCCCCCTTCAGGCTGCCTTCGTGGCTTCACTCCTCATCCTGGTCTCCGCTGTCGGCGTTTCTCATCTGTTGCAGAGCGACTACCGGCATGCGTCCCAGCCGGCAGCGCCGGGCGGGGTGCCGATCACCCTGACCCTTAGCATGCCGGAAGCCAGATCGGTCTCTGTGGTGGGCACGTTCAACGCCTGGGATCAAAAAGGCTTTGAAATGAGAAAGGACCAGGAAAAAGGAGCTTGGACCCTGATGCTCCATTTGCCGGCCGGCCATTACGAATATGCCTTCGTGCTCGACGGGAAGGAAGTTATTCCGGACCCGCGGGCGGAATTATACTCAGACGATGGTTTTGGGAATCAAAATGCTGTTCTGATTGTAGGGAATCATCATGAGCGGACTAGTTAATAAAGGAATCGCGTATTTTCTCCTGCTTCTGATGGTAGCGCTGTCCTCGGTTGCTGTTCAAGCTCAGCAACCGGATGGCGATCTTGTGGCCACTCTGCAAGAAGCAAGGGATGCCGGAGTTTCCGAGGCGGTGCTCGACCGGTTGCTCGCGCTCGGGTATGAGAAGCAGGTCGAACCCTCCACCATGAGAAGATTCCTCACGATCCTCACGCAGTGTCAGAAAGAAAACATCCCCCTGCAGCCTTTTGTGAGCAAAATCGAAGAAGGGTTCGCGAAAAAGGTGCCGACAGCACGAATTGAACAGGTTCTCAGCAACAAACTCGAAGACTACCGGTTCACGCGATCCCTGATCGAGAAATTTCTGAAACGCCACGGCAAGGCCGAACCAATCACTCCGGAATATCTCGTCCGGCTCGCGGAAACCCTTTATTGCGGTGTGTCGCGACAGGACCTGGATCAGCTCCTGGGTGAATTCCCCCTCACGCCCTTGCCGATGGTGGCCAGGGGTGCCGAGCTACTGGCCTCACTCAAGCAGATTCAGTTTGATCCAAAGCTATCCGAGCAGATCGTCGACTCGGGTGTGAAGCAAGGCTACTTCACCGCAGCGCAGAAGGATTTTGCGCGCATCGTTATGGTTGCGAAAGACAAGGGACTGTCGGATGATCTGATCGCCAAGGCGGCTTTGATAGCCATCGAGACAGGGGAGTCCCAAACCGAGTTCTCCGCCCGGCTCGGATTCAGCCCTCAGGATCTGGAACGCCTGAGCACCCAACTGGGCGCGACTAGGCCCGCACGGGTGAAACCCCAGGACAAATTTGGTACCGACGCCTCCGAAAAGGGGCGAGGAAAGGCTGCCGGCCGCGGGGGAGATCAGGCGAGTTCAAGCAGCGCCCCGAACAAAGGTTCAGACAGTGCCGCCGGCGGAGGCTCAGGGGTTGGTTCAGGAAGCGCCCCGGACAAGAGTTCAGCAAGTGCCGCCGTCGGTGGTTCAGGTGGTGGTTCAGGCAGCGCCCCCGGCAGTGCAGGGGACCCAGCGAGCACCGCCTCAAGAGTTGATCCAACCACCGAGACATCCTTGAAGCTTTCCGAAGCGGAACAGCCGCCCAAGAAGAAGCCGGTAAGATTCGCTGCGGCCGGAGCCGTCGCTGACTTCAGCCCGGAAGATTCGACCCTAACCCTGAGGATTGAAAGGGCCAATCGCGTCTTGAAAAAGCGCATTGGGGAAGCGGTAAGGTTCGTGATCAGCGACAATGTCAAAGTCAAAGGCGAAGGCTCGGAACCAGGGTTGTTTGACCTGGATCTCAATGACATCAGGGCCGGGGAGAGTTATGTAAGGGTCCTCGGCAAAAAGCTTGCCGGCCGTGTCTTCTTGGTAACCCACCTTGTCATTTCGGTGGATGAAGCAGAGCAACAGGCGAAGACCGAGAGCACCAAGTTCACGGTGGCCGGGATCGCAACAAACATTGACCCTGTGGATTTGAAAATGTCCTTGGAGATCGAAAAGGGGGGAGGCGTTCTTAGCGGGGTAATCGGAGATGTGATAACCTTCAACATCAGCGAAGAGGTCGAAATAAGCGCAGAAAGCTCTGAGTCCACCCTGTTCGGCCTGAGTATTAGTGATGTCGAGGTCAAAGAGGGCTATCTGAGAATTCAAGGCGAAAAGCTTGCCGGGGGAGATTATCTGATAACCCGAATGGTAATCCTTTTGGATGAATAGAGGTCGTTCCGGAAATTCTTGGGGCAGTTGCCAGGTCGAATGAAAAGAGATGGTTTTTTCCTTTCGGGTGCTGTTTGAAGACTCCTTGTGACCTGATAGGGTTCCGGTTTGTATATGCGAGCGAGAGAGGAAGTTGGGCGTAAAATTAGAATTGCTTGAGGAGATCGTTATGTGCTGCAAGAGTAAAACATTTGCCACACTCTTACTCGCATTGGCTCTTTCCCTTGGTATGGTTTCCACAGCCTTCGCCGAAGGAGGAAAGCAGCAGAAAAGAAAGAATGTGACGTTTACCGCTGCTGGTTCGGTCGTCGCATTTGATCTCGATGCTTCCACGCTGACCCTGAAGATTGACAAGATTGACAAGGACAATCGATCGCTGAAGGGGCACCTTGGCAACGAGTTTCTGTTTGCCGTCAGTGCAAATGTTAAGGTCAAGACGGAAGGCTCTGACGTGGGATCGTTTGACCTGAGTTTCGAAGACATCGACCTCGACTACGTCAGGGTTCTTGGCAAGAAGCTTGCTGACGGTACGCATCTGATCACTCACATTGTGGTTTATTTGGAGGAATAGGATTCCTTAGGATGATGCCTGTTCCAGCTGTCAAGCCGGGTCGAATGACTCGGCTTTTTTTGTTCATTGGCGAGGGATAATAGCCTTTATCTCCCCTTCGGACCATCAGCGATAATGCCTGAGGTTGCCTGACAACATTGGGCCGGCTTTGGGGCCGAACGAATTACCTTGGCTTGATTTCGTTTATTCCTTGCCGCATAATGCCCACCACAGCAATTAACGTGGTTTAAGCGTTCCCGGCATTGCCGAAGCGGGTGCGACATAACCGGCGAGGGTCCCGGCGTTGTATCTTTTCCCATTACGCCAGGGGCTGCAGGCTTGCCGAGAGTTCTTGGCGTGACGGCTTGCGGGCTTTCTCGATACTGAAAGCACCAAATGACGGATGAAGAATAGTCTTGCAGTTGTCTGGCGATGAGAGGGGAAGGTGGAAAGATTGATGATGGATTTCTTTTCCACGCGGATGGACTACGTCTCTCTTTGCTGCGGACTCGCCTTTGTGCTGCTGGCGGTCATGGCTCCCACTCCGAGCCTCCCGTGCGGGCGTTTATTGCCCTGGAAGTGGCTGCGGCTTTTCGGGGTCGCTTACGGCATCAGCCAATGGCTGAACATGGTTGCGTTTTCCCTGGAGGGATCGTTGCCTCTGGCGGCAGCGCGGCTATTGTTCACGACCGGGTCTTTTTTCTGCCTGATCGAGTTTGGTCGTGCCGGCAGCGCTGCCATGGGCGGGAGGACTCCCGGTCGATGGATAGCTCTGCCGCTTGCGGTGACGGCCATTTCCGGCATCGGCTACGGGGTGGCCGGTGTGGAGGCTACAGTCTGCTATGCTCTCGGACTCACCGGAGGGCTCTGGGGGACATGGGCCTTGTGGCAGTACCGTCGCTGCGAATACCCCGGAAGCCGTACGCTGGCGGCAGCCTCGGCGGCGCTGGCGCTCTTCGCGATCTCGGTCGTGATCGTGCCGACAGCGTCGTTCTTTCCCGCTTCCCTGCTGAATCAGGACCTTTTTGCGGCGGTCACTCACCTTCCTCTCTCGCTCCTGCAGGCTGCTTTGGCGCTGGTCATGGCCCTGGCCTTCCAGCGGCATGCCGGTTCCTTGTGCGGTGAAGTGTCGACCCTCCGGATTCGCCATCGCTATGTCCTCGGGTTCATTCTGATGTTCCTGCTTGGCGCTGGCCTCATCGCCGGTTGGGCAGCGACGGAATGGCAGGGGCGGGACACCGATCAAAGGGCTAGGAAGCATCTCCTGGAAAGGGCGAAATCGGGTGCTGCCGCCATTGACGAGCGCCAGGTAGCGGCACTGGCCGGAGCCGAAAGTGATCTTGACCATCCC
>JGI20214J51650_10000443_pt1 | contig 25523 bp, 22 predicted proteins | sample WetSurMetagenome_FD_51650 | JGI IMG/M metagenome (IMG submission 51650) | reverse complement strand
TGCAGGAGTAAAAATGCATTCCGGTGTCTTTGGCATCAGCACAAAAGCCACCGCAAAAATGCTGGAGGAATTCATCAATAAACACCTTACGGTTGGCGATGTTGAAATCATGGATCTTGATGAAGAACTATATCGAAGAGGGGAATGGAAGGTCAGATTGTTCGGGGTTGCAAAAGGGATCATCGAACCGACCTATGTACAGGTGGGCAAAGCTTGTTTTGAATCAGTGTCTGATAATGAAGTAAAAGACGAGCTTGCTGACCATATCAACGATGAGCTGGAAAAACATATGGACTGGTTGTTTTTATTTTGTTCAGGAGGAACCATTGAGTACATCGCAAAAAAACTGAACATCGAGCACACCCTGCTAGGTATCGATGCGGTGTACCAAAAACACCTTGTGGGAAAGGATGTCAACGAAGAACAGATCCTGGCGCTTATGAAAAAATATCCAAAAGCGAAAATCCTCCTCAGCCCAATCGGTGCACAGGGATTTATCCTCGGTCGTGGAAATCTACAGCTCAGCCCTGCGGTTATCAACAAAATTGGAATCGAAAACATCATCGTTGTTGCAACCCCATCAAAGCTTATGTATACTCCCATTCTGCGCGTAGATACTGGAGATAAGAAACTCGACCGTCTTTTCACCGCGCAGGAGTATCTTATGGTGGTTATTGGATATCGTCTTAGCAGAGTAGTGAAGCTACAGACCAACAGCTTTTAATATGCGAATCTTATTCACTGACCCTCATTAGGGGACATATCACTATTGGAGGCAACATTATGACACAAATTATAAAACGAAATGCAAACAAATTTTTAAAAGACGAATACGATGAACTAGTAAAGAACCATCTTGAGTGGAATATCCGTATTCTTGAGAGCGGATCAAAACCTCATTCGATTGTCGATGGAAAAGAAGTTATTATGCTCTGTTCAAATAACTACCTGAACTTGAGCAATCACCCTCGATTGGTGAAAGGTGCGATAGAGGCTGCAAAGAAATATGGTGCAGGATCTGGGTCTGTTAGAGCGATTGCGGGTACTTTACAAATTCATAAAGAAGTAGAAAAACGCCTCGCACGATTCAAACGAACAGAATCTGCATTGATTTATCAAACCGGTTTTGCCGCAAATGCTGGCCTGATTCCTCAACTTGTCGGCGATGGAGACATCGTCGTGAGCGATAAGTTGAATCATGGCAGTATTATTGATGGCGTCCGACTTACAAAAGCTGAACGAGCGGTCTATGAACATCGTGATATGGGTGATCTTGAAAAGGTATTGAAAGAAGCTGATAAGAAATATCGGCGCATCCTCATCATTACCGATGGGGTCTTTAGTATGGATGGAGACATCGCTCCGATGGACAAGATCGTGAAGCTTGCAAATGAATATGGTGCGATGACCTATGTTGATGATGCTCATGGTGAAGGAGTCATCGGCCCTGATGGACGGGGAATTGGCGCGCATTTCCATATCGAAGGGAAAATTGATGTGGAGATGGGGACCTTCAGTAAAGCGTTTGGTGTCGTCGGCGGTTTAATCGCCGGTAGCCAAGACTTGGTGAACTTCGCCTACAACAAATCACGAACCTGGCTGCTTTCTGGTTCACACCCACCAGCGGTCTCGGGTGCTCAGCTTGCTGCAATCGATGTGCTAGAGACAGAACCTGAACATGTGAAACGACTGTGGGATAATACAAAATATTTCAAAAATGAATTGAATTCGTTAGGGTTCAATACCGGTGAAAGTGAAACACCGATCACTCCAGTCATTGTTGGTGACTCCGGAAAAGCAAAAGAATTAAGCAACCAGTTGTATGATGAAGGCGTATTTGCACTTCCGATTGTGTTCCCTATGGTCGCTCGAGATAAGGCTCGTATTCGAACCATGGTAAATGCAGGTCTTACAAAGAAGGATCTTGATTTTGCCTTAGATAAATTCGAAAAACTAGGGAAACAATTATCTATCATCTAAATGCATTGGAGGAGAAAGCATCGTGCTTTTCTCCTTATCACACCTTTACACAAAGTATATATAAAAGATATGAGATTCGTTACCCAGTATTTTTCTGGTGTTTACTGGAGAGTAATTTATGACAGAAGAGTTAAAGAAAACTGGTACCACAATTCTTGGTATGGTATGTAAAGACGGCGTTGTTATAGCAACAGAACGAAGAGCAACGATGGGTACGCTCATTGCTCATAAAGCGACAAAAAAACTCTATCAAATCGATAATCATCTTGCTCTTGCTACCGCAGGACTTGTTGGTGACCTTCAGGTTCTTTCACGGTATCTAAGTGCAGAAACGAAATTATATAGCTTAAAAAGGGACGTGGAAATGTCAGTGCAGAGCGCTGCAACACTCATGTCCAATATCCTGAATTCCAGAAAATTCTATCCCTATTATGTCCAGTTGATTCTCGGCGGGTGGGACTCCAGTGGAGGACATGTGTACTCATTAGATGCAGCTGGTGGTTCTATACCTGATAAATATACTGCTGGCGGTTCCGGATCACCCTATGCCTTCGGTGTGCTAGAGGACTCGTTCCGAGATGATATGACGGTAAATGATGGTATCGATCTTGCTCTAAGAGCGGTCACCGCTGCGATGGGCCGTGATTCAGCTTCAGGAAATGGGGCTGATGTGGCAGTGATTACCGAAAAAGAGTTTAAGATGATACCTGAAGATGAAATAAAAAAACGTTTGCAGAAAATGGGGAAGTAGATAATCCGTATTCTCAGAGGAAATTTATCAATTAGATAAGCGTGCAAAGTTCGTTTTACAAGCTTTAAAAAAGGTAGAAAATGACCGTTGATGATGTTTTAGCAGAAATTCGAGGCAAGATTCGAGGTTCAATACCAGCAAGTGTTGATATTTCCGAAGTAGAATTTGAAGGGGCGCTTCTTGTAATTTACACCAAGACGCCTGATAAATTTGCCAATAATAAGGATCTTGTAAAGAATATGGCAAAGAGTCTTCAGAAGCGTATCGTGGTTCGTCCTGACCCAACAGTTCTTACTGACATTGATATCGCCGAAAAGAAAATACGGCAGATTATCCCTAAAGATGCAGAAATAACCAATATCTATTTTCAACCTGATGTCGGTGAAGTCACCATTGAGGCTCTGAAGCCTGGTGCTGCGATTGGACGAGAAGGCCAGCTATTAAACGAGATACGTAAGAAGATCAACTGGGCTCCAAGTATAGTTCGCGCGCCACCGATTCAATCAAAAACCGTTCAGGAGATACGTGGGTACCTTCGCTCGATGAGTGATGAACGGAAAGATATTCTGCGAAAAATCGGTCGGAAGATTCATCGTGGTTCTTCAACTGGGGAGAAATACATCCGTATGATCGCCTTGGGTGGATTCCGAGAGGTAGGTCGATCCTGTTCGATGTTACACACCCAGGATAGCAAAGTGTTAATTGATTGTGGTATTGATGTTTCTTCGGAGAATAACGGATCACCCTACATTCATCTCCCCGAGGTGCTTCCTTTAGAGAAAATCGATGCGGTTGTCATCACGCATGCTCACCTTGATCATTGCGGGTTAGTCCCTATTTTATACAAATACGGATATGATGGTCCTATCTATTGTACGCCACCTACACGAGACCTTATGACGTTGCTGCAGATGGATTACATCAAGGTTGCCGCTGCAGACGCTAAAAAGATTCCCTACTCATCAGAGAATATACGTAATGTGATTAAACATTGCATCGTGATGGGTTATGGAGATACGACCGATATCACCCCTGATATTCGGCTCACGTTCCATAACGCTGGGCATATTCTCGGCTCATCGATTTGTCATTTCCATATCGGAGATGGTCTCTACAACATTGCATTCTCCGGTGACATTAAATTTGAGCGCACGTGGTTATTTAACCCGGCGATAAATCATTTCCCTCGCGCAGAGGCTCTTGTCATTGAATCGACCTATGGNGGTCATGATGATTTTCAGCCAAGCCGGAAAGAAGCCACAGATCGACTAAAGGATATCATTCGCACTTCGATGAAGAAAAAAGGAAAAGTCCTTGTTCCTGTGTTTGCCGTTGGAAGAAGCCAGGAGGTTATGATCGTCCTGGAGAGCCTGGTGAAAATGAAAGAGATACCTGAAGTCCCGGTCTATCTTGATGGGATGATCTGGGAGGCTACCGCTATTCACACGGCTTACCCGGAGTATCTGAACAACAGGCTGAGGACGCANATCTTCCAACAGGGGGATAACCCCTTGCTTTCTGAGATTTTCAAACGAGTCGACAGCGGTGAGATGCGAGAGAAAATACTTGCTGAAAAAGACCCCTGTGTCGTGCTTGCCACCAGTGGTATGATGAACGGTGGTCCGGTCATGGAGTATTTTAAGCACTGGTCAGGGGAAGCAAAGAACACCTTGGTGTTCGTCGGATATCAGGCGGAAGGTACCATTGGTCGCCGGATCCAACGGGGCGCAAAGGAGATACCTATGAATATCGGAGGTAATCTCGTAAGCCTGCCTGTTGAGATGAACGTGGAAACATGCGATGGGTTCTCCGGGCATAGCGACCGCAGACAGCTCGTTGGATACATTAACAACATGTCTCCGCGTCCCGAACGCGTCGTGTTTGGTCATGGTGAGGAATCAAAATGTGTTGATCTGTCATCGACGATTCATAAACGACTGAACATAAACACGGCAGCTCCCTTCAATCTCGAGAGCATCAGGTTCGTTTAAAAACCATTTTTTTTTATAATGATTGGACACGCTGGCAGACGTAAAGATTCACTTTTGTGTGAAGCACGCACATCTCTTGTATAACGTTTGGGTCGCTTGGAGCAAAGCTTTTACCAAGTTCAATCGTGTACGCAAGCACGCCATAGGTCCCATACATCCAATCTGACGCATCCCCGATGGTTGGATATAAATTAACTGATTGATCATAATGGTAGTCATTGATGTTGGAGATATTTTCACCAATGGAAACAAAAACTGGTTTGTCTTTTGCAGGAAGTATGGTATAGCCCCAGGGGAACAGAATTAATTCTCCATAGGTATGATAGGATATTGAAATAGTAATTTTGTGTGTGTCCATGAACTGTCGGATGGCTTGTGTTTCGTTTTCACTGAATGGTCGTTGCCCTCGGTAAGCGTCATTGTTATCAAAGACACTGGTCGAACCAATATATAATGGAGCTAAAAGGAAAAAACGTAGCCAGCGATAACCATAGTTTCTATTCAGGTCTACGCCAACAGAGGTTATTTCTGTTTTATATCCAAATGAACCACGGTTTGGTTCAAGGTTTTTTCGTGTTCCAGCTTCGACGCCATCTGGGTTTACCATAGGGATGACATAGATCTGTGTGCTGTTGATGGTGGACCGTATCTCGGGGAGGCTGTTGTTTTCGTACTGTTCAACCATGTATTGGATAAAAAATAGACACACCTCGTAACTTGGTTTTTCATTGCCATGATGCGCTCCCATGAACAGAACGCCCGGTTCAACCTCCTCCTGGTTCACGTTATCGGAGAGCTTCACCATCCACAGGTCCCTTCCTTCGTAGGTCTTCCCAATCGAGCTTAAAGACATGATGTCAGAGTGGTTCATCGCGAGATTCTGGAGGATTACGGTCAATTCGTCATAGGTATGATAGAGACCTGCAGGGGTTTTCAATGGTAGGGGGTCATGTATGTCCTTCAGACGTTGTTCACGGACCGACCTAAGCAGCAAATCGCTCTCTTGTGTCCTCCAAGAAGATGTTGCCTGTATAGGTGGTACAATAAGTAATCCAATGAACATGATGGTTAGAGCGAACGTGCTTTTTCTCATAAATCAGCCTCTTAATAACAGACCTACCTCTTTATTATTCTTTCTCCTTTATAAAGATAACTGTTTTCCATGAAAAAAAGACGGACTACACAAGGGTTGCTTCTTTTCGTCCGATCAGAAGGACCGCAAGATACGTGGGGACCTCCTGTTTACCTTCACCTAAGTGGTAATTCTGGTTGTTCATATCCATGTTTACCTCTCGATGAACATTGATTTGGACAGGATCCTCAGGTAACACGACCGCGTCTCTGAGCGGATCAAAGTCTTTCAAATCGTCAACATCGATTTTCACAACCTTTAGCCCGGTCTTCCCATGCAACGATGACGGCAACCGAATCAGGCGTTTCACATCACACGTCACTGGCTCATCGGTCTCCCCTGCACTCAGCGATACCGCAGTTTTCCGCAGAGCACTATTCAAGAAGAACTTACGAATGGTCTTTGATTGATCAAGCATCCCGTCTTTTATCCGTTGCACACGCTCCTCTGAGAGGTCCTGCACGAGTCGTTCTGCATCACGAGCATTCACCCCATATTCCTCTAATTTTTTCTCGGGATTGTCGCTTTTTTTAATTTCATTAACCAGTTCGATAATTCCTCGGCTAATCCTGCCTTTCCATCCATCCTGATCAGGTGTCGGCATCTTCAGACTTTTTCCGCTCGCAAATGAATGGCCCCCGTAGCTCTTTCTCCCGGTCGCCTGCTCATGGAAGATGATGGAATCCTGTAGGTCACGACCCGTAATATAATCCACGATCTCTCGTCGTTCATTGCTATCCAAATCAAGAATCGCAGTATCCTTCACATGACAATGATAGCCCCTGCCCCCGCTGAAATAAAGTTCCATATGTTTTTCTTTAAACCCAAAATCACCAAGTAAAAACTCGTCAATCAATTTGATGAATTCTTTTTTCACTTCGATGAGGGATTCGACATATCCCATTTTTTCTGCATTGGGGAGATGATCGGAATCTAAATCAAAGATAAGTTCAGCACCCATCCATATTTTATCAGTCATTTTCGCTGCATCTGGATGCTGGTAATATGCAGAGGAATAGTACGCGTGCTGAGGAGCCCGCTCGGTAAAGAAATTCCAGATCATTTCTCGTTTCTCAAAGCCCAGGTGTCGCACCATACCCTTTCCGCCAAAGAGGATAAAAGCAAACTCTCTGCGCCCAAAACGGTCTGGGAGTACTACTTTATTGGATGCGTAATACGTTTGAAACGAGTTTTTTAAAAACTCAATTGATCTTTGAATCGAATTTTCGTCTCCCATGGCAAACAATCAAAATACCATACCGGTGTATAATCTTTATCCACCCTGGAAGATAAAGTTATATTAACAGTAGGCATTACCCTGTCTCATGGGTAATATTATTGAAGATGAACTGTTTTCATCGTCCGTAATCAAAGATATTCATGCGCTTGATTTTGATTATGTTCCAAGCGAGCTACCTCATAGAGCCGAGCAGCTCAAAAAACTTGCTCAGATGTTTAAACCTCTCTTTGCAAACATGGCGCAAAATGCATTCATTAGAGGACCGGTTGGAACCGGTAAAACCGCGATGGTAAAGTATTTCTGCCAGTCTCTTGTTCAGATTGCGCGGAAACAAGGAAAAATAGTCGAATACGTCCATATCAACTGCCGGAAACGGTCCTCGTATGCGATGGTTCTTCTTGGTGTTTTGAACCATTTTGATTCACGGTTCCCTGATCGAGGGTTTTCTGTACAGGAAATGTTGGAAATTCTTCGTACGCATCTCCAACGAAAAGAAGCGCAACTCATTCTTGTGCTTGATGAGGTGGATGCGTTGATGAAAAAAGGCGGATCAACTCTGATTTACGATCTCACCAGGTTCAACGATGAAACCCTGAAGACAGGGAATCCCGTGTCTGTTATCATGATTTCTCAGAAGGATATATTCGCTGATTTAGAAGAGGCGGCACTCAGCACGTTTAAACGGAGCAACATAGTTGTTTTAGAGAAATATATNCGCGATGAGCTGTATGATATCGTACGGCAGCGTGTCAGCCTTGCGTTCCATACAAACACGGTCCTGGGTGAGAGCATTGATCTCATCGCCGATATCGCCAGTGAGTTTGGCGATGCACGGTTCTCTATAGAGCTGCTATGGAAAGCAGGGATGTATGCAGATGAGAAACATGCAAAACAGGTGGTGCCAGAGCATGTGCGTGCGGCAAAAGCAGAAACATACTCGGTCGTCACGGAAACGAAGTTGAAGAATCTTGGAAGGCATCAATTGCTTGCATTGCTCTCGATTGCCAAACGACTGCAAAAGGAAGGAGCTGCGTACGCGAATACTGGTGAAGTGGAGAAGACATATGCGATCACCTGCGAGGAGTATCACGAGGATGCCAGGGCGCATACGATGTTTTGGAACTATCTGAAGGAAATCGAACAAGCTGGGTTTATCAGAGTGAAACCTTCTGGGAAAGGTCAGGTTGGTGCCTCACAGTTCATCTCTCTTCCTGATATCCCTGCTGAGGTCTTGCGCGGTAAATTAGAGGAGCTTCTCGCATAAATTGGTAAGGCCGCACCTATTGCAGCTTGGGTTTTTTTTCCAGCAGTACCTTTTTGCGAGTTCCACGAGCAGGGCATGGAATTCTTGGTAGGTCGACACCAGTTCTTTTTTTGGGACTATGCACTGAAGTTCGTGGTCAAAAAAATGTTGGATATCGTCATAGGAATCGTTTATTACTTCAAAAGGGAGTCGCTGACAGATACGTTTCGTATAAGAATCTACGACAAAAACAGGGTGGTTTCCTGCGTATAAAAGAATCGAATCCGCTGTTTCAGGACCAATCCCCTTCAGGGAGCGTAACTCAGTACGGATCTCTGCTGTATTTCGTGAAAAAAACTTCTGCAGGTCATCCTGATATTCCTTATGGATGTAGGCTGAAAAGAGCTTGAGACGCCCTGCTTTTTGATTGAAGAACCCTGAGGGCTGTATCATGATTTTCAGGCTTTCTTCCTCTGTATGCATTATGGCATGAATCGTGAGTGCCTTTTGTTTCTTCAGATTGTGTAATGCTTTTTCCACATTCGTCCAGGCAGTATTCTGGGTGAGAATGGCGCCGATCATGATTTCAAAACGAGNGTCGCTTTTTTGNTCTTGATGGTACTGCTTATCGATAGGCCACCAGTGCTGAGGCCCAAAATCATCCAATAATATATCATAGAGATGCTTTGGTGAAATCGTCGTCATAGCTCTTCCTGAAGATATTATAGGTTTTTTTCGACGATACCAAGGACTTCTGCTGATTTTTGCATCGCATTTTGCAGGAGATCATGCAGCTCATTAGAAACCTGTTGGACGTAATCGGTATCTTTGATTGAACTGAGGTTGATGCGGACGTTTAGCATCGCNGCCTGCACTCCTGTCTGTGCCATTAACGCTGAGACCGCTGCATCGCTGATAGAACTCTTATTTCCTTTTTCAGCAGCAATTCTGGCGATATCAAGGAGTTGAGTACATTTTCGTGCTGTCTCTAATGGAACTTCTGCTGCTTGTTTAAACGCGGTTTGCAGTGCCTGTCGTCTGAGTTCTTTTTGGCTTTCAGTCTCTTTTGGCATTTGNAATGTTTTTATNACTTCATTGAATGCATCAGTATCCTTATCAATAAGCTCAGTGAGATCTTTCCTGAGTCTTTCACTTTTTTCTAATATTTCCTTTATCTCAGCCTGTACATTTTCATAGCCTTGTTTTCCCCTGGTGAGGTTGCAGACCATTGAGGAGAGCGCAGCGCCTAACGCGCCTGACAAAGCCGCGACACTCCCGCCACCTGGAGCAGGGCTATTTGATGCGAGTTCGTCAAGGAACATTTTTATATTCTGCTTCACGAGTTTGGTCATAGGGATCACTTTTTTATTTCTAAGAGCCTTTTTTCTAAAACCTGATCGACCGTGAACTTCTCAAGTCTGAGATAATGGTTTGTATTATCAACCAATGCTTCCAGGGGAATTAGTCCGACGATTTCACTCCCGATTACTGGAACCCCGTACCGTTCTGCCTCGTTTTTTATGGTTTCAAACACGCGAAAGATCGATGTTTTTTGATAGTTCGTCAGATTCATCGACACTTGGACGATGCCTCGCTCTTTGATCTCAAATCCTTTTGCTTTCACATAGCGGTAGCCGCCACTGCTGTGGCGCACAACTTTTGCTATTTCATCTGCTATCTTTATGTTCGTTGTTCCAAGGTTGACGTTGAAGGCGATGAGGAAAAATCGTGCTCCGACAGCGGTTGCTCCTGCGGTCTGGTGTATCTTGTTTGGGCCATAGTCTGGAACTTTATTGGGGTTTTTTCCTATTTCTGCTTTGAGTCCTTCGTATTCACCTCGTCGTACATCAGCGAGGTTTCGCCGGTCTTCTCTTTTAGCTGCTTCCTCGTAGAGGTAGCAGGGGACGTTGGTTTTTTCAGAGAATTCCTTAGCAAAGTCATTGGCGAGCTGGACGCATTCACTCATACCGACTTCGGTGATCGGGATGAACGGGACGACGTCGATGGCTCCCATGCGAGGGTGTTCCCCTTTGTGTTTGTTCATATCGATAAGCTCAACACATTTGAGTGCGATTTCTAAAGCGACTGCTTTGACTGCTTCTGGAGCACCAATCAGGGTGACATCGGTGCGGTTATGATCTGCATCAGCAGTAAAATCAAGTAAGGTAACGTCCGTATGGTTCTTTATCAAGGCATGGATTGTTTCGATCGTATGTTTATTTTTTCCTTCGCTGAAATTTGGTACGCATTCTATGAGTCGTGCCATAGGCAAATCACCGTAAACCTTAATCAAGTGTCATTCATTTAACTATTTGGGAACACGTATGGAATCGGTCGACCTGCTCATTACTCATGCAAATGAATTGCTGACGTTGAAAGGGCCAAAAAAACCCCGGATACTGGAACAGATGAAGAAACTTAGCATCATTATAGATGGATCGGTTGCCGTACGAAATGGCCTGATCGTTGATGTCGGGCGGAATCTCCGGTACGATGCTGAGACAATCATCGATGCCACCGGTAAGCTTGTCATGCCGGGGTTTGTGGATCCTCATACACATGTGGTGTTCGCAGGGTCTCGTGAGTTTGAGCTGGGTTTGAAGCTTGCTGGGGTCCCCTACATGGAGATTCTAAAACGCGGTGGCGGTATATTTCATACCGTAGAGGCAACACGAAAAGCATCACCGACACAGCTGTTGCAACAGAGTAAAAGACGTCTTGATACGATGCTTTCATATGGTACGACTTCTTGTGAGGCGAAAACTGGGTATGGGCTGGATGTTGGAACTGAGCTAAAGCTGTTGAAGGTTCAGAAGAAGCTTCAGAAGACCCATCCTATGGATTTGGTTTCGACTTTCCTGGGCGCGCATGCAGTCCCAAAGCATCAACAGGCAGCCGAGTATATCCGAACAGTGATTGCGGAGATGCTTCCGAAAACCAAGGATCTGGCGCGGTTCTGTGACGTGTTTTGTGAGAAAGGAGTGTTTACGGTTCCACAAGCAAGAAAAATCCTTGAGGCGGCAAAACAGTACGGTCTTGTCCCGAAGATTCATGCTGATGAGATCGTTCATACTGGAGGAGCGTCTCTTGCAGCAGAGGTTGGTGCGATTAGTGCAGATCATCTGTTGCAATCATCAGAGGCTGGTTTGCAGGCAATGGCACAGAAAAATGTAATCGGGGTGCTTCTTCCTGGGACTCCATTTTGTTTGATGATGCAGCAGTATGCACCAGCGCGAAAGATCATTGACTGTGGTGTTCCNGTTGCACTGGCGACTGATTTGAACCCGAATTGTTGGACCGAAAATATGCAGCTGATGATTCAGCTTGCGTGTTTGAAGATGCAGATGACTCCAGCTGAAGCGATCACTGCAGCGACGGTTAACGCCGCGTGTGCTATTGGGATGCAAAATACGGTCGGAAGTCTGGAGATAGGCAAACAGGCTGATGTTCTTATCCTTGATTGTCCGAACCATCAGTTCCTCCCCTATCATTTTGGGGTGAATCTGGTGGAAACCGTGATTAAAAAAGGTCATGTCCTCTGATTTTTCCCTTTTTTTTGCTGTAAAAAGGATAATATAATACAAACCAATAATTATTTGCAGAGGAATATATTAAAAATTGGAGGTTTGCTGACTTTCATGATGGCAAAGACATTACGAGTTTCATTATTGATCGGATTATTCCTGGTCTCCTTGTTTAACCTCCCGGTATCCGCTGCGCAGGATCATTGGTGGGATGACACCTGGTCGTTCCGTCAGGAAATCATCCTTGGTTTTAAAACAAACACAGCCTTAGCACAATACCAGCCTGTCGATATCACCATACGATTTGATTCTCCTTGTTGGACGTTAAACGAAACTCAACACTCTGTGCGAGTCATCTGTCAATTAAAAAACGATGAGTTCGAACTTGAATCCCAACTTTATGACCTTGTGCACACCGATGATGCCCATATCAGTTCGTGCAATCTTGTGTTTCTCATTCCTCCACAGGCCGATGGAACAGAACAGTATTATGTCTATTACGATGATTCACCAACCGCTCCTCCTGACTATCCGGACCATGTGTCTATCGAGGATTCGTCCTATTTCTATGAGCCAATTCCTGGATACCCTCTGGAATCCCATTTTTATAAAATTTCCCAAAATGACTCCATTCGCTATGTCGTAGCCCAGGAGGGTGAGTTCTTATGGTATTCGACCTCGCAGTGTGTGACAAAACTCAAGGAAGGCTCAACAGAGGTGATGCCAAAAAACGGGGAAGCTATCGCCTCTTTTGAATTTGTTTATTATTACGGATATGATATGTGGGAGTATAATTCTACAAGCCAGGTACTTACCGCAAAGGATATCCTCTGCGATGGAAATCTAATGGTATCATGTCAGATTATCAGCAGGTCAACAGGAGGCGATCTGCAGACTACTGCGGTCTACAAATATTTCTATTGTCCAACGCCCTCTGAACGGATCCAAGTCCATGTGATCCATAAGGCGTTGAAGGATTGCCCGGTTTATGCCCAAGCAAATACTGATGGGGTTTATGCCTCGCTGCAGTGCGGTGGGATGCGAAGCGCATCGATTGCGGACCTGAATTTCGGGAAGATCTATCCTTATTATCATTTCTATTCTGAACAGGATGTCGTCGAGGAGTACCAAGTAGACCTCAACCCAGACTATAATCAAGAAAACCCCGTGGTTCAGCTTGTTCAGACATCAGATGATGTCGACATTGGGAAGAACGCCTGGGTCTCGTTTGATGAAGGGACCACGGGGACCGTCCATGCATTGGTCTTTGGCTCTTCTTCTGTTGTAAAGACTGGAACTGATGAGCGCGATGGGATGCAACTAAAAGCATACGAGTCTGATTATCCGCATCTCCCTGGCCTTGATTATACAATCGCGGCGTTGCAATGCTCTCGGAATGCCTATGAAAAAAACGCCTCTGGAGTCGATACAATGATTCCTCAGGGCTTTATCGCTGAATTTGATGCGGAGTTCTTCTCTTCACCCAACGGTGGGTATCCAATGGTTGAAGAAGAGGCAAGTATCTTTCAGGCACTTGTGCCGATGAAGCCATCGGTTCGGAATGATGGTTCTCCGAACGAGAACAAGACGGCAGAGCGTTTTTCACTCATGGTATATGTTCATGAAGCGCCATCGTTTCCATTTGGGTCAGCTTTGTCAGCAATCACGGGTCGTAATTTTCCATATGTCAATGTTGAAGTCTATCATGATAATGGGCTGATCTACTCTGGAACAGCTGGTCGGTTGCCTTTGAAATCTTCTGTATCTTTGGGAGGATCTTCCATCAAGGATATTTTCTCCGCTGCGGTTCGTATGGTTGACATTCGTAACCTTTCGTTGTTCAAAAGATTTTATTTTCAGCAACTTGAAGCAGGTCGCTATGTCATCAAAGTTTTTAAGGAGAACCCACGAATAGGAAACGAACGGCATTTTATCGGATATATGGTTGTTGATCTAACGAAGGATTCCAAGATCCATGTGTTTTGTAAACCAGAAGGGTCATGTTCAGTCTCACTTGTCGATCAACAAGGGACTGGTGTCAGTGACGCTCAAGTGATGTTGATGTCGGATGGTGCGGTGATAGCCGAAAATAGTACGGATACCAACGGGTTTGCGCGTCTTGCTGCGCCCTGTAGTCGAAAGGAACCATATCAGTTAAAAATCTTATATCATGGTTTTGAGGTGATGAATGAATCCATCAAATTGCTATATGGACGCATATTGTTTCCACTGAAAAAATCATTAGAACTTGATCGGTATGATTGGACGTTAACGCTGGTGGACCTGTGGGGGCTACCACCTGAAATCGATATTATCCCCCGACTGGCAAGTAATGGGATGCAGACTCAGACAGTGATTCGTTCTGAACAAAGCAGTCCTGGCATCTTCCATTTCACTGATCTGCTTCCTTCGACATATCAACTGCAGATTCAGTATAAGTCATTTGTTGTTGAAAAAGAAATTAAAATTCCATCAAACGATGAATCATTGGTATTTCCCGCGGAGTTCTCGGTTGAGTTCCGCATATTTGATTCTCGAGGCATGGCATTAAGTGGGGTGACGCTCCAGATGAGTCGTGGGGGGAAGACCCAGGAAACAGTCAGTAATGGCTCTGTTAGCATTTTATCACTCCCTCCCGGACTTTATCTGATAAAAACATTCTTTCAGGGAACGGTCATCGGTCAGCGATCATTAACCGTGATGGGTGAACGCAGTGTTGATATGATTACGAATCAGGAGCCGATATTTCCACTGATTTTCATTGTTGTTTCAGGTATTATGGTTCTTATTGGTTTAGTATTAAGTGTTAGGAAGAAAGATCCCCTGTACTTTCTTTTGGTCCTTGCGGTAAGTATCCTGATCGTTGCGTTAATATTCCCCTGGTGGTCGTTGCAAGGGTCCTCCTCAGATATTGAGACCTCTTCAACACTGTTCCTTTTTCCCCTTGATCTAATTTCAAGGACGACAACATCACAGGTCATCGCAGGGGAACTTACATTTTTCCCTCAGATATTTACCACGGTTATGACCCTGATTCCAGCATTTACGGTCATCATCGGTCTGCTTGCCATACCAACTGTTTTGTTGAACCGCTTAAATAAAAAACAATGGCAAAGCTTCTTGTTGATAGCTATGCTGATTCTTCTGTTCTGCTCCCTTGTGTTATTTGTTTACGCAATGTCTGCGTTTACCGAGGTGGGTGTCGGTAGTTTTATTGGGCAAGGGACAATCGATGTTTCGGTGCAGGGTGAAGATGCTGGAGTTCCAGTGTTATGTCAGTGGGGACCTGGGTTTGGGTTCTGGTTGTATGTGATATCCGGTCTGGTTCTTATCACGACTGTTAGCTTATATTTGTATCAGAATAAAAAAAAGAGGTAAATTGTTATTTTAGTTTGCGGAGTTGTTTTTCCTGTTCGCTTCTTATCTTGGCAAGTGCTTTTTCTTTATCGGTGTCTAGGATTGGGACGACAGATTTTACGGTCTCTTCTTTTGGTTTTACTGCTGGTTTTTTCAGCAGGATCGGCAGTTTTTTCTTTGGTTTTTCCTTCTTAGTTGGTTTTTTTTCTGGTCTTTTAAATAGAACAAACAGTTTCTTGCTGAATATATTGAATATTTTTTTCAGAATTGATTTTTCTTCATCTGGTTTTTGCTGTAATGATTGTCGGTAATGTTGATACCACAACATTGAGGATTTGTAATCGTCTTCCATCATTTTTCGTTCTTTTTCGTATGCTTCTTTATCATCTTGTTTTAAATCCTGTAAATATGCTTTTTCCTCTGGGATGTTCCAGGGTTTTTCTGGTTTACCAAGAATTTCCATGTCTCTACGTTTTTTTATAAAAAACCAAAATAGGAAAAAAAGTACGATTATGAGAATTATTGGAACAAGGACAATCCCGATGAGTGGGGAGAGATACATCCCTTTTGTGACAACGACAATAGTCCCCATGAGTTGTGGTTTGGGATCTGAATTTGAAGTTGCATAAATAGTTATTTTATTTGGGGTTCCGATATCAAAGAATTTTTCTTCTGTTAAAATAGCAATTCTTACATTTTGTGATTCTTCGGGGCTTAGAACAATTATTTGTTGGGACGTTGCAATGGTTAATCCGTTTTCTTTAACGAATTCCAGCTTAAACATATCTCTATAATAACCAAGATTGGTCAGTGAGATATCAAAATTTACAAACGAATGGGGTGCAACTTCTTTTGTCGTGATGTCTGAAGTCATTTCAAGATTATTAAGTGATGATGCTTTTACTGGAACGTTAATATATGACATGCCATAGTCTTTACCAGACGGCTCTACTCTGATAACTTTAACACCAACAACAACTGCGTAATCAACTGCGATATCATCAGTTTTTACTTCCAATACCAGCTTATAAGTTCTTCCTTGGTCTGCATTCGCTATGGTGTTTGGTGTTATTTTTGTATACCATCCCCGTGGATTACCGCTAATAATTTCTGGTTCAAACCGCAGAGAGCTGTAACCTAAAAAAGCTTTCCAACTCGGATGTATAATTGGCCAGAGGTATTTTGTTTGGAATGGAAATATTTGTTGTAAGCGAGTCCAGTTAAGACCGTATCCATCCAAGACCGTAAGATTAATAGTTGTCCATTCCGAGGTTTTAATCGATGGGATTTTATGATCTGCGGGAGTATCTATAGTGCCGACAACTTCGGCCGATTCGGTAAGTGTTTCTTGTGCGTGTACTGATATTGCGCTAAATAATATATAGCAAACTAGTGAAAGAGAGATAATTTGTTTTCCGCATCGATTCAAGATTTATCACTACCTTTTCTGGATGTTTGTGCAATTAATTTCTATGACGTCTTTTTTGTAAAAATACTAATATGATTGCGAAAGCTATGATCAGGAGGGGGAATTCGAATCCCGGGAGAGAAAATCCATTATTATTTACAATGAGATAGATACTTTCGCTACTGCTTGCTGATCCTGATGTGGAGATGGGGTACACTTCGGAAAGAAAATTTATTTCGAAACGCCCATATTCACTATGCCACCCAAAATCGTACGGGGTTATCAGTGAAAAAACAAATTCACCTTCTTGATTTGGGTAAATTCTTAAGTTCGGAGGATTTATTGTAGTAGTCCATTTTTCATCTGCTCCAATTATTTTTGGTGTAACTTGGGTAATTTTATTTCCCATGTTCTGTACAACAATCCTAAAAGAAATAGATTGATGTGGACCAGATGTTCGAATTGGATTGTCTGTTTGAATGGATATTGTTGGGATGAACGATGGTGTAAATGGAATGTCTTTTTGGAAAGAGAAGCCGTTTATTCTTTTTATTGATTCACATGATACTTTGATACTAATTCTTTGGGGTTCAGCCGGTGCCTCCATTTTAGGTGAGATGATGAGAGTTGTGTTTTTTGTAAAAACTCCATCTGATTTAAATGGAATATCTGTTATAATGTCCGGTGAACTAAAATAAATATTCGCCCATTCAGGTGTTTGAAGTAATTCTAAATGAATTTTTTGCATCGGACCGATAGGATTGCCAAACAGAATTAAATTATTGAGTGGATAGGGAATTTTACTAAATATATCTGGTATATCGGTCCAATAGCTTACGGTTATAGGGATGGACATAGCCACATCGATTTCGAGGGGTTTGTTTAATATTGACGGATCATAATTTAAATCCATGTATGAGTGAAAACTAATCAATGCTGCTGACGCTGTTGAATCATGAGTAACAAGGAACGGAATAAGTGAAATTAATAGTATCCCAATTATAATACTAGCTTTTATTGTTTTCAGATGTTTTATCATCTTAGTCACCAGTTTTTTTTTATTTCGTTTATACACATATTACTTTCTTTTCTAAGTATTTAAAGGTTGTTGTACACTTCTTACTCGAAGAAGAAGTAGTATGTGCATGTTAATATATAACCTACTTGATATAAAAATATTTGCATAAGAAAATGCCTTTTTCTCTAAAAAGGAGAAAAGGAGGTATGTTGATCCTTTTTTCTGAAAATCAGTTAACAATACACTATTTACTCGATCACGTCGATTTTCTGGTCGCCTTCTTGTGTTTTCTTCGTTTTCTCAGTTCCCTTGTCTTTCTTCGTTGCGACTTTTCCAGGGAAATTGGAGAGAATTATAATATCGCCAACCGCGTTGACCCAACGGTACGGAACTGCAACATCAACGCTGCCTTCAACCAACGCTGGATTGGTGTTTGTGACCAGCAGGCTTCCGACTCTCTTATCCTCTAACTCTAAAAACACGTTTTTGACATGACCAACATAGACTCCTTCACGGGTATAAACAGGTAGTTTCAGGAAAGAGGTGACCTCTTCCGGTTTCCAAGTGTCTTTTTGCATCATGTAATCAAAATACATTTACCTATATTAAAATGTGATGGTTTTAATGAACAGAATCTTTTTTGAGCTGCTATTTCCTATCCCCCGTAATGATTTCTCTCGATAGCCAAAAAAGACAAAAAATATTCGACGAACTAGAGCGATTGCATCAGCGTGATTTTTGTTTTTCCAGTGGTCATATCCTTGGTTCCATGTGTACAGTACCGCATCCGATAGCACAGAAGGCGTATCTACAATTCTTGGAAACAAACCTTGGCGATCCAGCGCTTTGTCCAGGGACCAAAGAAATTGAATCGCGATTCATCGGTTTTATCTCTAAACTCCTCCATGCTCCGAAAACATCGGTCGGACAAATCGTCAGCGGAGGAACCGAGGGAAATATCACTGCAATGTGGATTGCCAAACAGCTTTCTGGGAAAAAAGAGATAATTCTGCCACAGAGCGCTCATTTCTCGTTTCAAAAAATCGCATCCCTCATGGATATGAAACTCATTGAAATACCTCTTAAGAAAGAGTATGTCATGGATGTCGCACAATTGAAAAAGAAAATAAGCAAGAGGACTGCTGCGGTGGTTGGTCTTGCTGGGTCGACTGAGCTAGGGACCATTGATCCAATCCCTCAGCTGAGTGAAATCTGCAATGATGAACATGTCTTCTTTCATGTGGATGCTGCATTTGGTGGTTTTGTCATTCCCTTCCTCAAAGAATTACACTATACGGTGCCTGATTTTGATTTTAAACTCAAAGGAGTTACAACGATTTCAATAGATTCTCACAAAATGGGATATGCAGCTATTCCTCTGGGGACGTTGATGATTCGGAAGAAACAGTGGCTTGAGAGTATCAGTGTGGAATCGCCCTATATCAGCATTGAGAAGCAAGCAGGGATCCTAGGGACTCGATCCGGTGCGCCGGTCGCTGCTGCTTACGCAGTCGCACGATATCTGGGATATAAGGGGTACCGAAATATGGTTCAATCCTGCATGGAGGTAACACAATATGCAGAACAAAGAATCACGGAGTTGGGACTTGCTCTGGTAATGAAGCCAACGATGAATGTCATTGGTGTGAAACTTAAGAAACCTGAACTTGTGGTAAAAAAACTCTCTGAACAGGGCTGGCAGCTAAATAAGGTCAAACGACTGTCCTGCATAAGGCTCGTTCTGATGCCGCATATCACAAAACAGATTATTGATGAATTCATTCCAGTTCTACAAAAAACGTGTGAAGAGGTTGGAGAGATATGAGTCTTGAGCTTTTGAAGAAATCTTTGTATGAAGCTCCGATTGTGAAAAAAGGCGATTACGATTATGTGATTCATCCGATAACCGATGGAGTACCCTATATCACCCCTGAGCTTCTCAAAGAAGTATCTGATGAAATGAAGAAACATATTAACAAATGTGGGAAGTTCGACCGAATTGTGACGATGGAGGCGATGGGAATCCCACTTGCTTCCGCATTGTCACTTGACCTAGGGGTTCCGTTTACGATCATCAGGAAACGGCAATACGGGCTGCCTGGTGAGGTTTCTGTGGAACAAGTGACCGGATATTCAAAATCAAAGATGTACATTAATGGATTGAAGAAAGGGGACACAATTGTGATCGTTGATGATGTTTTAAGTACGGGCGGCACACTGCGAGCAGTTCTCTCTGTTTTTAAAAAAATGAATGTGAACGTAAAATGCGTGTATATTGCAATCAATAAAGGTTCTCACCTACAAGAGATTAGCAAAGAATTTTCTGTTCCGATAACCTCAATCATTACCATAGATGTCGTGGATGGAAAAGTCGTTCTGAAGTCATAGGAACATATTTCATATAGTAGAAANGTATAGGGGGCGTGATTGATATGACTGAGAAAATCCCACAACATATGCATTGTCAGATTTGCGGAAAAGCAATCACAGCATCAGATACAGAAACGATGTGTTCTGACGAATGTAAAAAACGGTACCAAAACCTGACGAAACGACGAAAAATCTGGGTCTATATCATGTACGCGTTAATTTTCGTCATGATCGCAGTGTTGTTTATAGCACCGTACCTGAAAATATAATCTTTTTTTCTTTTTTGAAGAAAAATAAATAGAGAATTTCATTTATTCGCTGAGTTCTTCCTGTAGGTCGATGACCATTTCAGTGAGGACATCTTCGAAAATCTGATGGCGATATTCTTTCACTGAACCGTTTGCAAGATGCGCTCGTGCGACGAAATCTCGCCCATCTTTAAGGATTTCAATGTGACAGACCGTCTCCATGCTTGCCCCGTCCTGTTTTACTCCCGTATTCATCAATGATATTTATATGTTTTGTGCGCAAGGTTAATGTGTTTCAGTCTCATGTCTGCGGTGGGACGTGGGGTCGTGAAAACAATACGAAATGCGGTGGTCGCAGGCCAGTTTTACCCAGGAACTGAAAAAAACCTTAGACAACAAATCGAGGAGTGTTTTTTGGACAAGAGGGGATTCGGTCCGGTTCCTGTTATAAAAAAAGCTGGGGGTACCCTGAAAGGCTTGGTGGTTCCTCATGCTGGGTTCGTCTATTCAGGAGCGATTGCATCTCATGCGTATGGCCGCCTTGCTGAGCAGGGATTTGCTGACACCTTCATTATCCTTGGGCCGAACCATACCGGGATGGGTTCTGGAGTCTCGGTGATGACTGAAGGTGCCTGGAAAACACCGCTTGGGGCTGTCGATATTGATGAACCCCTTGCAAAGTTTCTTGCTACCGGTATCGTCGATCAGGATGCATCTGCTCATACCTATGAGCATAGTATCGAGGTTCAGCTTCCGTTTTTACAATTTATTGCACAGGGTCGTAAGTTTGAGCTTGTCCCGGTGTGTATGATGATGCAGGATTATGAAACCGTACAGGATGTTGGAGCTATTCTTGCAAAGGTAGTCCAGAATTCAAAAAAGAGAATCGTTCTCATTGCCAGTAGTGATTTTTCCCATGCCGGATTTAACTATCACAGCATGCCGCCTCAAGGTATGCGTGTCGATGAGTACGCGGAAAAACAAGATGCGCTTGTGATAAAAGATATTCTTGGTTTGGATCCAAGGAAACTTATCGAAACCGTAGAGACGCACAATATCACGATGTGTGGCTATGGTCCGGTCGCAGCAATGCTTCTTGCAGCAAAAAAGATTGGTGCGCGCACTGTAGAACTCTTAAAATATGGGACGTCGTATGAGGTCCATCCAGATTCCTCCTGTGTCGGATATGGGGCAATCGTCGTTACATAGAGGTAAGGACATGAAGAAACAACCTGTTCGAGATATTTCGTTTAAAAAAAATATGACCACAAACCATTTGGTCAAAGAATTGTATAACTCCGGGGGTTTTTCTGCAAAAAAGGTTGCAGACGGTGTCGACATTCTTGAAAAAATGGTTAAAGAAAAGGATTGCGTAAAGTTCTTGTCGTTTCCTGCTTGTATTATTTCAACAGGGACTCGCGGGGTTATCAAGGAACTGCTGAAGCAAAAACTGTTCGATGTCGTCATTACGACCACCGGGACCTTGGATCATGATCTTGCGCGGATCTGGAAAGACTATTACCATGGGTCGTTCATGGCCGATGACAAAGAGCTGCATCGGCAAGGAATAAACCGCCTGGGAAATATCTTCATTCCCCTGGAATGTTACGGCACTATCCTTGAAAAAAAGATACAACCGATCCTTGCTGAACTCTATTTGGATAAAAAAAAATGGTCTACCAAGGATCTTGTCTGGGAATTCGGTAAACGACTCGAAAAAGAAAAAAACGGTAAAGACTCAATTATGTACTGGGCATGGAAAAACAAGATCCCTCTGTTTGTTCCCGGCATTACCGATGGGGCATTCGGTTCTCAGCTCTGGATGTTTTATCAAGAGCACCGCGACCTCACGGTTGACCTTTTCAAAGATGAACAGGACCTTTCCGATATCGTTTTTAGCGCAAAAAAAACAGGTGCGTTCATCATCGGGGGCGGGATATCAAAACATCATGTCATCTGGTGGAACCAGTACTGTAATGGTCTTTCCCACGCGGTGTATGTCACGACAGCTGTGGAACATGACGGGAGTCTATCTGGTGCACAAACACGAGAAGCGATCTCCTGGGGGAAAATAGCGGAAAAAGCAGATAACGTGACCATAGAAGGTGATGCGACGGTTTTACTTCCACTGATGATCGGTGCGTTGCTCGAGCGGTTATAAATCCATTATTGGTTCAAACTCGGTCTTTTTTTCTCAAAGACTCGATCAAGGATTTCTCTCTCATCAGCTTCGCGAATGGGATCTGTATCTGATTCATGAAGGTTTGAGTCATCCATGTGGTCATGTTTCTGATGTTTTCTTTTGGAAAGCATCCCGAATGCTTCGTTGATAAAATCGAGTTCTTCGTTTGTGGGGCACCAGGAGATTGTATTTTTATTGGTAAAAAAGTTCGGGGCGTTTCGATCAAACTGAATGTTTAATACTAACTCTCCAGATGTTATGTCTTTATCAAGTTGGAGTGAAACAAAAATATTTTCTTGTTTTTTCATAACGTTTGCATCCTCGTTGTAACAAGATAACAAAAAGAAGGTTTTATATTTTTCTTTTCCGGACACTCGTAGAATTGATTTTTTTCTAAGGAAAAAAAAGAAAAATTCAAAAAATTATAAAAAGATTTTGATGACGGTCACTTATTCTTTTTTTGTGATTTCTTTTACCAAATTATTCTTTTGTGCTGTAGATGCGAGGAATTTTAATATCTGTTCCTTTTGTTGTTGGGTTAACATGTTTTGTTCGCCTCTAGATATTGAAATAATCAAGGAGTTCGAAAAATTCTCTCTTGATGATATATCCTTGATCTGTCTTTTTGATCAGATCGTGTTTTAGGCAGAACTCAATGACTTCATTTGGTTCGTTGTGCTCATACATCATCTCTCTTTCACCTCTTTATGACAAGAGATATCATCNTCTCCTATCATGTTACTTGTTGCCAATGAACATATATAAAATTAACCTGACAAAATAACAAAATGAAAAAAGAAGACGCNTATCGTTCCAACTAGGGGATTTCTCAATAGAAAACCATTAAAGTTATATGAAAACACCAGTTCCCTTATATGAATCTATGAATGGAATCCCTAACACACGCACACTCCTTTCAGCAACGATAACCTGTGTGACTGTCATATGTACACTTCTTGTGCTCAACTTGCTTTCTGCAAACCTTGGCATTGCTTCTGCTTCTGTATTCCATCTCATCACCATCTTTCTTTTACTTGGAATATTACTCCTGAATCTTCCCCTCGAGCATACTGTCCGCAATCTTACGAAAAAAAACCCTCATCTTGTTAAACTGGTGATAGGAATCGTTCTCCTTCTATGTGCATTCCTTCTCCTCATCTTTTCAAAGACTCAGATGCTCTGGATTTCTAGCATCCCACTGCTCATCTGCGGTCTTGATCTCTCCCTTGAGGCTCTTGACCAGAGGCGAAAAGAACTCCGACTTTTAGCAGTTGCATCCTTTGGGTGTGGATTGGTATACCTTCTTTTGGAAACCATTCCTTTCGCATGGTATCTTTATCAGCAAAGCTCCCTGCTGGTATCGCATGCTATCGGCATCGTAACAGGAACGCCTTTAGCTCTTGGGCCTACCGCAAGCGGACTTGGGATACTGTTTATATCCCTAATTTTCATCATCAGTGTTTTTTTCCTCACTTTCAGGAAAACACGAAAAGATTTGGTATGGTACGGTATAAGCATAGCCGGATTATTTTTCATTTGGTTTTTCTATCTTATATTGCTTGATTTAATGTCGTTTGAATCAAAAAACGACACGATCAGCCTCCACCCGCTTTTCTTCCTTTTCTGTCTGATTCCCGTGTTAGGAATCCTGCTTCGCTATCGAGTCAACGAAACATCACCACAGGTATTGCCTCAAAAAAGTCATATGAAACAACTCCTGAAAAACGGTGCAGTCTGGGCTGCTGTCCTGTTGTTCCTGTCCACAACCGTATTGACGAGCTTTGTGAACACCGGAGCTTCATCAGGAGATCAACAGAAGATAATTTTTTATGGCGATCACATGCTGGGCACCTGGGATGCCCCGGAATATGGTAAATATGGAAAGGATGCTGTCGGCATGTTCGGCCTCTGGCCTGTCTATCTCACAACACTAGGGTATGAGACAGAAATCATCGTCCAGAACAGAACCCAATTTCTTAGTTCGATTCAGTTACCTGATCAGAATATCACCAGATACTTGAATCTCACCGACTACACCACGATAATTGAAACAGAAAAAATCACAAAAACGATGCTCGACGGGGCTACTGTTTTTGTCGTCTCCAACCTTAATGTCTCCTTTTCAAAAGAGGAACAAGCAGTCATCTGGGAATACGTCAGCAGAGGAGGTTCTNTCCTGGTCATCGGAGACCATACGAACGTCGGTGGCATTCAAGGTCCGTTGAACGAGATGCTCACTCCTGTTGGAATTTCTTTCCGTTTCGACGCAGCGCTCCCCCTTGATGATAATTTTAAATGGCTCACCTGCACCCATCTTCTGTATCATCCGATCACCACACCACTCACCAGCTTTGATGAGCTTCAGTATGGAGTCGGCGCTTCATTGGATGTCTCCCCTACCTCCTTTCCCATAGTCATCGGATCTTCTGCTCTTTCAGATTCTGGCAATAGGACCAACGGGGACATCGCTTATCTTGGTGATTACGAATACAATAAAGGTGAGCAGCTCGGGGATGTCATTCTTGTCGCAGGCGCTTATTATGGTTCAGGAAAAGTTCTTGTGTTCGGTGATACGTCCTCGTTTCAAAACCCTGCGCTGCCGTTTTCATATCTGTTCGTTCAAAGTACGTTTACATGGCTGGCAAATAAACAAACCGCGACAACCAGCGCTCTGCAGATAGGAATTTCTCTGTTGTTCCTTATTGGTGCTGCACTGATCTATCGTCTTTCCAAATACAAAACAATTTCCTTTGCACTGTTTCCAATTGTCCTATGCTTCTCGCTGCTCATGACAACCTCACTAAATCCTCTCCTGATCAGCAGCAATACTATTCAAATGAATGGAAACATCGTCTTGGTCGATGCATCACATGGCGAACGATTTGCCCTTGAATCATTCACCGATACATCAGTCAATGGTCTCATCGTAAACCTCCAACGAAACAACTACCTCCCCATTCTTCTGCGACAATACTCTGAGGAAAAAATCTCAGCCAGTAAAATACTTGTCTTTATCGCACCAACCTCATCCTTCACACCAGTGGAAGTCATGTTTCTTCAACAATATATGAGAAACGGC